>Ga0193717_1000460_pt1 | contig 27644 bp, 22 predicted proteins | sample U2c2metaG_FD_145900 | JGI IMG/M metagenome (GOLD analysis project Ga0193717, IMG submission 145900) | Soil microbial communities from a riparian zone of the East river system, Colorado, United States - U2c2 | ecosystem: Environmental > Terrestrial > Soil > Riparian zone | place: USA: East River...
TGTCTACTCTCCAAAAAAGGTAACATCCTGCCTTATAGTTTTGCTTGTAAATAGTATGAAAAAAACTAACAGGCTATGAAAAGTAACACCCTAAAATATAGTATCGTAATCCTCCTGTTGTTACAGATACCGCTGCTTGTTTTTGCTCAGCATCGCATTTCAGGTACAGTAAAAAACAATACAGGTGAAGCTATTCCATTTGCCGGTATATCCCTGAGATCAACCAGTGAAGGAACAAAAACCGACAGTGCAGGTAAATTTAGTTTACAAACAAAGGCAAAAGGCAAACAGTTATTGCAGGTAACATCGGTTGGTTACAGATCATTAAAAAAAGAGATCACCATTGCCGATTCATCCATCTACCTTGATCTTATTTTGGAATCCAATGCCCAGTCACTAAATGAAGTGATCATCAGCGCGGGTTCATTTGAAGCCAGCGATAGGGCAAAAGGTGCGTCACTTACCGCCATTGACGCGTATACGGTTGCCGGTAATAACGCTGATCTCGCATTAGCCCTTCGTTCGCTTCCCGGTTCACAGCAGATTGGTGAGCAGGAAGGTTTGTTTGTAAGGGGAGGTACCGGTGATGAAACCAAGCAGTTTATTGATGGCACATTACTTAAAAATCCAAATTATCCTTCAGTTCCAGGAATACAACAATATGCCCGGCTAAATCCTGGCTTATTTAAAGGAATTCTGTTTAGTTCGGGAGGATATTCGGCACTATACGGCCAGGCCATGAGTAGCGCGCTGATCCTGGAAAGTTCTGATATGCCTGATAAATCATCGGTTTATTATTCTGTTTTCTCCTCCAACCTGGGTGCCGGGATACAGGAACTGGCCAAAAATAAAAAAAGCAGTTATGGCATCACAGTAGGATATAGTAATCAGACACTCTACAACTCCGTTGTACCCCAGCGTGTTAGTTATTTCAGCGGACCGGAATATCTGGTAGGGGATGCCAATTTCAGAATTAAAACCGGTAAAACCGGAATGCTTAAGTTTTATACCAATTGGAGCATCAGTGATGTAGGGATGCGCAATGCTGATATTGACAGTGCTGCCCTGCGTTCCAGCTACCAGGTAAAGGGAGTGAGCAGTTATAATAACCTTAGCTATCGCGATTATCTGAATGATGACTGGAAGCTTGATGCCGGCCTGGCTTATAGTTATAACAGAGTAAATACCACTCAAAAACTGATTGGCGGGGATGAGCAAACGGTAGAGCTGCCTAATGAACCCTTTGCAGGAAAAAATTATCACAGGCTTATTAATTCTGATTTTGCACAAGGGCGGGTTGTATTTACCCGCATGTTTTCGCATAACCAGGCATTACGGTTCGGGGCCGAACATTTCTATTCAAAAGATCATGGCATGGCTAATGACACCACCATTGCTCTGACCGATAATTTAACCGCGGCGTTTGCAGAAGGAGATATTTACCTCACCGATAATTTAGCTGCTAAAGTTGGTGTGCGAACAGAGCATTCTTCCGTGATCAGCAAATGGGCCATTGCCCCAAGGATAAGCCTGGCTTATCGTTTAGGTAGTGGTGGTCAGTTTAACCTGGCCTACGGTATTTTTTACCAGGAGCCCCAAAACGATTTTTTGTATCAAACCAATCGTCTTAATTTTTCGAACGCTACACATTATATCCTTAACTATACCAAAAAAGTCAATAACCGTTTTTTCAGGATCGAAGCTTATTATAAAAAGTATAAAGACCTGGTTAAAACAGCGCCGATACTCAGTAACAACGGAACAGGTTATGCGCGCGGTATCGAGCTTTTTTTCAGGGATAAAAAAACCATCAGGAACCTTGATTATTGGATCACCTATACTTATCTGGATACCAAGCGCGATTATTTGAACTATCCTGGTGAAATAAGACCATATTTTGCTGCACCACATACGGCCACCATCGCTATAAAAAAGAGCTTTCCTGAAATTAACAGCTTTGTAAATGCTTCTTATGCCTTTGCTACCGGCAGGCCCTATTATAATATCAGGTACAGCAATGCCGAAAACGCCTACAAAATTTATGATCAGGGTACAACAAAAGACTACAATGTGCTCAATCTGCAATTGGTTCACCTGTTTTCGATTTTTAAAAGCTGGAAGCAGAAACCGTTTTCGGGTGTCAGCATCGGTGCCAACAATTTGTTAGGTACCCGCCAGGTATTTGGTTATAACTATAGCGCCAATGGCAATATTAAATTACCTATTACCCTGCCCGCCACCCGGTTTTTTTATGCAGGCATATTCATGAGTTTCGGTATAGATCGTACCAAAGATATTACCGATAGCAATCTCAATTAAATCATATACATAAAAATCAATAAAATGAAAAAGTCAATTATCTCTATCATGGCCATATTGCTGATATATTTTTCAGCATCTGCTCAACAAACATCCGGCATAGGCGCTCTGCAAAGTGCCGTAACAAAGCTCGATCAGGCTAAAACAGCCAAAGATTACCAGGCGCTTGAAAAAGAGTTTGTAAAAATCGAGGCATCACAACCCAGGGATTGGCTGCCCAATTATTATGCAGCTTATTGTAATGCCAGGATAGGTTTCTTATTACAGGACGATGGGGATGCTATAGAACCATACAGTGACCGCGGGGAACTGCAGGCAAAAAAGGCCGAATCTCTTTTAGATAAGGCTAAACAAAAAAGAGAGCTTTCAGAACTATATACGGTGATGAGCATGATTAATCAATCCAGAGTATTTATTAATCCAATGACTTATGGCCCTAAGTACGGACCCATTGCTCAACAGTTCCTGAATCAGGCAAAACAATTAAACCCTGATAACCCGCGAGCCATTTACCTGGCGGCCTGGTTTAAATACAATACGCCAAAAATGTGGGGCGGTGATAAGGACTTAGCTAAACAACTGGCTACCCAAAGCCTTAAACTGCTTGAAAATGCAGAAACCGGCATAAATCCGCATTGGGGCAAGGCAGAGGATCAGGAACTTTTAAGTAAATACAAATAATTTTTAACCATTAAATTTTACGATCATGGGATTTGGATTCATCATCATCATACGGATACTATTTGTTACCTGTATGGTATTTATAATCGGTTACATTTTTGGCGGGTTTTCAAAAAAGCCAGCGTTGGCTACTATAACAAAGGTGGCAGCTATTTTGGTGATCGTGCTCTTTATCGCTACTAACATTGTCGCCATGCGCAATAGTTTTGGTCATTTCAGAGGCAAAAATCACTGGCATCAATGCGATACTGCTTACAAGCAGGAAAGGCACCCTTAACAAGCGTAACTTCTTCATAACAAGTTAATACAGGGTATTGTTAGTGCTTTGGTGCTAACAAACCCTTTTTGCTTTTTAAATATGCTGAAACGTTCGGGCAATTTTTTAATTATAATATCAACCAGCTTATAGAATAATATGAAAAGCAAAACAGATAGTAAATTGGCAAAAGAGGTTGTGCTTGCCTTTGTTGATGCGTTGAATTTAAAACTGCCGGTAAATATTTAACAAAGGATATGACTTTCAAAGGCGTTTTAGGTTCACGTGACGGGGCCGATGCTTATATGAAAGATATGGAAGAAATGAAGCTGAAATACGATATTAAAAAGACCATTGCGCAGGAGCATGACGTATGCCTGATCTAGGATCTTACTATGTCAGGCATCACTTTATTGGGCTTTGGCTGGTATCAGTAAAGGCGGATAAAATACGCTCCCTTAACGTAATGTTTGATCCACGGCCTATATTGGAGCAAGCAGATAAAAAGTAGTAAAAAAAGTGCCGCTCTACTGATTATTTACCGGATATAATATACCATAAGTAACCGGTATACGGATATTTAGATTTTAGCTAATGCTTGTTGCAGATCATTTATTAAATATTGCGGATCTTCTAAACCAACATACATCCTGATGAGCTGATGGCGTTCATCGGTTAATATATATTCATGCTCGGTAATTGACGCTATGGATGGAAGTACTAAACTTTCATGACCTCCCCAGGAAACTGCCAGTAATATATGCTGCAAGTAATTGCAAAAAGCTTCAATTTTTTGGAACGAAGTATCTTTTAAGGTAAAACTAAATAAACCGCCGCAACCCTGCATTTGTTCATGTGCCAGTTCTGTCTGTTTAAAATCCTTGCTAAAAGGCCATATTACTTCTTGTACAGCCTCCTGGTCATTTAACCACTGCGTAATGATCTTTGTGCTTTCAAAACTACGTTGCAGGCGCAATGGCAGCGTTCTTAGTCCCCTTAGTAGCAGCCATGCAGAATGTGGCGAAATTGCGGGGCCCAGGTTCATAAATTCGTGGTCAAATATCTGCCTGATCAATTCCTTACTGCCTGTAAGCACACCGGCCACTACATCTGAATGCCCGCCTATATATTTTGTGGCCGACTGTGCAACCAGATCAATACCCATGCTGATGGGTTGCTGGTATATAGGGCTGCAATAACTATTATCAATCATGGTCATGATGCCCCGCGATCTGGCAAAAGCTGCAACCCTTTTTATATCCTGTAATTCATAGCTAAAAGTATTGGGGCTTTCCAGGTATATCAACCGTGTTTGGGGCTTAACCGCGTTTTCAAAGTTGTTAAAGTCAGTTCCGTCAATAAAGGTGGTGGTTATATTAAATTTTGGCAAAAATTCCTTAAAAAGTTTTATGGTCCAGCTGTATGGATTTTCAACTGCAATAATATGATCTCCTGTTTGCAGTAATGATAACAGAGGGACACTAATAGCCCCTATTCCGCTGCTAAATACTAAAGCATCGCCGGCTCCATCCAGTGCCGCCAGTTTTTTCCTTAATATACTAAGCGTTGGGTTTTGCCCCCTTGAATACAAATTGGTGTCAAATTCATCGGCCATGGCCTGTCTGAGATCTGTTACCGTTTTAAAGGTAAAGTTACTTGATTGTATAATAGGGGGCGAAACTGCATTAAAATAGTTTTCTCTTTCTTCTCCCAGTTCATTTAATATAAATGAAAGTTCCATAATTAAGGTGTTGATATTGTTTTTTGGCTGTTTTTAGTTACAAAATATATGATAAGGCCAGCAACAAATGCACAAAGGCATATCAGCGCAGCCAAAGGGTTTTCAATAAAAATACTTAAAGTAACAAACCAGTAAGTAGCAATAAAAATAATGGGGATAAGGGGGTACCACTTTATAGTGTAAATGCCGGTTCCGTCAAGGTGTTTGGTTTTTTTTCTTAAAATAAAAATAGTAACGGCGGCTGTAGAGAGGCCTATGGTATCAAAAAACATAACATAGCTCAGCATTTTCTGAAACGAGCTCACGAAAAATAATATAATAAGTACAGCAGCCACAAAAAAACTTAAACCAAACTCCTGTACCTGGGTATGCTGGTTAACATGCCTGAATTTTTTTGGTAATATCCCATCTTCGGCCATGGCATAATAAACCCTTGGATTGGCCATAATATTTACATTGATAAATGCCAGTACCGATACAAACATCAATAATGAGATTATTTTATAGCCAACAGCGCCAAAAATGGCACCGGCCAGGGTGGCTGCCAAGGCAGTTTTATGCTGTAACCCGCTAATACCCAAAACAGAATAATAAGCGAAGTTGATTAACAGGTATAGGCATATAACTGTAATCATCCCCGCAAAAATAGCCTTGGGGATGTTAACCTTTGCATTAATGATATCGCCTCCAAAATTGATAGTTTGCTGGTAACCCCCATAAGTGAAAAATACGGCTACCAAACTTATTCCGAACGCACTGACGCTGTAATTATTATCATTAACCTGTTCAATGATTTTATAAGCTCCCAATGTATCATGGCTTTTAAAAACAGCGGTGCAAAGAATAAGGATCATGCTTATTTTAAATATAGTAAGCACGTTTTGCGTTCTTGCACTCATTTTAATACCCAAAAAGTTAATGATATATAATATAAGCACCGATGTTATGGTCATGATTTTAATGCCCACATCATTTTGAAGATTTGCAGGCATTATTATAGGATTAATATATTGGGCGCCTATTAGCGCCACTGCCGCTACTGATGCTGCATTACTGATCACTAATATCCAGTTGATCATAAAAGCAAACGCCGGATGAAAGCAATGCGAAAAAACCTTATAAAAACCTCCTGTAGTTGGATAACGGGCGCCGATCTCGGCAAAGGTAAGCGCACCGCATAAACTTACGGCTCCGCCAAAAAACCAGGCACCAAAATATAAAAAAGGGTTACTGGAACTGATGGCTACTTCACCGGGGGTTGCAAAAATACCCATACCTATCACCAGACTAATAACGATCATGGAAAGATCAAAACGGTTAAGTTTGGGCGTAATGCTCATATTAGTTTTAGGGGATCAAATGTTTAATGTTAAGGGGTTGTTAATGACATTGGAAATTTAAACATATTTTTAATTAAATTTAATTTAGTAAAAGGGTTTACCAATTTTAGAACCAACTAAGAAATTGCTTTAAAGGATTATATTAAAACTATATATGATATAGTGGGGTTGTAACATTTAATTATTAATATGTAACAAAGCTCTGCGTACATTGCAAATGTTAATTAATGTTAATAGTGCTTAATGTTAAGGTAGTAAATATCCAATGCTTTATAATAAATTTATATTTTTGACTAAGACTAATAAGTATACTTTATTGCCTGTATTCCCGATATATAAACCTGAAAATCACAATTGACCCATATATAATGATCAATAAAAAAATATCCATAAAGGATATAGCAAAACTTACCAATACCTCTATAACTACGGTTTCTTTTGTTTTAAACGGTAAGGGCCGTATCAGTAAAGAGATATCAAAAAAGATACTGGACGTAGCCGCCAAAAACGGGTATGAGCCAAATCGTATGGCCGTTGGCTTGCGTACAGGTGTTTCAAAAGTTATTGGGCTGATTGTAGAAAGCATTGGGGGGCCATTTTTTGGAGCAATGGCCAGGGTTATAGAGGAGGAGGCAGAAAAGGAGGGGTACAGGATCATCTATTGCAGTACCAATAATAATATCCAGAAAGGGAAAGATGTGATCAGAATGCTTTCGCAGCAATTGGTTGATGGTTATATTGTTACTCCCATGAAAGGTTTAGAAAAAGACATACAGAACCTGATAGCTAATGAAAAACCCGTAGTATTAATTGATGGCTATTTTCAGGGATTAGATATTCCGCATGTGCTGGTTGACAATTATGGCAGCGCTTATAACGCGGTTGAACATCTTGTTAAGGCAGGATATCAAAAAATAGGCCTTGTAACTGCCGATCTTGACCTTGTTCAGTTACAGGACCGTATGCTGGGGTATAAAGAGGCTTTAAAAGCTAACGGCCTAAAGGATGATAAAAAGTTGATCTTTAAACTGCCTTTCGATATGGATAAAGACGAAGCCGTGAATGCCGTAAAAACCTTTATTGGTCAGCATAAAAAAATGGATGCTGTTTTTTTTACTACCAACTACCTGGGCACAATGGGCCTGCAAAGTATCAAGGAACTTGAACTAAACATCCCTGGAAACCTGGCTGTGGTTAGTTTTGATGATAATGAAATATTCAGTTTATACCCACCTGGCATTACAACCATTCAGCAGCCCACCTACGAGATAGCAAAGTCGGCAATTGACCTTTTATTGTCTCAAATGAGTCCCGATAAGTACGACATATCAAAAATCAAATTGCAGATTCCATCAAAGTTGATTGAACGGGGTTCAGTCATGAAAAAAAAGGTTGATCAAAAGGCAATTTAAACCGTGTAAAGCATTTGCCTCCTAAAATATTGAGTATTCCATATTAAAAAAGGAAAAAAATGTGTTTATTTGATAAAACGTTTTATCAAATAAACACATTCAGTAAATTACTGATCCGTTTGGGTAGTTAACGTGATTTTTAAATGCCATAACTTATATATTTAACAATTATTTATTCAATGAAAAAAGTATTTCTTTTAAGCGCCTTGATCGCCCTTGTTTTTACTGAAAACAGCCATGCCCAATCTTCCGAGGTTTTTAATAAAAAAGGATATAAACTTACCTTCGAAAGCCAGGATGCTGCATTTAGCAAGGAGCTTAAAGATAAGTTGGTTGAAACTTTTTATGAGGTTTATCCTAAATTAGCTAAGGCATACAATAAAAAAACAGCTAAAAATGTAACCTTTGTTATTGATACAGCTTATGATGGCGTAGCCGCGACAGACAATGGCAGGGTTGTTTTTAGCTCAAAATACATGGCCAGGCATCCGCATGATATTGATGTGGTTACTCATGAGGTTATGCACATAGTACAGGATTATGGTCAGAGCAACGGACCCGGATGGTTAACCGAAGGCATTGCTGATTATGCACGTTATAAATTCGGAGTAGACAATGCAGGAGCAAAATGGGCTCTGCCTGCTTTTAAAACCAGCCAAAGCTATGAAAATAGCTACCGTATTACCGCCCGTTTTTTGGTTTGGGTTGAAAAAGGTATAAAGCCCGGTTTAGTAAAAGATTTGGATGGTCAATTACGTGACCATACCTTTACAGATGATAGCTGGAAAAAAGAAACGGGAAAAACATTGGATGAACTTTGGGCGGCTTATGCAGCCAATCCAACTATTTAAATGTAACCAATTCTATAAATTATATTATGAAATTTAACAACGGTATAAAAACCATTTGCATTGTGTTGTTTTGCAGCCTGTCTGGCATATTAAAAGCACAAAGTAATAAACCGGTAAAAGATCTGGCGCAGTTGCAACAGGAATTTGTTGATCTGCGTTTCGGTATGTTTATCCATTTCAACATCCCTACCTATATGAATCAGGATTGGGCTGATCCGGAAGCATCACCAGCTATTTTTAATCCTACTAAGCTCAATTGTGATCAATGGGCAAAGGCTGCCAAATCAGCCCACATGACCTATGGTTGTATCACTACCAAGCACCATAGCGGGTTTTGTATCTGGGATACCAAAACCACCGATTATAATGTGATGAACAGCCCCCTGAAAAGAGATGTGGTTAAAGAGTATGCTGATGCTTTCAGGGCAAACGGATTAAAAGTGTTTTTATATTACTCCATACTGGATACCCACCACAGGTTAAGGCCCAACGCTATAACACGCAAGCATATTGATATGATCAAGGCGCAGATTACCGAGTTGCTAACCAAATATGGCGATATCGGTGCGCTGATCATTGATGGCTGGGATGCACCGTGGTCAAGAATTTCATATGATGATGTTCCGTTCGAAGAAATATATCGTCTCGTAAAATCATTACAGCCCAATTGTTTATTAATGGACCTAAACGGCGCCAAGTATCCGGCTGAGGGTATGTTTTATACCGATATTAAAACTTATGAGCAAGGTGCAGGTCAGCATATCTCAAAAGAAAATAACAATATGCCGGCACTTTCCTGCTATCCTTTACAAAAGCATTGGTTCTGGAACACAACCGACCCTACTGATGTGGTTAAAGACCCTGTTAAGCTGGTAAATGATAACATCATTCCGTTTAATAACGTTGATTGTAATTTCATTTTAAATGTTGCCCCTAACCGCGATGGTCTTATTGATGATAACGCGTTAGCAGCCCTGAAAAAGATAGGCGAACTGTGGAAAAATGAAGGCCCGGTAGCTAAGTTACCCAAACTGGATGCACCCATTATTTCACATAACCTGGCTAAAAACCAGTTTTCTAACTCCAGCTGGAGCGATGATTCCAATATTATGGACTTTGCCAATGATGACGATTTTCGCTCCTCATGGATCTCTAACCCAACCGTGAAGAAACCGTGGTATGAGGTCACTTTTGATCGTGATCAGGGTTTTAACGCGATCGCCATTACAGAAGAAAAACCAAACATTGCCAAATTGCATATTGAGTATTGCGAAAACGGAACCTGGAAACCAGTGTTTTCGGGTGAGAATAAAGGCAGGGTAAAAATCTTCCGTTTTGACCGTGTTTGGGGAAGCAAAGTAAGAGTATCTGTAGACGCATCTGACCACCAGGTTTCTATTGCCGAAGTGGGTATATATAATGAAAGAAGATAATAACCTGTCAGGAAATTAAACCTGATGTGAATATAATAATGAAACCATCATGAACGGGTATTTTGTAAATGTTCATGAGGGTTTTATCCCCGTTTAAATAAATTATTGTACTAATGAAAATAATTTTTAGCGCTTTTTTAGTCGTACTATCGGTTTACACTTATGCGCAACAGGCCGAAAAGAGTAATAGCCCTGTAGACTATATTAACCCTTTAATGGGTACCGCGTCAAAACCCGATCTTTCAAACGGGAATACCTACCCGGCAATCGCGCTGCCCTGGGGCATGAACACCTGGACGCCGCAAACAGGTAAAATGGGTGATGGATGGCAATATACTTATGATGCTGATAAGATCCGCGGGTTTAAACAAACTCACCAACCAAGCCCCTGGATGAATGATTATGGTCAGTTTGTAATTATGCCGGTGACCGGTCACCTCCGTTTTGACCAGGATCAGCGGGCCAGTTGGTTTTCGCATAAGTCCGAAACAGCCAAACCATATTACTACAGCGTTTTCCTGGCCGATGCCGATGTAACCACAGAAATTACCCCAACAGAAAGAGCTGCACAATTTAGGTTCACTTTCCCAAAATCTGACAGTTCATTTATTGTTGTTGACGCTTTTAATAAAGCATCTTACATAAAAATACTACCCAAAGAAGGGAAGATCATAGGCTACAGTACCCGTTACAGCCGTGGTAAAATGACCAACTTTAAAAATTATTTTGTTATTTATATTGATAAGCCTTTTACCCTGGCTAAGGCCTGGCATGACAAAACCATTGCCCAGGATTCGCTGGAGATAACCAGCGCACACTCTGGCGCTGTAATTGGGTTTAAAACTTCAAAAGGCGAGAAGGTACATTTAAAAGTAGCATCATCATTCATCAGCTTTGATCAGGCTGAACTTAACCTGAAACGTGAGCTGGGCAATGATAACTTTGATATAACCTGCCAAAAAGCTAAAGCTGTTTGGAATAGGACATTAAGCCATATCAATGTGGAGGGTGGTACTATTGATCAAACACGCACCTTTTACTCCTGCATGTACCGTACATTGTTTTTCCCTAATAAATTGTATGAGCTCAATGCACAAAATCAAATAGTGCATTACAGTCCTTACAATGGTAAAATAATGCCTGGTTATTTATTTGGAGGTACTGGTTTTTGGGATACTTTCAGGGCGCTTTACCCGTTTTTGAACCTGGTTTATCCATCCATCAATAAAGAAATGCAGGAGGGCTTGATCAATGACTATAAAGAAGGCGGATGGTTACCCGAGTGGTCGAGCCCGGGATATGCAGACATTATGGTGGGTAATAACTCCGCATCGGTTGTTGCCGAGGCCTATTTGAAAGGCCTGCGTGGTTATGACATCAATACATTATACGATGCCCTGGTGCACGGTGCAAATAATGAAGGGCCCATATCAGCCACAGGCCGTTATGGTGTTAAATATTATAATGAATTAGGCTATGTTCCATACGATGTGAAAATTGATGAAAACGCAGCCCGTACCCTTGAATATGCCTATGACGATTTTGCTATTTACCAATTAGGTAAGGCACTGGGCAAACCACAATCAGAAATAGAAGTATATAAAAAACGCAGCCAAAATTACCGTAACCTTTATGATCCATCAAGCGGGTTAATGCGTGGCAAAAACAAGGATGGTAGTTTTCAATCTCCATTTAACCCTTTTAAATGGGGTGATGCATTTACCGAAGGAAACAGCTGGCATTACAGCTGGAGTGTATTCCATGATGTGCAGGGCCTTATTAATTTGATGGGTGGCAAACAGAAATTTGTTACCAAGCTTGATTCGGTATTTACCCTGCCACCTGTATTTGACGATAGCTATTACGGAGATGTGATCCATGAGATCCGTGAAATGCAGATTGCCAATATGGGCCAGTATGCGCATGGCAATCAGCCAATACAGCACATGATATACCTGTACAATTACGCCGGAGAGCCCTGGAAAACCCAATACTGGGCCCGTGAAACCATGAATCGCATGTACAAAGCTACACCCGATGGTTATTGCGGCGATGAAGACAACGGACAAACATCTGCCTGGTACGTATTTTCGGCAATGGGCTTTTACCCGGTAACCCCTGCCAGTGATCAGTACGTTTTGGGCGCGCCTTTGTTTAAAAAAATAACATTAAACCTCGAGAACGGTAACAAAGTTATTATAAACGCTCCTGCCAACAGTGATCAAAACCGATACATTCATACATTGGAGCTAAATGGTAAAACGTATAGCCCAAATTGGGTAAGCCACCAGGCATTAATGAAGGGTGCGGTGATCAACATAGGCATGGCTGCAACACCAAATAAAATCCGAGGAACCCAGGACAAAGATTTTCCATTTTCCTTATCAGGGAAAAACTAACTATATCACATGAAACAACTATTTACTGCCTTTTTATTATGTGCTGCTGTAGGGGCAAGTGCGCAAATCCGCCCTGAAGAAAATCTTGTACAATACGTAAATCCTGTTATCGGCACCCAGCGAATGGGCCATACCTATCCGGGCGCAACTGTGCCTTTTGGCATGGTGCAACTAAGCCCTGAAACCGATACAGCAGGCTACGAACTAAATGGCAAATATAACCCCGATGTATATAAATACTGCGCCGGTTATCAGTATGATGATAAAACCATAGTAGGTTTTAGTCATACCCATTTTAGTGGTACTGGCCACTCAGATCTGGGCGACTTTTTAATTATGCCAACTGTGGGCGCTTTAAAATTAAATCCCGGCACGGCAAATAGACCTGGCAGCGGTTACCGCTCAGCCTTCTCTCATCAGAACGAGGTGAGCCAGGCTAATTACTATAAGGTAAAGCTTGACGCAAGCAATATCATTGCCGAAATGACCACCAGTACCCGTGTGGGTTTCCATCAATATACTTTTCCTAAATCAGACCAATCGCATATCATCTTGGATCTGATGGCAGGTATTTATAACTATCCCGATAAAAACGTTTGGACTTACCTGCGTGTAGTTAATGATTCAACGGTAATTGGCTACCGTCAAACCAATGGCTGGGCACGCAACCGTACGCTGTATTTTGCCATGAGCTTCTCCAAACCATTTTATCAGCACGGTTACAAAAAATATGATAAACGCGAGGTGTATGGCGGTTTCTGGGGTAAGTTCAACCAAACCAAAAATTTCCCTGAAATAGCCGGTCGCCAGATCAGGAGTTACTTTGATTTTAAAACCGAAGAGGGGGAGAAAATAAAGATCAAGTTTGCCTTATCGCCGGTTAGTATGGATGGAGCGCTCAACAACATGCGTACCGAAATACCAGGCTGGGATTTTGATAAAGTGAAGAACGACGGACAGCAGCAGTGGGAAAACGAACTGCATAAAATAGTGATACAAGGCAGCAAGGAAACAAAGGAGAACTTTTATACTTCCCTGTATCATGCCATGATCAACCCGACCATCTATATGGATGCCGATGGGCAATATAAAGGGCTTGACCAAAATGTGCATAAGGCAGATGGCTTTACTAACTATACCACTTTCTCTATGTGGGATACTTACCGGGCCCTGCATCCTCTGTTTAATATTATTGATCCTAAGCGGAATGCGGATATGGTACAATCCATGTTGGTGCATTTTGATCAGAGCCCTGAAAAAATGCTGCCCATATGGTCAAACTCAGGTAATGAGAACTGGTGTATGAGTGGTTACCACAGTGTAGTGGTGCTTGCTGATGCTGTGGTAAAAGGTAATGCACCATTTGATGCCAATAAAGCGCTCGATGCCTGCGTGGCCACCGCCCGTCACCGTGATTATGAAGGCATAGGGTCTTATATTGATCTGGGTTATATCCCTGATGAAAAAAGCGGTGTATCAGTATCATCAACACTGGAGTATGCTTTTGACGATTGGGCTATAGCGCAGATGGCTAAAAAGCTAAATCGTAATGATATTTATGAGGAGTTTATAAAACGTTCACAGAACTATAAGAATGTGTACGATGCCAAAGCTGGCTTTATGCGCCCCAAGCTGGCCGATGGAACCTTCCGTCAAAAGTTTGATCCGTTGAGCACCATTAATGAGGGATTTATTGAAGGGAATTCCTGGAACTATACCCTGTTTGCACCGCAGGACCCAGTAGGACTTATTAAACTGATGGGTGGCAACAAGCGTTTTGTGGGATACCTGGATTCGTTGTTCACCATGAACCTGCCTGATAAGTATTTTGCAGAAACAGAGGATATCACCCGCGACGGGATCATTGGTAACTATGTGCATGGCAATGAGCCATCGCACCACGTAGCCTACCTGTATAACTGGACCGATAAACCCTGGAAAACACAAGAGCGCATCCGCATGATATTGCCGCGCATGTACAAACCAACGCCTGATGGTTTGGGTGGGAATGACGATACCGGGCAAATGAGCGCCTGGTATATATTCAGTTCATTAGGATTTTACCCGGTTGCACCCGGTTCTGACCAATATTCAACCGGAAGTCCGGCAGTTAACGGTGCGGTGATCAATCTGGATAATGGTAAAACATTTACTATCAACGTTAAAAACCAGAGCCTCAAAAATGTTTACGTGCAGAAAATGGTTTTGAACGGAAAAACACTAAATAGTTTATTCATCAGCCATGCCGATATCATAAACGGCGGCGAGATCACTTTTTATATGGGATCAAAGCACAAGTAGAACCGTTGATTTGGGGTGATTACGTTGATTTCGTTGAGACTGATTTAAACGATACACCCGAATGCCAAAGCTGGTGGTGTTCGGTGTTCGGGTGTTCGCTTTTTGTATGCATGAACACATCTACCAAGTCATTGCGCGATTACGACACAATCTATGTTTTACAGGGCGAATGACTAAGTGATACTTGTACAATTGCCCTGCCTATGTAGAGATTGCTTGGCAATGACGTGGTGGGGAGGGAATGCAAACGAGCGCAAGTAAATAATAACAAAATAAAAACGCGTCATTGGAAGCTATCTCCGATAATGCGTTGAAAAGGTAAATTATCTTACTGCTCAATCCTCACACTCATCACCCCTTTAGCCGGAATAGTAAAATGATCATTTAATATCTTCAGCTTATCTTCAAGCAGGTTGCTTTCCCATATCTTAATTGATGAAACATTATTTGGCGCAATGCTTATCTCGCTATCACTATCTCCACAGCTTACCAGTTGGGCAATAACCCCTTTGCCATCATCGGTTGGTTTTATAGCTTCTACATAAACATTGTCACCATTGATCTTAAAGAACAAACCCTTTTCAGGCTCACCAGAAGCAGTCGCAACTATGAGAGGTTGATGATTATTAAGTCCGGTTTGGTTGACTTTAAAGCTATCGAAACCGCTATCATGCGCCTGTATAAAGTAATGGAAAGTAGCGGGCCCTTCCTGATCGGCCCTGAAATTGGTATGCCACAGGTTATTCATCACCCATGAATAAATATTTGACGATTGCGGCGTGAACGATAACCATTGCGGCGAATGGTGCAGCCCGCCCAGCAAATTGGCGGTAGTAATGCTGCCGATCTCGAACAATGGTGCATCAGGGCTTGACCAGGTGATACCGAACGAAGCGTTTGATATATCAACCCAACGCTGCATAGTATACCAGTTATGGTTGGAATAGGGGAGCTGGTCGGCCTCGGCACGGGCGCTGCCCCAGGGGATGCTATAACGAACCTGGGCCTCGGGAACGTTGAATGGAAATGCAAAGTGCACGCTTTCTTTCCTCCTGATGGAAGTTTTATCTATCGTATTGATCAGTTCTACCTTGTCCGTACCGCTGATCAACTTTATTTCACGGGTTAATCCTTTGCTGCCCGGAGCATCAGATTTGATCAGCAAACTTACCACCAGCGGACCTTTTTCCTTAATGCTGATACTGGCGTTTGAACTGGTAACCAGGTTTTTTAATGAGTCGCCCGGCATATATATATATTGATTAAGTCCTGCAGAATCAGCCGAAACATAGTTACGGATAGCAGAACTGGCTTTGGTTAGTTTTATAATATTACCTGTTTTGCCATCAACACTTACGGTATAAATACCATTTGTTAAACTATTAGCGGTTGCTTTGGCCGCGCCTTTTGCATAGGTTTTGCCGGTATTAACGGTATAGGTATTCTTGCCCATAGCGGGTACGGCATAAGCAACAAAAACCAGTTCGCCGGTACTTAAACGCTGGGATGGGATCTTTTTTCCGGCGGCATCTTTAACCAGATCGCCTGCTTTACTTAGTGCTGCGGGTACATAAACTACATCGGTACGCGGCCATGGAGTAGTGTTATAAACGTCGATGGCATTTGCTTTGGCTGCTGCTGGTCTTAATGCCTGCGACATTAAAGAATCAACTTGTTTTTCGGCGCGTAATACAAAACCCTGTTTTACTGCCCATTCACTTTTTACTTTGGGATCGTCGGGTTTGCCAACGCTGTTGTAAGCGCCCCAGGTGTGCTCGTTGTATAATAATAAGTTTTTCCATGTATCGTCGAAAGCTGCAACAGGGTAAGCCGGTTTATTGCGGATGGCCCAAATGGCGCCGGTTTGCTTTAATCTGTCGGATGTGGTGCGGCTTAAAGCGGTTTCTTTGGCTGCCGATGAAACACCATCGGTCCAGTACTCAGTATAATCGCCGGTGAAGCTGGGAATATCATTCTTGTATTTATCTTCCAGATCAGTAAAAAACTGTTTTACCGAGGTGATGATCAGTTTTGGTGAAGCATAACGCTCGTTCCAGGCTTTAACCGCGTCTGGTAGTTCAGGGTCAATAGGGGCGTTGTCGCTCATGGCCCACGTAAGGATGGACATGTTATATGGAAAGTTATTTTGTTCCAGATCGCCAAGGTATTGAAACAGATAGGGGTTCAGGAAATTTTCTGTCGGGCGACCGGTATAATACGGCTTGGGTTCATCAATGGTGAAAAAGTTAGGTATTTTGGCTCCTTTTAACTTATAACCAATAGAGTAGGGCTGGCACTGCCAGAATAGAAGTTTTTGCTTGCCCGATGGCGATACCCAGTAAAAAGGTTTATCCTGCCATTTGGCTAAATTCCCGATACGGTCTGACGCGTTTGGCCCCGATAAAAAATAGTGAATACCGGTTTGCCCGGCCTGTGCTGCTAAACCCCATGATGCCCCAGGCACGTCGCCCTGAAACATGGTATGAATTTCAATGCCCTGCTCTTTAGCCAGTTTTTGCGATTTGGAGAACATCTGCATCAGTTGCCTCGAATCTGTCATGCTGGTATTGATGTTTCCATAAGCGCCATCCAAATTGATCCAGCCTTTTTTTACGGCATTCCAAAACCTGGCCTTTTTTTCGTCGCTGGCCAGTTTCAGGTAATTATCAACCACCCATATGGCCTCGGTGGTCCATTTGAAACGAGCCTCTGCAGGGTAGTTCTGTGTTTTTTCGGCCAGATCGATGGATTCATCAATGTTATCCATGTGCAGCTTTAGCACTTTGGCCTGCGTGTTGGTATAGCCAATATCTACATGCGAATGCGGCAGCACATAAACGCTCCAATCGGCACGGGCTGGCTCTACAATACAGCGGGCAACATAGGTTTGGCCGCCTGCTTTTAAAGTTACGGTAGCCTGTGTAGCTATTTTTACAGTCGGGCCAGGTAAGGCTACTTCAAAAACATCCAGACCATCCGCACTGGCAGGAATAATGATATTTTCAGTATGGTTATTAAATAATACAACTGCTGTGGCCTGGTTAAAGCTTTTACCATTTTTAAACAACAGCCTTACCATGCGCCAGCTTTCGCCATTGTATTTTAAATAAGCAGTAGTAGGCTGTAAGGTTATGGAACTAAATGCCACCTTAGGTTTTTGAGCATAAGCGCTTATAACGATTATGCTGGTAAAAAACAGGGTAGCCATAAAGCGCAGACTTTTAATGCAGTGGTTTTTCATCTGATCAGGTTTTCTAATAAAGTGTGGCCGTAAATTTAATATGTTATAATGTACAAACATATATTTTTCAAATGAATTTTTCAAACTGATCAGAAGAAAATTGGTTGTAAGAAATTAGGTTGATCTGGTGTTAATGATGGCAATGAATTGGATGGCCTGTAATAAAATTGTCATCCTGGAACGATCTATACGTAAATAGGTATATTGTATAATAGATGCTTCACTATGTTCGGCATGACAATTAAAAAAGCCATGGAGTGTGCAATCCCATTATGACGTCCCCTGAAAGGTACCCTAAGACCGATGAGTATCGCAGGAGCCCCGTTTTGAGAGATTGCGCGGGCAAGAATCGCACGTAGCAACCCCTCCCTGCCACAGCACAAACCAACCGCCCCCATCCCGTGGAGAGGGAATGAAAAGAACAAGTCCGCTAAGATTAATCTAACGGACTTATTTTTATATAATAAATCGGATTAATTGAACAGCATTGCCGCGTCAAATTCCTTTTTCTCCAATGATCCCGGCGCCGTCATTAAAATCCGGAGTGGAATTTGCCTTGTACGGTACGAACCCGGTACCGGTATAGGGGCGTTATAAATGTATTTCACCTTAATTTTATGAAAACCCTTTGCCAGTGGCAAAGCACTTTCGCTTTCGGTTAGCTTTTCGCCGTCAATAAATAATTGTGTATCGGTATAAGAAGACTGTGTAAAGTTATAGGCCCCATCAGCCGGAACATTTACGAAACCATTGAACACCATACCGAAGTGTGGATTATCCTTCTTAGGTGTTTCGGCATTTAGTTTATCAACTATTACAGAGTCTTTAGCGATGGCAAAATCCAGCTGATCGGGTACGGTAAATTTACTTTTTACCATTTTACAGCTTAAGCCGGGTTTGTTTGCGTTATAATTTACCGCGGGCAATAACGCTCTGTTACACATCAGCGTGCGGGTGGCAATACTCCTGCGGCCTGATGGGGTGATCACCCTGGTTTTAAATTCCCTTTTTTCGTTAGCAGGAACATAGATGGTAATAGGCGACACATATTCCAGGTCAGTATCCAGCGGATCGCGGCCATTAAGCGTGTAGTAAATTTTAGCGCCCGGCACAACTGATTTTGGCGCGAAGGTAAACTTGTCGCCAAAAAACACGGTATCAATAATAGGTAAGGCGGTTGGCACACGGTAGTTATAATGTATAGCCTCAAGTCTGGCAAAATGTTTGGCCAGCCGCACTTCCGAAAAGTTGGTATAGTCTTTATTTTCTGGCTTACTCCAGGCTACTTCTGATAGCGCGAACAGACGGGGCAGTATCTGGTACTGTAGTTTGGCTACAGTTGGCACATATTCCGTCCACAAGTTGCCCTGGGTGCCTATTACATATTGCTGCTCTTCGGGTGTCAGCTCTTTCGAAACCGGATCATAGTTATAGGTTTCATCCAAAGCGGCATACCTGCCAAATGATACCGGCTCCTGCGGCGAACCGCTCTGGTAATGGTCAAAATAGTTACCGGTAGTTTGCGGGGTCATGATCACGTTATGCTTTTGACGTGCAGCGGCAATACCACCTTCTTCGCCTGTCCAGCTCATTACGGTGGCGTTTGGCGCCAGGCCGCCTTCCAGTATCTCGTCCCAACCAATAATACTGCGACCTTTGGAGTTCAGGAATTTCTCTATCCGTTGTACAAAATAGCTTTGCAGTTCGTGCTCGTCTTTTAAACCTTTTTCCTTGATCAAAGCCTGGCAAAATGCCGATGCCTTCCAGGGTTCTTTATTGGCCTCATCGCCGCCTATGTGAATGAATTTGCTCGGGAAAAGCTCCATTACCTCGGTCAGTACATTCTCCAGGAAAGTAAATGTTTCTTCGGTGGGGCAGTATATGTTGTTTACCTCCCTTGCAGGAACTTTACTATCGGCTGGCAGTTCGCATTTTAATTCAGGATAAGCCCTTAACGCGGCTTCGGAATGGGCCGGCATTTCAATTTCAGGGATAACATTAATATAACGGGCAGCAGCGAATTTTACCACATCCCTGATCTCGTCCTGGGTGTAATAACCACCGTACGATAGGGAATCGGGCCAGTCGCGGTTGTTGCCAAACATGGTTTGCATACGGTAAGCCCCAACCTGCGTTAACTTAGGATATTTTTTGATCTCGATGCGCCAGCCCTGGCCATCAACCAAATGCCAGTGAAAGTTGTTCAGTTTATAAGCCGCCATGAGCTCAATAACTTTTTTAACCTGCGGCACGGTGAAAAAATGACGTGAAACATCCAGCATCATGCCACGGTATCCAAATCTTGGTGAATCCTCAATAGTTATGCAGGGTAGTTTCTCAGTTCCTGAAGTTTCAACCGGGAACAGTTGCATAAAGGATTGAATACCGTAAAACAAGCCGGCACCCTTTCCAATAAGGGTTATCCTGCGCGGGGTTATAGTTAATTTATAGCCCTCTTTAGGCAGTGCGGCCGCTCCTTTTGATGTAATTACAAGCCATGTACCTTTATTTGATCTGATCCTGGAATTGTATTTTGATAGCTTGTTATTAAAGTGCCTGTTGTTTAATAGGAAATCTTTTAAAAAAGCAATGTTCCTGTCTTTAATATTATCTGCCTTGATCAGCGTTAATTGACTGAATACAAAGGTCCCCGTAGCTTTGGTTATGGAAGCAGGGGCGGGGATGATACCCATATGCGGATCATCGAGGGGTGTTTGTGCTTTGGCCTGGAATGCAAATGCCAGGAAACAAATAATAATTAACAGGGACTTTAATCGGGAGCTATAGTTTTGATTCATAATTAAGGAAAAGAAGATGAATAAACCGGATTGTTCCCCGCTAAAATACTTTATAATAATTTAACGTACACAATAATGGTTTATGTAACAAATAATTGACAATAGAAGTCTGGTAAGTTGACTCACCGATCTGCGCTGCGCTGGACGACCTTCTTCGCCTGCGACGGAGGGTTCAGAAGATCCTTTCTTCTCCTTTTGACCTTAATCTAACTGTCCTTTATCCTACCCTCCGCCGCAGGCGAAGAAGGTCGTCCAGCGCAGCGATGTCAGGGTGAGTCGCCCGCCACGCCAATCAAAAATTGCTTGATTAACTCCGCTGGGATATGTAAAAAAAATGAAAAAATGTTAACCTAAATTTAAAATACCGGCTTGTGATATTGACTTATTTATATATAACTTTATCATAACGAACCACCAACTAAAAACTGTAAATTATGAACACACAACAGGTAGCCGAAAAATTAGTACAGCTTTGCCGCGAAGGTAAAAATATAGATGCTGTAAATGAGCTTTACGCTGATCATATTGTAAGTCATGAGCCCCAAGGCTCGCCTATGGAATTAACAGAAGGTAAAGCCGCTGTATTAGATAAAACAAACCAGTGGTATGCCATGGTAGAAGAAATGCATAGCGGCTCTGTTTCAGATCCTATTGTAACCGGCGAATTTTTTACCTGCGCTATGGATATGGATGTAACCTATAAAGGAATGGGCAGAAGCATGATGAACGAGATCTGCGTTTATCAAGTTAAAGACGGAAAAATTGTTTCTGAGCGGTTCCATTATGACATACCCCAGGCAAACTGATAAGTTGCAAAAAATCTCCCCATTATAAACTTAAAATCCCCGTGACGCTCTTGTCAGGGGATTTTTTATTTGAATCTGGTATCCGCTATTTTATTAGGTTTAGGGCCAAACCATTGCCTTGTAAGTTAAACAAGCCGATTTACATGCTGTTAAGACATATTTATAAAACTAAAAGCCGTTTTGTTATCGGCTAAAATGGAGAGGTGTACAGCAATATATACTTTTTTTGTTTTTATAATATTAATTAATTGATAATTAAATATTATAGTCTATTTTTAACGCAATTTTAGTCGATTCCTTTTATTTTTATTAGCCGATAGCCCCTTATGATTTATGTTTCCATAGATATAAAATTTCGCGATGGATATGGAATTTTTAGTATACCTTTTCCTCCTTTAAAACAAAAATCCAACAAATTAATATTAGAATTTATAAATGCCCAGGCTTGTCTTAATTATCAACTTAAGCTGCTTGATTTAATGGCTGAAATGAAAGCTGACGGATCGCTTTCAAGTAATGTTGGGTTGCAAAATAAGATTAGATTTTGTGAAAATTTAATGTTGGAGTTAATCAGTTGTAAATTATCTGATCTTTTGAATTATCAATAAACGAACATTCCAATTGAAAATTGCACGTTATTTAACCAATAGTTATTTTTTATTTTTCTGATAAATAATATTAGTTACCTTAGAAATATATACCCCACATATTAAATAATACAACATGTTTTTTGGTTATACTAACCGGGTATATAGCAATTTGCCCTCTTTTTGTAATAATATTTAACTCAAATGACATTGGAGTTTTTCTAAAAACTATTCCTGATCTATTTTTTAGCCGATACCTAACAACTAATTTTTAGCCGATATGATTAATGTCCCAATTGATTTTAAATTCCTCAGTGGATTTAAATTTTTTAATGTGATCATGCCATTATCCAAAAAAAATGATGATAAATTATTTTTAAGTTTTACAGGTAATGAAACCCTATTTGCTTACGAAAAGTTGTTAATCAACTTATTAAATGATATGCGGGTTGATAAAGCGCTCTCTGCTAGTGTTTTAATGCAAAATAAAATCAAATTTTTAGAAGATTTAGTTATTGAACTTATACGGTATAATACCTGGGAACGGAATGGTTAAATGATTTGATATCCATAACTTCAAAATTAACCGATTGACATAAGATAGCTGTTAAGGATAAAAATGTGCTTTTACAGGCCTTCGGGGTTAAACCTTTGAAGGCTTTTTTTATCATAGCTTTAGCTAAAAAAACACTTATGAAAAAACTGATTCTTTCGCTCATTTTAATAGCCGGTATGAGTACACTGGTAATTGCCCAAACCAGTTCACCGGTGCTTAACCGGAACAAGGATACCGTAACCTACCTTGGCCATAAAATTTATATTAATATGGAAATAAAATTGTTATATGGTTCAAAGCCGGATAAGGGTTTTGTATTTGCCTATTCTAACCTGGTAAACAACCAACTATCTGCAGGTTATTCCAACGAGGTAGTGATCATTAAAGAGTTAAAAGAAATGGATGGTAAATGTTACGCCAGCGGAACAATTAAAACAGTTACCGGATTTTTAAACAGTAAAAATTGTTTGATCGATATTCAGGGTGCCATTGATTGGAAAGAAATACAGATTGAGTTATAGAACTTATCAATCGCCGGTGGTAACCGATTCATATTTACCGTCTTTCCAATAATAAGTTTGGGCTGCTCTTTCAAAAAAGGCCACTGTAATAGCAGGGTGTTTCAGCTGTATGGGTTTAGGATTATCATTATCCAAATCAATGTAGTTTAACTCGCCTTTTGGGGTTAATTCCAATCCCATATCAATGGGTAAGGTGAGACCGGTGGTTTCATGAAGTTTTATAGCTTTATATCGGCCCTGCTCTGATTGAAGTACCCATACCGTAAATTCTTTATCGGCATTAACTAAAATTAAAGCATAATCAGGTCTGTCATCGCCATTAAAGTCGCCGCTTGTATAATTTATAAGTGAACTGTCTCTTTTATATTCCTGAAACCAGAATTTCTCCCATGTATTTGGTGATGGTAATTTCCAGTCGGGAAGCTGTTGATCAAGCAATTCAAATACTGGCGCGGGGATATATTTACGGTATATGTCATCACTATAAGCTGGAATAGTATTTTTTACTTTAAATTCTTTAGGCTCGGCTTTAATTATTGGACTTTTAACCGTATCAACAGGCTTTGATGGTTCTTTTGCTTGTTGATTGTTGCAGGAAAATGCAGATAAGGCTAAGCAGCACATGATAATTCTTTTCATCGATAAGGGGTTAAGCTAAAACCAAAAGTAATTTTTTTTTGGATGTTTAACCCCGTTTTTACAAACTCCTGTTCTGTTTTATCCGCACTTTTTAACATCTTTACGCCTATAAAGTTTATATAATTCAGATTGACTTATGCAGCATTGGCTTGTAAAATCAGAACCCGTAAAGTATAGCTGGGAAAAGTTTAATAAAGATGGGCGTACCTTTTGGGATGGCGTACGCAATTACCAGGCCCGCAATAATTTAAGGCTGATGAAAGAGGGCGACCTGGTATTGTTTTATCACAGTAATGATGGTAAAGCCGTGGTGGGTATTGCCAAAGTGGTAAAAGAGGCTTATCAGGATCCTACCACCAGCGATCCGAACTGGGTGGTGGTTGACTTGTCGCCGGTTGAAACCCTTAAAAACCCGGTAACATTAGAAGTGATCAAGGCTGATGAGCAATTAAAAGATGTAGGTCTGGTTAGGCAGGGACGCTTATCAGTAATGGGTTTAAAACGCGAGGAGTTTGATCGTATATTAGAATTAGGCAGTTAATGAGCACATTATCCTTTCCGCAAAATTTTAAATTAAAAAGCCTGTCATTGATCAAGACAGGCTTAATTGTATCTGTGTTTTTTACTTCGGGCCAGGCAAAAGCACAGGATGCTTTTAAAGGATTGGAAAACTTATTTACCGTTCCTGAAAACTACGTGGTGAAGCATATAGCCAAAGCGCCAGTAATTGATGGTGATATTGATGAGGCTATATGGCAACAGGCTAAATGGACAAGCGATTTTGTGGATATTGAGGGTGACCTAAAGCCCAAACCATCGCTGCAAACCAACATCAAAATGCTTTGGGATGATAGCTGTTTGTATGTGGCCGCCCGGATATACGACCCCCAGGTGTGGGCCAGGTTAAAAAAACATGATGATATAGTTTTTAGGGATAACGATTTTGAACTGTTTATTGATCCGGTAAATACTACCCACGGTTATTATGAAATTGAGGTTAATGCTATAAATACCATTTTTGATCTGTATTTAAACAAGCCTTACCGTAACCAGGGTGCTGCGGTACCAGGCTGGGATGCCCATGGTTTGCGTACCGCGGTGAAAATACAGGGCACGCTGAATGATCCTGCTGATACCGACAAAGGGTGGACGGTTGAAATGGCTATTCCGTTCAAATCTGTTAATCCCGGTTTCAGGGCGGCCATTCCGCAGCATGGTACTTTGTGGCGCATAAATTTTTCAAGGGTAGAGTACGATACGCAGGTACAAAACGGGCAAAATGTAAAATTAAAAGACGCTGCTTCGGGGCGCGATCTACCTGAGCATAACTGGGTATGGTCGCCGCAAGGGGTAATTAATATGCATTACCCCGAGCGTTGGGGTTATCTGCTGTTTAGTAACCACACAGCCGATGATGTGGTATTTGAGATGCCTTATGCCGAGCAGCAAAAAAAATATTTATGGCTTATTTATTACCGGCAAAAAGAATGGTACCGGCAAAATCGTCAGTACGCGTCATCATTAAAAGAATTAGGTATTGAAAGTGGTTATAACATTTTAAAAAAATTTAATAACTTACGGCTTGAAGCCACTAAGCGTCAGTTTATGGCTTTAATTAACGATGAGGGGAATAAAATAACCTATACCATAAATCAGGATGGGCTTGTTGAACCTTTAACTACTAATCATTAAAAAGTCATGAATAAGCGCGAATTCTTAAAAGCCGGTCTGTTAGCTAGTGTTGCATCGCAATTACCAATAAAAGGCCAGGCTTGGCCAGTTGTTGTAAGCAATAAAAAGAAGGTTATAAAAAATTGGATCTGGATAAATCCTAATTTAAAGGATACTGACGATGATCTTAAAACCAATTACACGGCTTATAAAGCTGCTGGTATTACGGGGATATTTTTTGAGAACGATAGTGAAAGGCATTTTCGCGCTGCAAAGGCCCATGGAATTGAAGCACATCGCTGGATATGGACCTTTAACCGGGCTGAAATGGTTACCGAGCACCCGGAATGGTACAGCAAAAACCGTAACGGCGATTCATGTGCCGACAAACCGCCTTATGTAAAGTATTACCGCTGGCTTTGCCCGTCGCGCCCTGAAGTGGAGCAATACCTGACCGATATGGTTGATAAAATTTTGGCTAAAGATTATGTAGATGGCATTCACCTGGATTATGTGCGTTATTGCGACGTGGTGCTGCCTGTAAACCTTTGGGATAAATACCAAATTGAACAAACCAAAGAGCTGCCTGAGTATGATTATTGCTATTGCGAAGTTTGCCAGGCTAAGTTTAAAGAGCAGTATAACCAGGACGTTAAAGCAATTCAATACGCGGATGCAAGCCTTTCATGGCGCTTGTTCAGGTATGGCAATATTATCCGTGTGGTAAACAGTATATCGGCTGTAGCGCATCAGCATAAAAAACCAATTACGGCGGCAGTATTCCCAACTCCCGAAGTTGCGCGCCGCAACGTGCGTCAGGACTGGACAAACTTTAAGCTGGATGGCGTATGTCCCATGATATACCACGGTTTTTATAAAGAAGGTGTAAGCTGGATAGGCGATGCCGTTGCAGAGGGGATTCATTTTTTGGCTGGCAAATTCCCACTGTATGCAGGCCTTTATCTTTCCGATTTTAACAATGATGAAGAAGTACGTTCCGGTATACAATATGCTTTAAAAAACGGCGCCTCGGGCATATCCTTCTTTGGCAGGGTTACACCATCTATTCTGGATATTTTAAAACAGGAAACGAGCGGGTTTAAAGCCTGAGTTAGGGGTGAGATACTAACCGACCACGACTCACCGTCTGCGCTTCGCTGGGCGACCCTCTTCGCCTGCGGCAGAAAGAGGGTTTCCGGATTTTTTGTTTGTATCCTTTTTATCGACTTTTCAAATTCCCTCTTTCCGCCGCAGGCGAAGAGGGTGACCGAGCGTAGCAATGGTCGGTGAGTCAATTCACCGATTAGTTCTACCCATTTCAACAAAGCCGTTTTGATTATCAAAACGGCTTTGTACTTTTACCACCGCAACAACTGCTACAAAAACTATGAACTACAGAGATTTTAAAGGCACCGCAATAGCCGAAGTTGGATTGGGTACCTGGCAATTGGGCAGCGCCGATTGGGGCAATGTGAATGAGGATGATGCCATAAACATTTTAAGGGCCTATACAGATGCCGGTGGTAATTTTTTAGATACTGCCGATGTATATGGCATGGGTGTAAGCGAAACGGTTATAGGCAAATTTTTAAAAACGGTTGATCATACTATTTATGTAACTACCAAGCTCGGCAGGCGTGGCGACGCCCCAAACGGATGGCCACAGAATTTTACCTATGATGCCATGAAGCGCCAGGCCGAAGCTTCCTTAAAACACCTGGATATCCCGCGTTTGTTTTTAGAACAGCTGCACTGTATCCCTACGGATGAACTGCGCTCGGGCAAAGTATTTGATCATTTACGCAGCTTACAGCAGCAAAAACTCATCACGCATTTTGGCGCCAGTGTGGAAACATCTGAAGAAGCATTGATTTGCCTGGAGCAGGAGGGTTTGGCTTCGTTACAGATCATATTTAACCTGTTCAGGCAGCACGTAGCCGATGAAGTGTTTACCAAAGCCGCCGAAAGGGGAGTGGCTATTATTGTGCGCGTACCCTTAGCCAGTGGGTTACTATCCGGCAAGTTTAATTCACAAACCCAATTCGCTCAAAACGACCATCGTAACTATAATGCCAATGGCGATGCATTCAAC
>Ga0193717_1000461_pt1 | contig 27578 bp, 23 predicted proteins | sample U2c2metaG_FD_145900 | JGI IMG/M metagenome (GOLD analysis project Ga0193717, IMG submission 145900) | Soil microbial communities from a riparian zone of the East river system, Colorado, United States - U2c2 | ecosystem: Environmental > Terrestrial > Soil > Riparian zone | place: USA: East River...
CTCGTCCGTCAGATCGCGGGCCGCTCGCTCCCGGCGATGGCCATCACCGGCGCCCTCAGCCTCGCCTTCACCGCTTTCCCGTGGGGCCTGATGGCCTTCGGCGTGATCTGGCCGAACCTCCTCGGGCTCGCGCTCGTGCCGGTCGGGGTGGCTGTCGCGCTGTCGCTGTCCGGGCTGGCGCGCGAGGACGCCATCGGCAAGGGCCGGGCCTGGCTGATGGTGCCGTTCATCGTGATCGCGGGCGGCTTCGCACATCCCAACTCGCTCTTCAGTCTCATCGCGATCGTGGTGTTCCCGGTGTTCACCGGTATCGGCCTGTGGGCGCTGCGGATGCGGGCCGACGGCCGGACCCGCCGCGGCCTGATCGGCTTCGGCATCGCCGCGGTGGTCTTCCTCGGCGGCTGGCTGTTCGCCGCGACGTCACCGGTGTTCGCGGCGGTGCGCACCTACTACTGGCCGCCGATCGAAAGCTCGTCGAAGGCGTTCGGTGAGGCCGTGCTCGGCGCCGCCAACGGCCGTCCGACGCTGTGGTTGATCTCGGCCGTGGTGATCCTCGGGGTGGTGTTCCTCTGGAAGGTGGTCGACCAGCGCTGGCTGATCGGTGCCTTCGCCGCCAGCGTGTTCCTGTTCGTTCTCACCGCGTCGGTGAACTCGCCGCGCACGCAGGCGATCACCGGATACTGGTACAACGACACGTTCCGGACGGCGGCGCTGCTGCCCATCGTCGGGGTGCCGCTGGCCGTGCTCGCGGTGGTGGGGCTGGCGAACCGGCTGCGGGACTGGCTGAACCAGGACGACCGGGCCTGGCTGGGCAAGTTCGGCTCGTCGACGCTCGCACTCACCCTGGTCCTCGCGCTGGTCGTGGTCGTCGCGGGCAAGGGCATGTACATCACGGTCCACAGCAACGCGGTCTCGGAGATCTACGCCGGTCAGGACGACTCGACCAAGGGCAACGTCGTCGACGCCCGCGAGCTGGCGTTCTACGGCCGGGTCAAGAACGAGATCCCGCCGGACGCCGTCGTGGCGGGCAACCCGTGGGACGGCAGTGCCCTCACCTGGGCCCTGATCGACCGCCGGTCGCTGTTCCCCCACGTCGGCCTGCCCAAGAGCGACGCGCAGAACTACCTGGCCCTGCACCTGGACGACGCGGCCAACGACCCGATTGTCTGCCGGGACGCCAAGGCACTCGGCGTCAGCTATCTCATCTTGGGGAACCTGCACTTCATGCCGACCAACCCCAGCGTGAAGGACTACCCCGGACTGGCCGACCCCGCCGGACGGCCCGGATTCGAACTGGTCGATTCCGACGGCGACCTCAAGCTCTACAAACTGACCGCCTGCTGAGAACTGGGAGCATTCCGCGATGACCGACAGGATCACGGCGATCGCGACGGCCTACCACCCGGACGCCCGGCTGCTCGCCGTCGCCGAAGCGGCCGCCTCGGCCTGCACCGAAGTGCTGATCGTGGACAACACCCCGGGCGGATCGGAGCTGCTGGCCGGTGCGCTGCCCGAGCGTGTCCGCGTGCTGCGCCCCGAGGGCAACCTCGGCCTCGCCGGTGCGCTCAACCTGGGCCTGAGCGAGGTCGCGGCCGATTCGGAGGCCGTCTTGCTGCTCGACCAGGACTCGGTGCTGACGCGGGAACTGGTCGAACGGCTCGCGGCGCACCTGGCCGACCCGACCGTCGGTGCCGCCGCCCCCGCGCCGTGGGACGCCGTGCGCGAGTCGTACATCGACCCGCGCACCGCGCTGCGCGCCGAAGTCGCCGACAGGGACGCGGTGATCACCTCCGGCCTGGTGGTGCGGCGCACGCTGCTCGACGAACTGGGCGGGTTCCGCGAAGACTTCTTCGTGGACTGCGTCGACCAGGACTTCTGCCTGCGCCTGCGGCGTACCGGGCTGCGGATCGTGCAGGACAAGACGATCAAGCTCCCGCACTCCCTCGGTGAAGTCCGCGAGCACCGCTTCCTGACCGGGCACGTCCGCGTCACCCATCACCCGCGGTGGCGGTTGTACTGGGTGATCCGCAACGGCGTGATCCTGGTGAAGGAGAACGTGCGCCGCGCGCCGGTGTGGAGCCTGACGTCGATCCTGATCATGGTCCGCTGGGTCCTGCTGACCGCGCTCTACGAAAAGCCGCGGGGTGCGCGGCTGCGCGCGATGGCGAGCGGGCTGCGCGACGGCATCGGCGGCCGGACCAGCGAGGACTACCTCCCGGCGGGCGCCGCGATCGCCCGATCGTGACCGGACACGAGCGCCCGGACGGATGGAACTACACTTTCCTTGTTTTTCCCGTGCGGAATAACCTCGATTCCGGCAAGACCCCATGATTCTTCGTCAAGATTTAACTGTCCTGGAGGACTTTGTGGCCGAGTGGTCCGATGTCTGGCTGGTCGTTCCCGTGTACAACGAGGCCCAGGTCATCGGGGACGTCGTGCGGCACGCCAGGCAGACGTTTCCCAACATCGTCTGTGTCGACGACGGCAGCGCCGACGCCTCCGCCGAGCGGATCCACGAGGCAGGCGCCCACCTGGTGCGCCACCCGGTGAACCTCGGCCAGGGCGCCGCCATCCAGACCGGCGTCAGCTACGCCAAGTCGCGGCCTGGGGCCAAGTACTTCGTCACCTTCGACGCCGACGGCCAGCACCAGGTCGACGACGTCGTCCGCATGCTCAAGCGGCTGCAGGCCGAAGAGCTGGACATCGTCGTCGGCACCCGGTTCCTCGCCGGCGCCGACACCAGTCACATCCCCCTGCTCAAGCGGCTCGTGCTCAAGACCGTGGTGATGCTCAGCCCGCGCACGCGCCGGCTGGGGCTGACCGACGCGCACAACGGGCTGCGGGTGTTCAACCGCACGGTCGCCGACACGCTGAACATCACCATCAACGGGATGGGCCACGCGTCGGAGTTCGTCGAACTGATCGACCACCATCACTGGAAGGTCGCCGAAGAATCCGTGACGATCCTGTACACGGAGTACTCGATGGCCAAGGGCCAGTCACTTATCAACGGTGTGAACATTGTCTTCGACAGTGTTATGAGGACGGGTTCGAGGCACTGACATGCTGATCAAGATTCTGCTCATCCTGGCCGTCGTACTGCTGATCCTGCTTTTCCTGCGCCATCACGGCAAGAGCAACACCGCCGCCGGCGTCAAGATCGGCTTCGCCGTGTTCATGGTGTTCGGCGTGGTCGCGGTGCTGCTGCCGAACGCGGTCAGCGAAATCGCGAACTTCGTCGGCGTCGGCCGTGGTACCGACCTTCTGCTCTACGGCCTGGTCGTGGCCTTCGGTTTCGCCACCATCAACACGTTCCTGCGCTTCAAGGAGCTGGAACTGCGCTACGCCAAGCTCGTGCGGGCCGTGGCACTGCAGAACAGCACGGTTCCCGAGGAGAAGGCGCCCGAACCCTCGGACGCCTGATCCACCGCGTGCGTCAGTCCCTGCAGCGTCAATCTCGGAAATAGTCCACCGTGCGGCGCACACCCTCGGCGATGTCGACCTCGGGCCGCCAGCCCAGTTCACGCTGGGCGGCCGAGGCGTCGAGCGCGGACGCCCGCAGGTCGCCGAGCCGCGCGGGCGCCAGCTCCGGGGCGTCGGCCACACCGACGGCCTTGGCCACCAGCGAGTGCAGCTCGCGATCCGAGGTCTGCACGCCGGTGCCGATGTTGTAGCGCTTGCCACCACCGTTTTCGCCGGACGCGGCGACGAAGGCCGCCACGACGTCCTCGACGAACACGTAGTCACGGGTGTTGCCGCCGTCGCCGAAGACCTTCGTCGGCTGGCCGCCCAGCAGCCTGCCCGCGAAGATGGCGACCACGCCGGCCTCACCGTGCGGGTCCTGCCGGGGGCCGTAGACGTTGGCCAGCGCCAGGTGGGTGCACTCCATGCCGTAGAGCTGGCGATAGGTGTTGAGGTAGACCTCGCCCGCGACCTTGCTGGCCGCGTACGGCGATTTCGGGTTGATCGGCACCGCTTCGCTGACGGGCAGCTCTTCGGGAGTGCCGTAGATCGAGCCGCCCGAAGAGGCGAACAAGACCTTGCGCACGCCCGCCTTGCGCGCGGCCTCGGCCAGGTTGACCGTGCCGACCACGTTCAGGTGCACGTCGAGCAGCGGATCGGTGACACTGACCCGGACGTCGATCTGCGCGGCGAGGTGGAAGACGACCTCGGGGGCCGCCTCGGCGACGACGTCGGTCAGCTCGGGGGTCGTCACGTCCAGCTCGACGAGCTTGAACCCGCTGTGGGTTTCCGCGGCGGCCAGGTTCTCCCGGCGGCCACGCCGAAGATCGTCGACGACGACGACTTCGTGGCCCTCCCGGAGCAGCCGATCAACCAGCGTCGAACCGATGAACCCGGCGCCGCCGGTGACCAATGCCCGCATGCGATCAGCCTAGATGACCGTCATCCGTCGACATATGACGGACCTCCGGCTCAACTGTTCCCGAAGGCGTGCTTGGCCAGCGCACGAGCGACATCGCGCTGCCCGCCGCGCATGGCCGTGGGCAGCAGGGTCAACGCGTGCAGCCGGGACGCCGAGTGCCCGCTCGCGGCCCGCGCGGCCCGCTTCCAGCCCTTGGCCCGCATCCGCTCGGCCATCGACAGGAACAACGCGCGCTCTTCGGTGAAGCGGTCGCCGTCGAGCGCCATCTTCGACGACACGCTCTCGAGATGCCGCCGGTAGCGGAAGGCGACAGTGCTGTCGAGCACCATCTGCTCGCCGCGTTCGATCAGCTCGAGCTCCAGGGCGAGGTCCTGGGTGGTGCGCAGCTCGGGACGGAACCCGACGGCCTTGATCGCCTCGGTGCGCCACGCCATCGCCGGGAAGTACAGCCAGTTGCCGCGCAGCAGGCTCGTGGCGAGTTCTTCGCCACCCATCAGCCGACGTCCGGTCACTTTCGGCCGGTACAGCCGCTTCTTGACCTCGTCGGCCAGTCCCTTGACCGGGTTGCCGTGCTCGTCGATCACCTCGACGCTCGGCTGGATCATGCCGCAGCCGGGGTGCTCGCGGTACGCGTCGAGCACGGTGCCCACGTAGTTGGGCAGGAGCAGGTCGTCCGCGCCGAGCATCGCCGTGAGCTCGTACTCGGCGAGCTCCAGGCAGCGGCTGAAGTTCCCGGTGACACCCAGGTTCCGCTCGTTGCGGAAGTAGCGGACGCGGTCGTCGCCCAGCGCTTCGAACCAACCGGGGACACTCGGCTCGGCGGTGTCGTCGACGACCGTCAGCCGCCAGCCCTGCTCCTCCTGCGCCTGCACGCTGCGCACGGCGTCCTGCATGAGGCCAACGTCACCGTAATACGGCAACATGATGTCGATCGTCGTCATGACGTCAGGTCTCTCCTCGTCGGGTAAGGCGTCATGATGCCCTAGGGCAGGTCGAACCCGGGGGAACGGGCCCCGATCGTCGTTACTATCCTCTTTGCTCGTGCAGATCCGTGAGCTGTCCATCACCGGCGTGTTCGAGTTCGTCCCGCCGACCTTCGCCGACAACCGGGGCATGTTCGCCAGCCCCTTCCAGGAACAGGCCGTGGTCGAGGCGACAGGACGCTCGATGCGCGTCGCACAGACCAACCATTCGATCTCCAGCCGCGGCTCCATCCGCGGCGTGCACTTCGCCGACGTGCCCCCCAGCCAGGCGAAGTACATCTACTGCCCACGTGGCTCCCTGCTCGACGTCGTCGTCGACATCCGGGTCGGTTCGCCGACGTTCGGCCAGTGGGACGCGGTGCGGCTCGACCCGCAGGAATGCCGCGCGCTGTTCGTGCCCGAGGGCGTCGGCCACTCGTTCGTCGCGCTCGAGGACGACACGGTGATGAACTACCTGTGCTCCGAGGGCTACAACCCGGGACGCGAACACGGCATCACGCCGCTCGATCCCGCACTCGATCTTCCTTGGCCGAAAGACCTTGAACAGCAGCTTTCGGCCAAGGACCTCGCCGCCCCGACCCTCGCCGAGGCGGAGGCGGCCGGTATCCTTCCCCGGTACGAGGACTGCCTCGCCTTCTATGACAAGGTGCGGGTCGTCCACGCGTGAAAGCGCGTCCCCGGACATTTCTCGGGCCGGTGCACGACGAGTGCGCCGAGCTCCGACCAGATGGAAAGAGCGCGCCACAATGAGAGGCATCATCCTCGCCGGCGGCAGCGGAACCCGGCTGCACCCGATCACGCAGGCCGTTTCCAAGCAGCTCCTGCCGGTCTACGACAAGCCGATGGTGTACTACCCCCTGTCGGTGCTGATGCTCGCGGGCATCCGCGAAGTCCTGATCATCTCCACCCCGATCGACCTGCCGATGTTCCGGCGGCTGCTCGGTGACGGCTCGCAGCTCGGCCTCCGCATCGAGTACGCCGAGCAGGCCGAGCCCAACGGCCTTGCCGAGGCGTTCATCATCGGCGCGGACTTCATCGGCGACCAGGACGTCGCGCTCGTGCTCGGCGACAACATCTTCCACGGCCAGGGCTTCGCGAAGACGCTCCAGGCGCACGCCAGCCCGCTCGACGGTTGTGTGCTCTTCGGTTACCCGGTCAAGGATCCCGAGCGCTACGGCGTCGGCGAGGTCGACGCGACCGGCACGCTGATCTCGATCGAAGAGAAGCCCACCCTGCCGAAGAGCAACAAGGCCATCACCGGCTTGTACTTCTACGACAACCAGGTCGTCGAGATCGCGGCAGGCCTCGCGCCGTCGCCCCGCGGCGAGCTGGAGATCACCGACGTCAACATGTTCTACCTGAAGCAGGGCAACGCGAAACTGGTCGACCTCGGCCGTGGCTTCGCGTGGCTCGACACCGGCACGCACAACTCGATGCTCGAGGCGGGCCAGTACGTACAGGTGCTCGAACACCGGCAGGGCGTCCGCATCGCGTGTCTCGAGGAGATCGCGTTCCGGATGGGCTTCATCGACGCCGACGCGTGCTACGCCCTCGGCGAGAAGCTGGCCAAGTCCGGCTACGGCCAGTACGTGATGGAGGTCGCCCGCGCCGCGGGCGCCGGCAACTGACCCAACCGAACGATTGCGAAGAGGAGCACGATGCGGGTTCTGGTAACTGGTGGCGCGGGGTTCATCGGATCCCATTACGTCCGTCAACTGGTCGGCGGGGCTTACCCGGCTTTCGCCGACGCCGAGGTCGTGGTGCTGGACAAGCTGACCTACGCGGGTAACGAGGCCAACCTCGCACCGGTCGCCGACAGCCCCCGGCTGCGGTTCGTCCAGGGCGACATCTGTGACGCCGAGCTGGTCGGCGAACTGATGACCGGCACGGACGTCGTCGTCCACTTCGCGGCCGAGTCCCACGTGGACCGCTCGATCACGGGCGCGGCGGAGTTCGTCGTGACCAACGTCCTTGGCACCCAGACCCTGCTGCAGGCGGCACTGAACGCGAACATCGGCAAGTTCGTGCACATCTCCACCGACGAGGTCTACGGCTCGATCGACTCCGGTTCCTGGACCGAAAAGCAGCCGCTGGAGCCGAACTCGCCGTACTCGGCCGCCAAGGCCGGCTCGGACCTGATCGCCCGTTCGTACTTCCGCACCCACGGCCTGCCCGTGTGCGTCACGCGGTGCTCGAACAACTACGGCGAATACCAGTTCCCGGAGAAGGTCGTGCCGCTGTTCGTCACCAACCTGATGGATGGCAAAAAGGTCCCGCTGTACGGCGACGGCCTCAACATCCGCGACTGGCTGCACGTCGACGACCACTGCCGCGGCATCCAGCTCGTCGTCGAAGGCGGCCGCGCGGGCGAGGTCTACAACATCGGCGGCGGCACCGAGCTGACCAACTACGACCTCACCGGCAAGCTCCTCGAAGCGATGGGCGCCGACTGGGACATGGTCGAGCGGGTCACCGACCGCAAGGGCCACGACCGCCGCTACTCGGTCGACATCAGCAAGATCTCGGCGGAGCTCGGCTACAAGCCGCAGGTCCCGTTCGAAGAGGGCCTTGCCCGTACCGTCGCCTGGTACAAGGAAAACCGCGTCTGGTGGGAGTCGCTCAAGGAGCGCGCCGCCCTGAACAAGGGCTGAGCTTTTCTGATCTGAAGTTTCTGAGCCGAGGGCGGTACCGGGTTTCCGGTGCCGCCCTCGGTCATTTCAGCGCGGCTTTCATCTGGCCGATCCCGGAAACGAGGAACGGGGCTCCTTGCCCGTTGGAAAACGACCAGAGAATGTTCAGACCGTAAGCGCCACTCAGGCGGATCTGACCGTAGAGCAACACCGGGAGCTGCCGGTTCTCCTTGAATCGCCGGTCCGGTCCACCATCCTTGTTGACGTACTTCCAAGTGGTGCCCACCTGCCGGGCGTCACGCGGGACAGAGCCGTCCTCGACGAACCGGTTTTCCTCCCAGGTAACGGAAAACGCGTCGTAAGACAGGTCGACGTAGGTGTTCCGGTCGCGGATCAACACGCGGTCGGGCAGGAAGTACACCGACCGTGCCGAAGACTGCAGCGACGGGACGCTGATGTTCGCCTTGAGGTGCGATGAGCCTTCGACGCCCCGGTGCAGTGGCTCGCGCCGAACCAGCGATCCCGCGCCCGCGTTCACCTTTCGCTGATACGTGGTGTGCAGGGCGCCGCCGGCCACCACATGCCAAGCGGAATGCGCCGCGCGCGCCGCTTCGAAGTGGTTGAGCAGCATTTGGTACCGCTGATGCGCCGGCCCGTCGACCTCGTAGAACGCGACGACCGTCCGCCGGATGCTGTCCTGCCAAGCCAGCCACACCGTCAGCAACGCACCCGGAATCAGCAGCCACGGCGTCACGACGATGAGCAGCAAGGTCACCCCGAGCGCCCAAGGCCAGATCCGATGCGCCTTCGCCGCGGCGTTCAACTGCGAGACCAACGTGCTCGGATGGGCGGGCAGGAGGGCCTCTGTCTGCGCCCCTGTCAGGTCCGAAAGGACGACGTCACCGGGACTCTGCAGCACCGGCACCGCGGGCCTGGCAGACCGCCGTCCGCCGGTCGTCGCCTGGTAGTAAACGCCCGCCGCGCCCATCCGGACGTAGCTGCCTCGCGGGCCGACTCCCATCCGAAGCCCGGGAATCCCCGCCGACACACCGATACCCGCCTTCGACACGCCAACTCGCAGCGGGCCGAGCTTGATACTGGTGCGCAGATAGATCGACATCCGTGCCTCGCTCTCGTTACGCCAACCCTGACAAGTCGGCGTAACGCGAGCGAGTGTTAAACAAAAGGCGATTCCGGGACCAACGCGTGACCCGCTATCCGGAGGTGCGGGCGAGTTCTGGTTCGGCCTTGGCCTTTTTGGCCGAGACAGCGCGGGAACGTAGCAGGCTCGCCACCGTGGTCACGCCCAGCACCGCGACGATGATGCCGAGGGACAGCGCGATGCCGATATGCGGCACCTCGAACTGGATCTCGTCGATATGCGAGCCGTGCAGCGCCTCGATGATGAGCTTCAGCCCGATGAACCCGAGGACGACGGCCAGCCCGTAACTCAGGTACACCAGGCGTTCGAGAAGCCCGCCGATGACGAAGTAGAGCTGCCGAAGTCCCAGCAGCGCCAACGCGTTCGCGGTGAAGACGAGGTAGCCGTTGGTCGTCAGCCCGAAGATGGCCGGGATGGAGTCGAGCGCGAAAACGACGTTGGCGATCCCGGACACCACCATGATCATCGGGGTGAACAGTCGCTTGCCGTTGACCTTCGTGATCAGCTTGCCGCCGTCGTAGGAATCGGTCGTGGGCAACACTTTGTGCAGCGCGCGGACGACAACGCTGTCCGGCGCCTCGACCTCACCACCGTCACCAGCGCCCTCCTTAGCGACCTTGACCGCCGTGTAAATGAGGAATGCACCGAAAATGTAGAAGATCCAGTTGAACGCGTTGAGCGCGGCCGCACCCGCCGCGATGCAAACACCGCGCAGCACCAGGGAAATCACGATCCCGATGAACAAAACCCGATGCTGGTGTTCTTTCTGGACCGAAAACCGCGACATGATGATCACGAAGACGAAGAGGTTGTCGACCGAAAGGCTGTACTCGGTCACATACCCCGCGAAGAACTCCGCACCGCTCGTCGGCCCGGCGAAAACAAGAAGCGCGACCCCGAACAACACCGCCAGCCCGACACAAGCCACCACCCACAGACTGGCTTCCTTGACCCCGACCTCGCGTGGCCGCCTGCCGACCACCACGAGGTCGCCCACGATCAACGCGGTCAACCCCACCAAAGTCGCCACCCATACCCACACCGGGAAAACCATCGACCGAGCACCTCCAGCGCAGAATTGCATTCAGTATACAGTATGTGAGCTTTCCTACAAGATGGCCGGTATTCAAAAATGCGTCATCATTCGCGCTTTTCGGTCATTGCGGACAGAAGGCAATCAATAGCTACCCACAAAAGGGACAAAGGCTCCAAGTTATCCGAAGTCGCTATCAAACCGCTTTTATCTCCCATATCGCTGACATCGCGTTACGCTCCCCGCGGCCACCCGGGGTGATCCGGGATCAGCGAACTGGGGAGCGGCAAATGACCGAGCACGACGGGCATGAGATACGGCGACGAACCTTCACACTCGGCCTGGCCGCGACGGTCCTCGGCGTGGGCGTTGCGGGAACAGCTTCCGCGAAGACACAGGCCACCTTCAACGAGACTACGCTTTGGGACTCCGCTGTCGGACCGATGGCCAGCTACCACGTGCACGGACTGGCCGTGCTGCCGGACGACACCATCCTGGCGGCCACCGAAGGTCGCGCGCAGGTGGGAGACTCCGGAACGCGGTCGTTACTGATGCGGCGCAGCACCGACCGGGGCGCCACCTGGGAGGCGTCGCGGACGCTCGTCCAGTCGGTGAACAACCAGGGCTGGGCCAATCCGACCTTCGTCGTCGACGGCCAGACCGCTGAGGTGTTCATGTTCTACGGCTTCTCCGCGGTGAACAGCCCGCTCTACCTCATCTCCAGCAAGGACAGCGGCAAAACCTGGAGCACGCCCCGGACCCTGCCCGGGCTCTTCGAAAGCTCACCCCACGGCTGGACCTCCCACGGGCCGGGCCCCGGACACGGGATCGCGCTGGACAACGGACGGCTGCTGCTCGACATCGTGCACCGGCGAGGCGGTGAGCCCCGGTTGTACGGCGTCTCCACGATCTACAGCGACGACCACGGCGCCACCTGGCTCGAAGGCGGCGAGATCCCGGTGTCCACCAGCTACCTGATCAACGAAGCGCGCCTGGTGCAGCGCCGGGACGGCTCGGTGCTCGTCAGCGGGCGCGACGCGGCGGGCGGGAGCCGTCAGCGGATCGTGGCCGTCAGCGAAGATCGGGGCCTCACCTGGTCGAACCCGAAGCTGGACGGCGCGACCGGGAAGTTCAACTCGGTCGACGCCAGCCTGATCCGCTACACCGGCGGTCCCGGCAGCGCCGAACCCGACCGGATCCTGTTCAGCAGGCCGGACGCGCCGGTCCGCCGCAACATGACGGTGTCGGTGAGCTACGACGAGGGTCACTCGTTCCGCTACAGCCGCGTTGTCAACGCCGGCAGGTCCTACTATTCCGACCTGGCAAGGCTTTCCGACGGCACCATCGTGCTGCTCTACGGCTGCGACGGCAATCTCGCGAGCTCACCCCGGCGAGTGGCGGTGTGCCGGTTCGACCTGGACTGGCTCACCAACGGCCGTGACTCGCTGGCCGCCGGCCCCGGTTACACCGAAACCCGCACCGAACTCGGCACCATGGGTTCCATCGTCACCGATCCCGTTGCCCGAAGCGGAAAGCGCGCCGTCCACACCCCAGCGGTGGGCGGCTTCATCGAGTACGGCGTCGACGTCCCTGCCGACGGCACGTACGACCTGCTGCTGCGCTACTACCGCCCGGCCGACGGCGGCCTGGTCAAGATCACCGTGAACGGCGTCAAACCCCGGGTGGCCTTCATCGACACGACCAGCGAACGGGCCGAAGGCTACGACATCGCCCATCTCGGCAGCGTGGCCCTCAAAGCAGGGCGCACCACCGTGCGGTTCACTCTGGCCGGGCCCGGCCGAGGCGGCGGCACGTCGATCAGCCTCGACGAGCTCAGCCTCGTCACCGCCAGGGGCGCGGCCGACCTGCGCAACGAAATCCTGGTCGACAACGAAGATCTGGGCTTCGCGGTGCACACCGGAACCTGGTCGGCACCGGCGACCGGAGTCCCCGGCTACTGGGGCGGCAACTACATCACCCACCCCGCGGGCAACGGGAGCGCGGTGGCGCGCTATCGGCTGGTGGTCCCCGACGACGGCGACTACCTGGTGCAAGCCAGTTACACCGCCGCGACGAACCGGGCGACGAACGCGCCCTACTACATCAGGCACGCCACCGGCACCAGCCTCGTGCGCGTCAACCAGCGGACCGCCGGGGTCGCGGACGCACGGAGTGGCCAATGGGTCTCGCTGGGCGTTTTCCGCCTGACCGGCGGGCTTTCCGCGTCGACCACGGTATCCATCGACAACGACGCCGACGGCTTTGTCATCGCCGACGCCATCCGGCTCATCCGCCGGTGATCTCGCCCAGCCGGTGCCTGACGACGTCCCGCACGACGTCGTCGGGCAGCGGTGCCTCCACCGTGAACCGGATCGTGCCCTTGGAAAGATCACCTGCCGCGAGCCGCTCGCGCACCGCGTCAACGGCTTGCGGACTGAACGGAAAGATACTGAGGTGACCCTTCGCGGTACGGAAGCCCAGCAGCGGTTTCCCGTTGTACCGGAGGGCGGCCATGCCGTAGCTCATGCCGTCATCGGCGTCGGGCGCCAACTCCATCGCCAGGCCGCGGATACGCTCGAAAGCTACCCGGGTAGGCGCGTCGAGACCGCTGAAGTACTCGTCCACCGTCGACATCAGGCCAGACTGAACTTTTCGGCGTGCACCTGCAAGTTGGGCACCTTCAGCCGACGAAGGCCATCCAACGCGGCCGACGTCATGGCGGGCGGGCCACAGACGTACACGTCGCGCTCGGTGATGTCGGGGACCAGGGACCGCAGAGCGTCCGGCTCGAACGGCCGCGCCCCCTCCCCGGTCCGGCCGACGAGCAGATACAGCCGCCCGCCCCGAGCCGCGACCAGCTGCCGCAACTCGTTGAGCAGCACGGCATCCTGCTCGCTGCGCACCCGATAGAGCACGACGACGTCGCCCGCCGGCTGCTCCTCCAGCAGCGCCCGGACGGGCGTGATCCCCACCCCGCCGGCGATCAGCAGCGCGCCGGGCCGCGTTCGATGCAACGAAGTGAACGCCCCGTACGGACCTTCCAAGAACACCCGGCTCCCGACCGGTACGTCCCGCAGGCCGGCACTGGTGCTCCCGACCGCCTTGGCCGTCAGGCGCAACGACCGGCCGTTGGGCGCCGCGGACAGCGAGAACGGGTTCGCCTGCCACCAGTGGTTGTGCCCGGGGAACCGCCAGATGAAGAACTGACCGGCTCTGGCCGGCAGCCGGTCGAGGTGGCGGCCGGTGACGTGCACCGACACCACGTTGTGCGACTCCGGCACCACGGCCGCGACCTGGAACCGGTGCAAAGCGTTGCGCCGCAAGGGAACGACGATCCGCCCGATGACCAGCGCACCAATGGCGACGATCCACAGCGCCCACCAGTAGCCGATGGCGAACGCGGATGACGCGAACGTCGTCGTCTCGAGCAACTGGTGGACGAACGCCAGCGCCAATGCCAAATACACCAGCATGTGCAAGGCATGCCAGATCTCGTACCGCAGCCGCCGCCGGACGTATCGAGCGGAGGTGGCCCCGATCACGACGATGAGAGCGGCGGCGAACATGCCCAGCAGGGACGCGGGCACGCCCGCCAGCGCGAGGAACGTCTCCGACATCGGCGCGTTGTCCAACGTCGCGTAACCGAGCACGACCAGCGTGGCGTGGGTGAGGACAGTCCAGAACAAGGTGAACCCGACCCACCGATGCCACGACGTCAGCCGATCCATGCCGATCCGGCGGTCCAGCCACGGAACCCGGGCCACCAGCAACAACTGGAACAAGATGATGAGCGCGGCATGCAGGCCGAAAAACTTGGCGACGGTAAGGATCGAGTTCTTGCCCTCGCCCGCGGTGAAGAACAGGATCTCGACGATCGCCACATTGACGATGACGAACACCCACATTGCCCATCGCGCCTGAACTACCGGCAATACGGTGCTTCGCCGCACCGATGGACTCAACGCCATCATGGCTACCTCTCATCGCTGCGTCGCCGCGCTCGCAGCCGACGACCATGCCAAGTCGGGGCCATTATGTACGGTCAGCCGCCCCAGAACGGCACACGACGACATATTTCGCCCAGACCTGCGCGATCGGTCATACAGCGACCGACCGTCCGCGCGAGGATCTTCTCCGCAAGGTCCGAGACGGCCCGCGTACCCAGACAGAAACTCAGCGGGTGTGTCGTGAGTGTTTACGAGTGTTCTGTTGATGAGTACGCCAAATGTGGCGTGCCCGCGGGATGCCCTGAACGACGCGTTCAGGACGTTGAGTGACACGAACGCGTCGTTCATGGCGTCGCTCTGGTCGTGGCGGTGCGGTGGGGGTCGTGAGTGGCTACAAGTGTTCTAACACTTGTAGCCACTCACGACCCCCACCTGACCAGCGGAAACATGCTGGCACACCGTCGCTGGAACCCTACCCCCAGCGACTTCCCATCATTAGAACTTGGGGATCGCGATGACGTCGAACGTGGTCTCCGGCGTCTGCGGTGAGCTGAACCGCGCGTTCGGCAGATAAAGCTTGCCGGCGAACGGGGCCACGGTCGTCGGGACGTCGAACCGCGGATCGGTCGCCTTGGTGACGAGCTTTCCGGAAGAACCGCTGCGGTTCAGGTCGAACTTCGCGACCGCGTTCAGCCGGTTCTGCACGACGTAGAGCGTGCTGCCGCGCCGAAGCAGGCCGTCACCGTTGGTCAGCTCCTCGCCGCCGAGGTCGGACACGGTCGTGGCGCCGGTCTTCGGATCGACCTTGAGCAGTTTGCCGTCCGCGACGACGAGCAGCGACTTGCCGTCCGGGCTGGTGACGATGCCGTTGCCGAAGGCCGCGGTCGGCAGGCCGGTGCCGGTCAGCGGCACGGTCACCGACTCGGCGGGCAGCGCACCGTGCCGTCCGAACGGCAGTTTGTAGAGCACGGGCTGGCGGGTGTCGGTGAACCAGGCCGCGTCCTCGGTCAGGATGACGTCGTTGATGAACGTCGTGGCGGCGGTCGTGAGCTGGTAGCTCTTGAGCACAGCGCCGGTCCGCGCGTCGACGATCCTGGCCTGGCCGCTCGCCGCGCCGGCGACGAACAGCCGGTTGCGGTCGTCGAGCTTCAAGCCGAGCGAAGCGGACCCCGGGCCCGGACCCTCGCTGAAGACCTCTCCTTCACCATTGAGCAAATTGATGCGGTACAGCGAACCGTCCGCGCGCGAACCGAGGTACGCGGTGTGGCCGCCGATCTCGATGCCCTCCGGCATGAACCCGTTTGGGAGTCCGATGGTGGTAGGCAGCTCGTGGGCCTGCGCCCCTGGCGCGGCGAACAAGGACAGCGCGAGTGCGGCAATTGCCGCGAAAACCCCGAATTTCCTAGTCATCCACGCAGTCTCGTGCTGATGGGTGCCGCTTGACCAGCAACCTCAGAGAATCGACAGCTTCTGTTCAGTGAGCGAGAAAACCGGATCCGGAAGTGTGGTGCCCCCCGACGGGGTTCGAACCCGCACTGGGTCGATTTTCTGTTGGTTCCGCCTGACGTCTGCCGTGATCTAGCGAGAGTTCGCCTCACTAGTATGGTTTGCGGACGCAAATAATCGCCAACTACTGACCCTTGCTGTCATTTTTCGACGATTGCGGGGCGTAACTGGGGCAGTTGATCACCCGTCCGCCTCGGGGTTCAACGCAGGTGCGCACGACTGCAATCACGCCGCTTGGATGCTTGCTGTCACGAGTTCACGCAGGTGACAATCTGCAACGCCCAGTAACACCGAAGGGTGTAGTGGACGACCCCAAACCACTGACACAGCCAAGCAGCGATGGCAGTTCTGTCGGCAGCGTCTGCCGTACGCGCAGACTCGGCTCGTATCGCCTCCAACCTGGCCGTATGGAACCTGCTACTTGAGTCCACCGGCAACTTCGAGCGTCAGACTCTCGGTCAGCCCGTTCGGAAGTCTTCGGCTAGTAGACGTGCAAGGGGTGGTCGATGTAACACCATCGGCTGTGTCGCCGACTCAGCAAGTGAGATACATTAAGGCAGTTGCTCCCCGCCGTCCTCCGGGACTGGCGGGGCTTTTTTTCCTAGGAGACGCCATGCGAGCTCCACAGGTATGCGTAGTGATCGACTACCAGAACGTCCATCTCACGGCCCACGACTTGTTTGATCCACCTGGCGCACCAGCCGAGGACTGCTTGATCGATCCACTGCGATTCGCAGAAGAGATTGTCGCTGTACGTAGTCGAAATCAGTATGACGCGCGTCAGAAGCAGGCTGAACTAGCATCGGTCCGGGTATATCGAGGACAGCCCAGCAACCACCGGCAGGCGTTCATCTATGGCATCTCACAGCGGCAACGCTCGGAGTGGACCCGAGATCGTCGAGTGTCGGTGACCTACCGCCCGCTTAAGTACCCGCCCAGTTGGCCTGCCAAGCCTGCCCAGGAGAAGGGCATCGACGTGCTTGTGGCGCTCACGCTTGTCCGAGTTGCGCTAAGCGGCGAGTATGACGTTGTGGTTTTAGCGTCCCACGATACAGATCTTGAGCCTGCGCTTGAGATGGCTGCGATTGATGGCAAATCCAAGATCGAAACGGCAGGTTGGAAAGACGCGCGAGTACTCCGTCCTGGGGGTGGTCGTCGCCTCTGGCATACAGCGCTGTCCCGTGTGGACTTGCCCCACACTCGTGATCGTCGAAACTACCTCCCACCACAGAAATGAAGTAGTGCCCCCTTGACCTTATTCGGGTCTTTCCTCACCTGGGGCGGCTAGCTGAAATGCCCTCTGAGCTGCAGAAGCTTGCTTGTTGGTCATCGTCGTTTGTGGTCCTTTGCCGGGGTCATGTTGGCTGAATGTTGGTTCCTGCCTCAGGCAATGAAGCGCTCCGCCGTCGGCACGACAACGACCTGGTAGTCATCCTCGTAGATGACCGTGCCCGGGTTCGATGACCACACCGCTTCGCATCCGACGCCATGAGCTTCGAGGATCTCCATATAGCCATGAACGCGCCTGATCATCTCGTGAGCGTGCGTTTTGAACCAGGCGTTAGCGCCAGGGTGTACTTCGTGGTCGTACACCCTGAGGTCGACGTGAGACGGGTTCGTAAACCTCTCGTCGTACCACGCGTTGTTGGTACGCCAGAAAGTTTCTTGCTCGGCAGTCAATTTGCCTTCGCGTCCGAGCCTGTTGACTAGCCCGAAGACACCGCTGAACGCGCCGCGCTCGTTGCGATTTGTGCTCTGAAACCTCACGTACAGCGCGTCAGTCACTTGGCGTCCTTACCAGTTGTTCAGAGGATGTTCCATCCTCAAGTGTGGGGCCTCTTCGGCATCTCGTCGGACCTGGCGTAGCCCGATCACGTCGGGTCAAGGAGGCACCTGCCGCCCAAGCCGCCGGCCGAATTCGAGGGTCGCCCCCTTGATGCGACGTGAGCCCTTGGGGAGGTCCGACGGGATGCCGATTGGCCACGCACGCACCGCAGCGTCACGCATTCCCGGCCATCTCGGAGGTCCTGCCCGTCCGGCGAGGACATAGTTCCTTGGATCGCGGCCTAGGGACATTCAGCCGCCTTCGCCGGGGCCGTCGCGCGGGGACCGGCGCAGCCGCACGCCCCGCGCGAGTTAGGCCCAGGCAGAGAGATCGAGCGCCTTGAACAAGTAAAGAAACTCTGAACACAGCAGCCGCCGATCGGCAACTGCCGCCAGTCGGAGAGCACCGAAACACCAGGGCCACGATCCCGTGATTCATGTTCTTGTAGACGCCGGTCAGCGCTTCGACACGAACTGACATGCCGGTCTCTTCGGCTACCTCGCGGCGGACGCCGTCCTCGAACGACTCCTCTAGTTCCAGCACTCCCCAGAAGCGTCCCAGCACCCATTGTCCTGACGCTGGATGACCAAACTCGTTCTTGAGCGTCGACAGCCACAACCGCGACACTCACCGAGTACCTAGCGATGTCGCTCACGAGACCTCCACGACATGCGCTGAAAATCGGCGAATTCGTGAGGCGTAGTGGGTCATTTGATCTTGCTTGCGCCCCACGCTACGTCTCTGACCAGCGACGGAAGTGCCCCCGACGGGGTTCGAACCCGCACTGGGTCGATTTTAAGTCGACTGCCTCTGCCAATTGGGCTACGGGGGCACCGCTCAGCCTAGGCGAGCGGTGCCCTTCACCCGTGAGCAGGTCAGGGCTTCGAGAGCCGGTCGAACTCTTCCTTCGGGTTGTTGATCTGCCCGAGCGAGATGACCTCGCGGCGGAAGAGGCCACCGAGCATCCAGTCGAAGAGGATGCGGATCTTGCGGTTCCAGGTCGGCATCGCCTTGAGGTGGTAGGCGCGGTGGAACAGCCAGGCCGGGAAGCCCTTGATCTTGAGGTTCAGCGCGTCGGCGACGCCCTTGTGCAGGCCGAGGCTGGCGACGGCGCCGAGGTTCTTGTGGTAGTAGTCCTTGGCCTTGCCGCCGCGGATCACCTTGATGATGTTCTTCGCGAGGACGCGGGCCTGGCGGACGGCGTGCTGCGCGTTCGGCGGGCAGGTGGCCGTGGGGTCCTGCTCGGTGCGCGACAGGTCGGGGACGGCGGCGTTGTCACCGGCGGTCCACACGTCCGGGTGACCGACGACCTGCAGGCCGGCGGTGGCCTCGACGCGGCCGCGGCGGTCGATCGGGAGGTCCGAGTTGGCGAGCACCGGGTTGGCCTTGACGCCGGCCGTCCAGATGATCGTGTCGCTGTCGAACTCGGTGCCGTCCGAGAGGACGACGTGGCCGTCTTCGAACGACTTCGCCGCTGTCGAGAGGTAGACCTCGATGCCGCGCTTCTCGAGCTGCTCGACGGTGTACACCCCGAGCGTCTCGCGAACCTCCGGGAGGATCCGGCCCGCGGCCTCGACGAGCACCCAGCGGATGTCCTCGGGGTCGATGTTCTCGTAGTAGCGCGTGGCGAACCGAGTCATGTCCTCGAGCTCGGCGAGCGCCTCGATACCGGCGAACCCGCCACCGACGACGGTGAAGGTGAGCAAACGCTTGCGCAGCTCGGGATCGAGCGTGCTGGCGGCCTGGTCCAGCTTCGTCATGATGTGGTTGCGCAGGTAGATGGCCTCGCCGATGGTCTTGAAGGCGATGCCCTGCTCGGCCAGGCCCGGGATCGGCAGCAGGCGGGCGACGGCGCCGAGCGCGACCACGAGGATGTCGTAGTTCAGCTGCTCGATGTGGCCGTCGGCGGCCTCGACCGTGACGGTTTTGCGCTCGTTCTCGATCTTGGTGACGCGTGCGGTGAGCACGTGGCACCGCCGGAGGACGCGGCGCAGCGGCACGACCACGTGGCGCGGCTCGATGGCGCCGGCGGCGGCCTCGGGCAGGAACGGCGCATAGGTCATATGCGGCTGGGGGTCAACGACGGTCACAGAGGCCTCGTTGGCGCGGAGCATCTTTTGCAGTCCGAACGCCGTGTAAAGACCGACGTACCCACCGCCGAGAACGAGGATCCGTGTCGGTTCCGTCTTCGTAGCCATGCCTCTATGGTCGCACTCCTCTTGCCGATTCGCTCGCATACCCCGTGCCGCTGTGACCAGCGTCGCGGCCCTTTCCGGACCGATTCAGTTGAGCCCCGCCGAGCGGGCCGCCGCGGTGAGCACTTCACGCAGCATTAACGGCGTCAGTACGCCGGTACTGACGTTGCGTTGCGAAACGTGGTAGCAGCCGAAAACCCGCAGTTCGGACGGCCCTTCGAGGACCAGTTCGATGCCGTGCCCGAACTTCGGGCGCGGCGACGGCACGGCCCAGCCCGCCGTGGCGAGCACCGGCATCAGCGCCTGCCAGCCGAACCCGCCGAGAACCACGATCGTGCGCAAAGTGGGCCGCAGGAGTTCCAGCTCCTGTGCCAGCCATGGGCGGCAGGTGTCACGCTCGGCCGGGGTCGGCTTGTTCTCCGGCGGCGCGCAGCGCACGGGTGCGGCCATGCGCGTGCCGCGGAGCTCCAGGCCGTCCCCGATCCGCGTCGACGTCGGCTGCGAAGCGAGTCCGACGTCGAAGAGTGCCTGGAAGAGAACGTCACCGGACGGGTCGCCGGTGAACATCCGGCCGGTCCGGTTTCCGCCGTGCGCCGACGGCGCGAGCCCGATGATCGCCATCGCCGCGTCGGCCGGGCCGAAGCCGGGAACCGGGCGTCCCCAGTACTTCTGCCCGGCGAACGCGGCGCGCTTGACCTCGGCTACTTCCTCGCGCCAGGCGACGAGTCTCGGGCAGGCGCGGCACGCGCTGACCGCGGCGTCGAGTTCGGCGAGCGTCGTTGGGCGTCTTGTGGTCACGGGTCCATTGTGAACTCGGATAGGTTGGGATCATGCCGGACACCAACGCCGACGAGACGGCCGAAGCCGAGTCGAAGTCAGTCCCACCCGCCGATGACCTGGTCACCACGCATCACACGCTGACCGTCAAACGGCGCAAGCTCGCCTACACCGCGCAAACCGGTCGCGTCGTGCTGCGCAAGGAAGTCGTCACCGACGGCAAGTTCGAGGGGCACGTGCCCAAGGCCGAAGTCTTCCTGACCTCGTACACGCTCGACGACGCCGAACCCTGCTCGCGGCCGGTGACGTTCGCCTTCAACGGCGGGCCGGGCTCGTCGAGCATCTGGCTGCACCTCGGACTGCTGGGGCCGCGGCGCGTGATTTCGGGCGATGTGACCGATCCGGCGCCGCCGCCGTACGAGCTCGCGGACAACCCCGAAACGCTGCTGACCCACAGCGACCTCGTCTTCATCGACCCGGTTTCGACCGGCTTCTCGCGCGCGTCGAACGGCGAAAAAGCCAAGGAGTTCCACGGTTTCACGCCGGACATCGAGTCCGTCGGCGAGATCATCCGCCTGTGGACCTCGCGCAACCAGCGCTGGCTCTCGCCGAAGTTCGTCGCCGGTGAGTCCTACGGCACCACCCGCGCGGCGGCGCTCGCGGCGCACCTGCAGGACAGGCACGGCCTGTACCTGAACGGGATCTTGCTGATCTCGTCGGTGCTGGACCTGGGCTCGATCGACTTCAATGAGCGCAACGACGAGCCGTACTCCCTGTTCGTCCCGACCTACGCGGCGATCGCGCACTACCACGGCTTCCACGGCGACCGCCCGCTCGACGACGTCCTCGCCGACGCCGAAGACTTCGCCGCTCGCGACCTCCCGTGGGCCCTCGCCCGCGGCGCCCGGCTCTCCGCCGCCGACAAGGCCGAAGCCGTCGCCACCCTGGCGTCGCTGACGGGGTTGTCGGAGTCCTATGTGGACAGGGTCAACCTGCGCATCGAACACATCCGATTCTACACCGAACTGTTGCGCGACAAGGGTTTAACCACCGGGCGAATGGACGGCCGCTTCACCACCTGGGAGCCCGACGGCGGCCGCGAGCACATGAGCGACGACGCGTCGATCTCGCGCATCATCGGCGCCTACGCGGCCGGCTTCAACCACTACGTCCGCGCGGAGCTCGAGTATGCCAACGACCTCCCGTACGAAATCCTGTCGATGGAAGTCAACAAAGCCTGGTCGTACCCCGACTTCGAGGGCCGCACAGTGTCCGTTGTGGACTCACTGAGCAGCGCCATGCGCGCGAACCCGCACCTGAAGGTGCACGTCGCCTACGGCCACTACGACGGCGCCACCCCGTACTTCGCCGCCGAACATGTACTGGCACACCTCAACATCCCGGACGAACTGCGGGAGAACATCGACTCGGCCTACTACCCCGCCGGGCACATGATGTACGTCCACGAAGGCTCGCGAGTCCAGCAGAGCAAGGATCTCGCGGCCTTCATCCGCAACTCCTCGAATCGTTAGCCCCTTTGGGCAGCGATTGACTGCCCAAAGGGTCTCGCGTTCGGGAACGACGCGCCCCTCCCCGACCGGCCATCCTCTACCAGGAGGGTTCTGTTGGGGAGGGGAATCACCATGTCAGATCCGTTAACTTCGTGGGTTCGCACCGTCGTGCCCGGCCTCTGGTCGGCACTGATCGCCTGGCTGATCTCACTCGGCCTGCCGGACGCGATCACGAGCGCTTTGTCGGGACTGGGCACGACGGTGATCGTGCCGATCGCGCTTGGCGGGATTTACGCGGCGCTGCGGGGGCTGGAGCCGAAGATGCCGCCTTGGTTGACCGTGGTGCTACTGGGCTCGAACCGGCCGCCGAACTATGCGGCTTCCGGAAAGAGCGCGGCAGGCGAGCCGGTGGTCAACAACGCCCCGTCGCCGAGCGCGGCTGCCGAAACGGCTCCTGTCCGATAGATCAAGCGCTATGAACGGACCGTTCCTACCGAAAAACGCTATGAACGGACCGTTCATAGCGTCTCTGGGCAGATCTCGTCGGGGGTCGGTCACATGATGACGGAGTGGCACTAAGCAACGTAACCAGAATCGAGCCGTACCTGCGGAAGCACAGCAGGTACGGCGTCATCCGCGCCGAGACGCTCGAGAAACTCGGCGTTCCACAATCCACGACCTACCGACGATGTCTGCCTGGTGGCCGATGGACGCATCTCTTGCCAGGCATCGTGTTATTGGCCAGAGCGAGCCCGTCAGCGCGACAACGCGTGGAAGCCGCGCTCATGCATGCCGATGGCGTGGGCGTGGTGACCGGCTTCGAAGCCGCGCGCCGGTATGGCATGAAGGACGTGCCTGCGGGCCAGACCGTTCACGTCTTGATACCCGAGGCGCACAGGATCAACTCAGCTGGCTTCGCTCTGATCGAACGCACCATTTTCATGCCGGAAATAAAGCTTGTCGAGGGTGTTCCCCTGGCCACCCCTGCTCGCGCCATTCTTGACGGCGTGCGCCGCATACGGCAGGTCGATCCCGTTCGAGGATTGTTGATCGAATGTCTGGAACGCGACATCTGCACTCACGAACAGCTGACGGTCGAACTAAATACGGGGAGCAGGCGTGGGACCGCGCTGCCTAGAGTCATTCTGCGTGAACTGGCCGAGGACGTTCGTTCTGTCCCCGAGGCCGAGACCATCGCAATCTGGAAGCGAGCCAGACTGCCGCTTCCCGAACGTAACGTCAAGATTCACGATCGGAACGGCCGTTACATCGCCACCCCAGACACGTGGTGCGACTCGGTCGCAATGGCCTGGGAGATCGATTCGTGGGCGTACCACTCGCGCAAGCAGTACTACGCCAAGACCCTGGAACGAAACAACCGGTACGCCTCAGCAGGAGTCGTGGTGGTACAAACTCTGCCAAGCCAACTGCGTGGAGACCCTAAGTCGGTCATCGCTGAGCTTCGGGCCGCCTACACAGCCGCCAAGCAACGTCCGCGGCCGACCACAATCGTGTCCAGGCAAGCGACCGCCTAGAGCGCCACCCACAGACGCTATGAACGGACCTTTCCTCTCAAGAAATGAGAGGAAAGGTCCGTTCATAGCGCTTTGCCGAGCCGACCCACCAGAGCCGGGGACTTACTTAGCCGCGTACGTAAGGAGCACCGTGTGTGACGGCGGCATAGGCGTCGACGGCGCCGTGGCCGTAGAAGCCGTTGAAAGCCGGGGTGCCCTCGCAGGTGGCGGTGAAGGTCGCGTCGCGGCCTTCGTCGAGGTAGTCCACGGTGCGCGGGGTGGGGCAGGCGATTTCGGAGGCGGTGCCTTCGAGGACTCGCTGGACGGCGTCCGGGTTGAGGCCGAACTCGCCGCGTGAGGCCTTGCCGTACTCGGAGACGATCAGTGCGGCGACGCCGGTGGCGTGCGGGCTGGCCATCGAGGTGCCCTGCAGCCACTGGTAGTAGCCGACCCGGCCGTCGGGGGCGGTGGCCTTCTGGATGCCGGCGGTGACACCGTCGGGCGTGACGTTGCCGGCGGCGTCGATGTTGCCTTCGGCGATGCCGACGTTCTTCGGGTAGGCCGAGAGGATTTCGTTCTCCAGGGTGCGGAACCACGGCGTGCCGAAGCCGTCGCGGAAGTAGCCGCCGGGGGCGGAGACGGAGATCTGCTCGGTGCCGTAGTTCGAGTAGTCGGCCTTCGCCTGCGACGGGCCGAAGGAGCCGACGCCGAGGACGTGCGAGCCTTCGACGGGCAGCGACACGCACGTGCTGTTGTCGATCGGGCGCGGGTGCGTCGCGTTCGCCGGGTAGTCCGGGCTCGTGACGTCCTGCTGCGGCGCGCCGAGGTTGTCGTGCTGGTTGCCCAGTGCGGCGACCGAGGTGACGCCCTTGCGGTACGCGTAGTTCAGGGCGCGGTTGACGGCCTCGATGATGGTGCGCTGCTCGGCCTGTTCCGCCGGGGAGTCCGCGGCGTTGGCCTTGCAGTTGTAGAGCCACGGGTCGACGTAGAAGCTCATGTTGACGACGTCGAGGCCCGCGTCACCGGCGTAGGTGAGCGCGTCGACGGTGGGCTGCAGGAAGAAGAAGCCCGAGTCCTGTCCGGCACGGACGTTGACGATGGTCACGTTCGGCGCGACACCGGAGACGCCGAAACCGTTGGCGGCGGCGGCGATGGTGCCGGCGACGTGCGTGCCGTGGCCGTTGTCGTCGTGGTCTGCCGGGTCGACGCAGCCGCGGTATTCACACGGTCCGTCGACAACGGCGCCGGTCTCGTCGGTGACGATGTCGCGGGTGAAGTTCCGGGAGTCGGCGGCGTCGAAGTTCGGCGCGATGTCCGGGTGCGAGCCGTCGACACCGGTGTCGATGATGCCGACCTTGACGCGCTTGTCACCGGGCTGGACGGTCCGGGAAAGGTCCGAGCGCACCGACTTGAGGCCCCACAGCTGGTCGTCCAGCGGGTCGGTGCCGACGGGCTTCTTCGCGTCGTTCTTCTTCTTCGACGCGGCGGAGCGCTGGGATTCCTTCTCGACGACGTTCGGCTTCGGCGCGGCCTTGTCCTTCGGCGCGGATCCGATCGACTTGACTTTGGCCGCACCGAAAATCGCGCGGTTGGTGGAAAGCCGCTCGGCGAAGCCGTTGGCGGGGGCCGAAGCGGTGATCAGCCCGACAGCCGCGTTCGACCTGACGACGGTGCCGCCCGCGGCGCGGACAGCTTGCTCAGCGGCGCCGACGCTCTGTCCTTCGGCGGCGAGCACGGAGAATTCGGCCGCGGGGCCTGCCAGTTGCGGTTGTGCCATGGCAGTCGGGGCACCGACGATTCCGCCGATCAGCGGTACCGCCAATGCCACGACGAGCAGTCTTGACTTCTTCACGCGTTTCCTCCTCGGAAGTGTGCATGGAAACGTACATAAGAATCAGCCGAAGCGGAACGGTAATACCGGCAAAGACCCGACTAAAGTCAGGGGACCACAGATCGTTCCTCGGCGAAGTGACACGCACTGAGGTGCCCGCCCGCCCGGATCGACAACGCCGGTTCCTCCTCGGCACACACGTCCTGCGCCTTCCAGCACCGCGTCCGGAACCGGCAGCCCGACGGCGGGTCCACCGGGCTCGGCACGTCCCCTTCCAGGCGGATGACCTGGCGATGTCCGCGCAATGCGGGATCGGCGACGGGTACGGCGGAAAGCAACGCCTGAGTGTACGGATGCGACGGGTGGGTGTAGATGTCGTCCTCTGTCCCGATTTCGACGATCTTGCCGAGGTACATCACCGCCACCCTGGTGGAAAGATGACGGACCACGGACAGATCGTGTGCAATGAACACATAGGACAGACCAAACTCGGACTGCAGGTCGCCCAGCAGGTTCATCACCTGCGCCTGGATCGAAACGTCCAAAGCGGACACGGGTTCGTCGCAGATGATCACCTTCGGCCGCAGGGCGAGCGCGCGGGCGATCCCGATCCGCTGCCGCTGGCCGCCGGAGAACTGGTGCGGATAGCGATTGATGTGTTCCGGATTGAGTCCGACGACGTCGAGCAGTTCGCGGACTTTACCCGCCCGCGATCCTTTCGGTGCCACTTCGGAATGTATTTCGAAGGGCTCACCGATAATGTCGCCGACGGTCATCCGCGGATTCAACGACGTATACGGATCCTGCAAGACGATTTGGATATTGCGCCGCAGCCGCCGCAGTTCCGCACCGCGCATCTTGAACATGTCGCGGCCTTCGAAGAACGCGGTGCCCGCGGTGGGTTCCTCCAGCCGCATCAGCACCTGCGCCAGCGTCGACTTGCCGCAGCCGGACTCGCCGACCACGCCGAGGGTCTCCCCTGCCATCAGCTCGAACGACACCCCGTCGACGGCCTTGACCTGCCCGACGGTGCGCCGGAACAGGATCCCGCTCAGCACCGGGAAGTACTTGACCAGGCCGTCGACCTGCAAAATAGGCTCAGGCACGGGAAACCACCTCTTCGGCGAAATGGCACGCGCTGGCGCGGCCGAAGCCGATGTTGTGCTGGATGGGCCGCTCGGTCCGGCAGCGGTCCTCGGCGCGCTCGCACCGCGGATGGAACGGGCAGCCCGGCGGGATGTTCAGCAGGCTCGGCGGGAGCCCGGTGATGGTCTTCAGCGTCTGCCCCTTCAGGTCGAGGCGCGGGATCGAGTTCATCAGCGCCTCGGTGTACGGATGCCCCGGCGCGCGGAACAGCTCGTTGACGTCGGCCTGCTCGACGATCCGGCCCGCGTACATCACCGCGATCCGGTCGGCCACCTCGGCGACCACGGCGAGGTCGTGGGTAATAAGGATCAACCCCATGTGCCGCTCCGCCTGGATTTCGGCGAGCAGTTCCATGATCTGCACCTGCACGGTGACGTCGAGCGCGGTGGTCGGCTCGTCCGCGATCAGCAGTTCGGGGTCGAGCGCGAGCGACATGGCGATCATCGCCCGTTGCCGCATCCCGCCGGAGAACTGGTGCGGGTAGTCGCGGATCCGGCTCTTGGCGGCGGGAATGCGCACGAGGTCGAGCAGCTCGATGGCCCGCGCCCGTGCCTCCTTCCGCGACATCCCGCGCCGGACACGCAGTTGCTCCTCGATCTGGAAGCCCACGGTGAACACCGGGTTCAGCGCGGACAGCGCGTCCTGGAAGATCATCGCGACCCCGTCGCCGCGGATCTCCATCCGCCGGTTCGGCGACGCCGTCAGCAGTTCCTCGCCGCGGAAGCGGATCGACCCTTCGGTGATCACCGCGGGCGGCATGTCGAGGATGCCCATGATCGTCTGCGCGGTGACACTCTTGCCCGAGCCGGATTCTCCCAGCACGGCAAGGGTTTCCCCGGTGTGCACGGTGTAGCTGACGCCGTTGAGGACGTTCGCCACCCCGTCCGAGGTCCGGAACTCGACGTGCAGGTTTTCGATCTCCAGCAGGGTCTCTGGTTCCAGCATCGAGTCACCTTGCCTTGGGGTCGAGGGCTTGCCGCACGGCGTCGCCCAGCATCACGAACGCGAGCACGGTGATCGTCACGAAACCGGCCGGGAACAGCAGCATGTGCGGCACGTTCTGGAAGTAGTCCCTGGCGTCGCTGATCTCCACGCCCCACGAGACGACCGGCGACCGGATGACGATCCCGAGGT
>Ga0193717_1000463_pt1 | contig 27405 bp, 24 predicted proteins | sample U2c2metaG_FD_145900 | JGI IMG/M metagenome (GOLD analysis project Ga0193717, IMG submission 145900) | Soil microbial communities from a riparian zone of the East river system, Colorado, United States - U2c2 | ecosystem: Environmental > Terrestrial > Soil > Riparian zone | place: USA: East River...
CACTCATGCACGACAGGACGTTGCCGCAGCAGCGCTTGTTCGGTCCGGCATCTCTCGCCGGGGACAGCTGGCACGTCTGCGCTAGGACGTTCGAGACAGAGCATCCAAACGCGTAACCGTCAGGCGGGTGCCTTCTGCTGTCCGCCGGGACTCGACGCCGCAACCTCGCTGAATCGCGTTGGCTCCTGCTCCGTAGGACGTTGCCAAACGGTGGCTGGTGATGCGAACGGTGGGCAGATCGGCGGCCTTGGATTGCGGCTCGGGTTGCCGGGCCGAGCCGCCGCTTCAGGCCTGAAGAACGTCAGTTGGTTGCCGCCTTGACCTCGTCCTTGTGCTTGGCGAGCCAGCTGGCGAAGGACTGGAGTTCCGGGTTGAGTTCGCGGACCAGGTCCAGGTCGCGGTCGCCGGTGAAGCGGTCCGAGTCCTGCGCGTAGAACTGGAACATGTTCGCCACCTCGACCGCGGTCGGGAAGCCGAGCCGGCGGAATTCGTCCCAGGTGTAGGGCTTGTAGACGACCTTTTCGCCGAGCGCCGCCGTCAGAGCCTCCGCGTACTGCGCACCCGTCAGGTGGTCCCCGGCGATGCTCACGGTCGATCCGATGAAGTCCGTGCCGCGCTTGAAGATCCCCAGCGCCGTCTTGCCGATGTCCTCGCCCGCGATCCCGGACAGCGGTTCGTCGTCCATCGGCAGCGTCAGGACCAGGTTGCCGTCGGCGTTCCGGGCCGGTCCCATCCCCTGCTGCATCGCCTCGAAGTAGAAGGTGGTCTGCAGGAAGGTCGTCGGGACGCCGTACCGGGTGAACAGCTCGTTCGCCTCACCCTTGGCGTCGAAGTGCGGAACTTTGTAGCGCCCGTCGTCCACACTCGGCACGCCCTCGTCGTCGCCGAAGTGCGGCCGGGTGTCCTCCAGCGTCGACCAGATCACGTGCGCCACGTTGGCGTCCTTGGCCGCCCGGGCCGCGTTCTCCGCCTGCTCGAGTTCCATCTCCGCGCGGGTCCGCGCCGCCTCTTCCTCCGGGGTCCGCGACACCCAGTAGTTCGTCACGACGAAAGCGCCGTACGCCCCGTCGAACGCCTTCCGAACGCTCGTCTCGTCGTCCAGGTCCGCCTCGACCACCTCGGCGCCGGCCGCCGCCAGCTCCTGTGCCTTGGCGGACTGCGGGTCGCGGGTCAGCGCCCGTACTGCGAACTGCTGCTCGGGGTCCGCGAGGATCGCCCGGACCAGCCCGCCACCCTGCGAACCAGTGGCTCCGACTACGGCGATCAGCTTCTTGTCAGTCATCTCAATCTCCTTCGAGGGCGACTGGGTTGATGTGTCAACCCACGATTTGATCGTAGCTCGCTTGGTTGATGTGTCAACCCCACGCGGTAGGATGGGTCTCGTGGCAAACGAACCGTGGCTCGACGACGACGAGCAGAAGGCCTGGCGCAGCTATCTGCTGATGCGGCGCACGCTGGAGACACACCTGACGCGGCACCTGCAGCGCGAGTACGGGCTGTCCGAGTCCGATTTCGAGATCCTGGTCAACCTGTCCGAGTCGGAGACCGGCCGGATGCGCGCGTTCGAGCTCGGTCAGGCGACCCAGTGGGAGAAGTCCCGGATGTCGCACCACCTGAGCCGGATGGAGAAGCGCGGCCTGATCCGCAAGGAGGCCTGTGACGCCCGCTACCCGGAGATCGTCCTGACGGACGCCGGCCTGGAGGCGATCAAGGCCTGTGCGCCCGCGCACGCGGCCCGGGTCCGGGAGCTCTTCGTCGACGTTCTCGGTCCCGAACGGATGACCGTCCTCGGCGAGGCGTCCGACGATGTCCTCGCCACGATCGAGAAGCACGAGAAGACGAACTGCCCTCCAGAGGTCCGCGGCTACTGCTGAGCGGTGGGACGGTCTAGCTGAAAGACAGCTCTCAGGAGAGTCTCAGGAGAACTTGATCCTGGCTTGACTGTCTCTTGGTGTGGGCCTGAGGGCTTCGCGGCCAAGCTTTCGGGCATGGTGACCCCTGACGAGTTCGATCCCCATCCCGACCGCACCCGCTGGCTCCGCCGCTCGATCACCGGCGCCGTCGCGACCGCAGTGATCGGCATCACCGGCACCGGCCTGGCCGTGGCCATCGTGACCTCCCGCCAGCCCGCCACCTCCGGCGACACCCAAGCAAGCAGCGACAGCACGAGCAGCAGCACTCCGAGCAGTGGCAGTACGAGCAGCGACGGCGGTTCCAGCTCGGGCAGCCAGAGCGACCAGGGCAGCGGCCTCGGTACCTCCACCCAGGACGCGCCTACCCAAGGCGGGAGCAACGGCTCGTGATCGCCGCACGAACCTGGACCGCGTGGAGCTGCACGGTCCGCCTCACCGTCGACGACCCCGCCGTACTGGGGGCCGCGTGTGGTGCTCTGAAGGCTCTGATGGACCGGGTGGACATGGCCGCCAGCCGGTTCCGGACCGACTCCGAACTGTCCGCGGTCAACGCCCGGGCCGGCTCGATGGTCCCGGTCTCACGCCTGCTGGTCGACCTGGTCGACGTCAGCCTGGTCGCGGCCTCGATCAGCGGCGGCGCGGTGGACCCGACCGTCGGAGCCGCGGTAGTTGCCGCCGGCTACGACCAGGACATCGAGGCCGTACGCCGCCGCCGCGCACCCGCGATCCTCACGGCTGCCGCTGATCCGGCCCCCGGCTGGCAGAAGGTGCAGCTGAACCGCAAGCTCGCCATGATCGGCGTGCCCGAGGGATCCGCCCTGGACCTCGGCGCCACCGCCAAGGCCTGGACCGCCGACCGTGCAGCGCTTGTCATCAGCAAGCGCCACGGTTGTGCGGTACTGGTGGAGATCGGCGGCGACCTCCGGGCCGCCGGTACTCCGGCCGAGCCCTGGAACATCCTGGTGGCCGAGCGCGAGGGCGAACCCGGCGTGGCAGTGACCCTGTCCCACGGCGGCCTCACCACCTCCACCCGGACAGCGCGGACCTGGGCCACGTCGTCGGGCGATGCGCACCACATCATCGACCCGCGCACCGGCCGACCGGCCGCCGGCCCGTGGCGAACCGCCTCGGTCTGGGCGCCCACCGCAGTACGGGCCAACACCTTCAGTACTGCGATGGTCGCGACCGGGGAGGCCGCCCTCGGGCGGCTCACGCTGGCTGGGCATCCTTCGCGACTGGTGGCGGATGACGGCGAGGTCACTGAGCTGGCCGGCTGGCCCGCGGCAAGCAGGGTTGCCTGATGACGCTGTGGTACCTGGCCCGGGCAGCCGGGGTGATGGCGATGGTCCTGTTCACGGTCGCAACCACTCTCGGCATCCTCGCTGCCGGCGGAAACAAACCAGAGCGGCGTTTCTGGTTCCAATACGTTCACCGATCAGCTGCTGCCACAGGCCTGGCGCTGCTGATCGTGCACGTCATCGCTGTGATCGCCGACAGCTACGCCAATGTCAGTACCTCGGTCCTGATCCTGCCGTTCACCTCTGGCTATCGCCCGTTCGCGGTAACCGTCGGAGTCGTGGCTCTCTATTGCCTCGTCTTCACCGCACTCATCGGAGCCGCCAGAGGACGTCTGGCCCGATCCGCGGCCGCCACCAAGCGCTGGCGAGTCCTGCACATCGCCGGATCCGTCGGCTGGTTGCTGTCCGTCGGACACGGCCTGCTGGCCGGCACCGACAGAAGCACGCCTTGGATGCTGGCCATCGATCTGGTCTGCCTGGCCTCAGTAGCGATCGCCGTCGGCGTACGCCTGAAGAGCCGCACCGCTCGGTCCAATACACGGCTCAACCTCGCACGTGCCGGGAGAAGCTCATGACCATCCTGCAGGAGACCCCACTACAGTTGCGGGTGATCGGAGAGCCTCGGCTCCTGGCCGGGCTCAGGGAAGGCCGAGCCGACCTCCAACGACACCTCTGGACTCACGGTGCGGCACCAGAACTGACCCGCGCGGACTACGCCGACCTGACGACCGCTGTAGGACTTCGAGGCCGGGGCGGTGCGGCTTTCCCGGTCGCCCTCAAGCTTGCCGATCTCCCACAGCGGGGGATCGAGGCAGTAGTGGTCAACGGCTCCGAGAGCGAGCCAGTGAGCCGCAAGGACCGACTACTCCTCACCATGGCACCGCACTTGGTACTGGACGGGGCAGTCGGCCTGGCCAAGGCGCTGAACGCGCCGCAGGTCCTCATCGCCGTTCACGACGGCGCAGCCGCTACGTCGATCCGAGCCGCGATCCAGGAGCGCCAGGATCACCTCCGGATCGAGGTGACCGACACTCCCGGACGGTTCGTCGCAGGCGAGGCCCGGGCCGTGCTCAGCGTGCTCGAGGGCGGTCCGGCGGTTCCGCCTGGGCGAAGAGTGCTGCCGACGAGGAAGGGGTACCACAAGCGCCCGACCTTCCTGTCGAATGTGGAGACCTTCGCTCAGCTCGCAGTACTGGCCAGGCTCGGCTCCCATCAGTTCAGCAGCACCGGCCTGATCAGCGAACCCGGCACCCAGTTGCTGACCGTGGACGGCGCGGTCCAGCGCCCCGGGGTGATCGAGGCGCCGACCGGCATCCCGCTCGAGACAGTCCTGCAGTACGCCGGTGCGCCGACCGACGGGCCGGTCCTGATCGGTGGGTACCACGGCCAGTGGCTCCCCAGGCCTGACGGCATCAAACTGAGCCGTCCTGAGGTCCCTGTCGGTGCCGGGATCGTCCTAGCGCTGACCGCTGACACCTGCCCGCTCGGCGAGGTCCACCGGGTCGCTCAATGGCTGGCGAGCCAGTCGGCCGGTCAGTGTGGGCCGTGCCTGTTCGGGCTCGGCGCGCTGGTCGACGACTTCAGCCGGCTGCTGAGCGGTGATCCCGCCGGCTGGCACGACGCCCAGCGGCACCTCGGCCTGGTTCCCGGGCGGGGGGCCTGCGCTCACCCCGACGGATCGGCCCGGTTCCTGGCGAGTGCGCTCGAGGTGTTCGGCGAGGACGTCCGGCAACACCTCGCCGGCGGCTGCGGCCGCGCAGTACGGGGCCTGCTGCCGGTCCCGGGTGGTATCCGGTGAGCGCGGGCCGACACAGCGCCGTCGCGGTGAACGAGGCATGGAAAGAGGAGGTAGAGCAGGTGCACAAGCTGGAGATCGACTGGACCCGGTGCGACGGGCACGGGCTCTGCGCGACCCTGCTGGCGGACGAGTTGGTGCTCGACGAGTGGGGCTTCCCGGTCCTTCGGGGCCGCCCGATCACCCCCGGTGAGCTGACGAACGCGCGCCGCGCAGTACTGGCCTGTCCGGCCCTCGCCCTCCGCCTGACGGAGCAGTGAAAAGTGATTCACCAGCCATCGGAAAGGACCGTCCCACCATCACACCAGTGACAGAAGTGGACTAATCTCTGAGGAGGCGCACAAAGGCGTGCGACCCGGCGCGGAGAAGCGTCGCAGTCACGTGGAGACGGTGGGGAATGCAGAGCAAGCTGGACGTCCAGAAGGCGGATGTTCTCGCCAAGGCAGTGGCCGCTGGAACGCATGGTCACGACCGATCAGTGGACGCCGGGAAGCTGAAGAGCTTCCTGGAGCGGTATTACCGCTACGTCGCGGCCGAGGACGTGGCCGAGCGGCAGCCGACGGACTGTCTGGGGGCTGCCAAGCATCACTACAAGTCCGCGATGGTCCGCCCCCAGGGGACGGCCAAGGTGCACGTCTTCACCCCGACACTCGAGGAGCACGGCTGGTCCGCCAACGGCCGGACGGTCGTGGAAATCGTCGTCGACGACATGCCCTTCCTGGTCGACAGCGCGGCGATGGTGATCACCGACCACGGCCTGGAGCTCCAGCTGCTGGTGCACCCGCAGTTCGTGGTCCGGCGTGATGTCGCCGGCACCCTGCAGGAGGTGCTCGACGACGCGGCCACCGCGGACGAGCACGATCTGGTCAAAGAGAGCTGGATGCACCTGGAGATCGAGCGGATCGCCGATCCGACCGAGCACCGGGAGCTGGAGCGGGCGCTGCAGCGGGTGCTGGGCGACGTGCGCGAGGCGGTCGAGGACTGGCCGAAGATGCACGAGAAGGCGGTCAACATCGCCGAGGGCCTGGACCCGTCCAAGCTGCCGGTGAGCGAGAGCGAGGTCGAGGACGCCCGGGAGCTGCTGGAGTGGCTCGCCGACGAGCACTTCACCTTTCTCGGCTACCGCGAGTACGCGTTCACCATGCGCGGCGACCGCGGCGTCCTGCGCGGTGTCCCCGGCACCGGGCTCGGCATCCTCCGCCCGGACCCGAACCAGGACGCGAACGCCGGGCTGCTGCCGCCGGAGGTGAGCGCCAAGGCCCGGGAGAAGAAGCTGCTGATCCTGACCAAGGCGAACTCGCGCTCCACGGTGCACCGCTCGTCGTACCTGGACTATGTCGGCATCAAGCAGTTCGACTCCGACGGCGAGCCCGTCAGCGAGCTCAGGTTCATCGGCCTGCTCTCGTCGACGGCTTACACCGAGAGCGTCATGCAGGTGCCGGTACTCCGGCGCAAGGCGCTGGAGTTGTTCCGCCTGACCGGCTTCGACCCGAACAGCCACAGCGGCAAGGGTCTGCTTGATGTCCTGGAGACCTACCCGCGCGACGAGCTGCTGCAGGCGCCGGTGGAGGACCTGCTGCCGATCGTGCAGACCGTGCTGCATCTCCAGGAGCGGCGTGCGGTCAAGCTGTTCGTCCGCCGCGACGTCTACAACCGCTACCTGTCGTGCCTGGTCTACCTGCCGCGCGACCGCTACACCACCGCTGTCCGGCTGAAGATGCAGCAGATCCTCAAGGACGCCATCGGTGCTGACTCGGTGGACTACGCGGCGCACGTGACCGAGTCCGTCCTGGCCCGGGTGCACTTCGTGGTCCGGATGAAGCAGGGCGAGACCGTGGGCGACTACGACGCCGACCTCCTCGAGCAGAAGGTGATCGAGGCGACCCGGGCCTGGCAGGACGACTTCAACGCCGCGCTGCACGCCCAAGGTGGCGATGGCGCGGTCACCAGGTTGAGCAGCCAGTACGCGGGCGCTTTCCCGGAGGCCTACAAGGAGGACTTCGACGCCAGGGTCGCGGTGAAGGACGTGATGATCCTCGACGGCCTCCCTGCCGAGGACGGCCTGGCCATGTCGCTCTACAGCCCGATCGACGAGGAATGGCCGGGCGAGCGCCGCTTCAAGGTCTACCGCACCGGTACTGCGCTGTCGTTGTCGCAGGTGCTGCCTCTCCTGACGCACATGGGTGTCGAGGTGATCGACGAGCGCCCGTACGAGCTCCGCCGGCCCGGTGGCACGGCGTACATCTATGACTTCGGGCTGCGCGCGCCCAGCGACTACGAGGAGCGCGAGGAGTTGCGCACCCTCTTCTCCGAGACCTTCCGGGCCGTCTGGGAAGGCCGGGCGGAGTCAGACAAGCTGAACGCGCTGGTGATCCGCGGCAGTCTCAGCTGGCGGCAGGTGTCGATCCTGCGCGCCTACCAGAAGTACATCCGGCAGGGCGGCACGCCGTTCAGCCAGGACTACATCGAGAACACCTTCCTGCACCACGTGGATGTGGCGGGGCTGCTGGTCCAGCTGTTCGAGACCAGCTTCGACCCGGCCCGCGGTGCCGCCGACGACCCGGACCGGGTGAACGCGGTGGACCAGCTGGAGAAGGAGATCGTCGCCGCGCTGGACACGGTGAAGAGCCTGGACGAGGACAGGATCCTGCGGTCCTACCTGACCGTGATCAAGGCGACCCTGCGGACGAACTACTTCCAGCCGTTGCCGGACGGACAGCCTCGCGGGTACATCTCGTTGAAGCTCGAGCCGAAGGCCATTCCGGACCTGCCGCAGCCGCGCCCGGCGTACGAGATCTTCGTCTACTCGCCGAGGCTCGAGGGTGTGCACCTGCGGTTCGGCGCGGTCGCCCGCGGCGGTCTGCGCTGGTCGGACCGGCGGGAGGACTTCCGGACCGAGGTGCTGGGCCTGGTGAAGGCGCAGATGGTGAAGAACTCGGTGATCGTGCCGGTCGGCGCGAAGGGCGGGTTCTACGCCAAGCAACTGCCGGATCCGCTGGTCGACCGGGATGCCTGGCTGGCGGAGGGCGTCGCGTCGTACAAGACCTTCATCTCGGGTCTGCTGGACATCACCGACAACATCGTCGGCGGATCCATCGTTGCCCCGAGCAACGTCGTCCGGTACGACGGGGACGACGCGTACCTGGTGGTTGCCGCCGACAAGGGCACCGCGACCTTCTCCGACCTCGCGAACGGGGTCGCCAAGGACTACGGATTCTGGCTCGGTGACGCGTTCGCGTCGGGTGGTTCGGTCGGCTACGACCACAAGGCGATGGGCATCACCGCGCGCGGCGCGTGGGAGTCGGTCAAGCGGCACTTCCGCGAGATGGGCCACGACTGCCAGAACGAGGACTTCACTGTCGTCGGTGTCGGCGACATGTCGGGAGATGTCTTCGGCAACGGAATGCTGCTGTCGGAGCACATCCGGCTGGTCGCGGCCTTCGACCACCGGCACATCTTCCTGGATCCCACGCCCGATGCGGCTGTCTCCTTCGCCGAGCGGCGGCGGTTGTTCGAGCTGCCCCGGTCGTCGTGGGCGGACTACGACACCGCGCTGATTTCCGAAGGCGGCGGGGTCTACCCGCGGACCGACAAGGCGATCCCGATCTCCGCGGAGGTCCGGGCGGCGCTCGGCATCGAGGGCAACCCGTCGACGCTGACCCCGGCCGAGCTGATGCAGGCGATCGTGAAGGCGCAGGTCGACCTGTTCTGGAACGGCGGCATCGGCACCTACGTGAAGGCGGCCGCGGAGACGCACGCCGACGTCGGCGACAAGGCGAACGACGCGATCCGGATCAACGGCAAGGATCTGCAGGCGAAGGTGGTCGGCGAGGGCGGCAACCTGGGCTTCACCCAGCTGGGCCGGATCGAGTACGCCCTCAAGGGCGGCCGGATCAACACCGACTTCATCGACAACGTGGCCGGGGTGGATACCTCCGACCACGAGGTGAACATCAAGATCCTGCTGGACAAGGTGGTCGCGGCCGGCGACCTGACCCCGAAGCAGCGCAACGACGTGATCGCCTCGATGACGGACGAGGTCGCCGCCCTGGTGCTGAAGAGCAACTACCGGCAGAACATCGGGCTCGCGAACGCGACCGCCCAGGCGCCGGCGCTGCTCCACGTGCACGCCGATTGGATCCGCCGGCTGGAGCGGCAGGGGCTGCTGGACCGGGAGCTGGAGTTCCTGCCGAGCGTGCAGGAGATCCGGCGGCGCAAGGCGGACGGCCGCGGGCTGACCTCGCCGGAGTTGTCGGTGCTGATCGCCTACACCAAGATCGTCCTCGAGGCAGAGCTGCTGAAGACCTCGCTGCCGGACGACGAGTACCTGGCCTGGAAGCTGGCCAGCTACTTCCCGCGGGTGATCCAGGAACGGTTCGCCGAGCCGATGGAGTCCCACCAGTTGCGTCGCGAAATCATCACCACCCAGGTGGTGAACGAGTTCGTCAACTCGTCCGGGATCACGGCGTACCACCGGCTCTCGCTGGAGACCGGCGGTACGGCGGAGGACGTCGTCCGGGCGAACCTCGCGGCCAGCCGGATCTTCGGCCAGCCGGACCTGCTGGCCCGCAACGCGGATCTCGACAACATCGTCGACGCCGAGACACAGACCCAGATGCGGCTGGAGACCCGGACCCTGGTCGAGCGCGCGACCCGCTGGCTGGTCAGCAACCGGCGTCCCCCGCTGGACATCGCGGAACTGGTCGACTTCTTCTCACCCGGTATCGCCAAGCTCACCACCGCCCTTCCCGAGGTGCTGCGCGGGCGCGAGCTGGCGTTGTTCGAACAGCGCCGCAAGGAACTGCTCGACCAGGGGGTCGCGGAGGACTTCGCCACCCGGATCGCGGTGCTCCCACCAGCGTACGCGGGGCTCGGCATCGTGGAAACGGCCGAGCGCGACGACCTCGACGTACTGGAGGTCGCCAAGGTCCACTTCGCGTTGGGTGAGCGCCTGCAGCTCGGCAAGTTCCTGGAACGGATCATCGGCCTGCCGCGAACCGATCGCTGGCAGACCATGGCCCGCGCCGCATTGCGTGACGACCTGCACTCGGTCCACGCCCGCCTGACCGCCCAGGTGCTGGCAACAACGGACGCGTCCCGCGACGCGGAGGACCGCGTCGCCGCCTGGCAGGACCTCAACGAGATTGCGCTAGGTCGCGCAGCCACCATGATGGAAGAAATCGTCGACACCGAAGGCCCCGAACTGGCCCAACTCTCGGTAGGCCTCCGCCTGGTCCGCACCCTCCTCGAAAACCAGGCCTGATCGCTCCACGCCTGATCGCTTACGTCCGAAGAACTGGCGACCCGTCCCTCCACTTCTTCGGACGCAACGCCTCTCCGCCCTCGCTTGAGCGGTTACGTCCGAAGGGGTGAAGGGCCTGCCCCTCGGTTCTTCGGACGTAAGGGTTTAGCGGTCGGAGACGATGACTTCGACGGAGTATTGGTCGGCTCGGTAGCAGTGGTCGCCGAATTCGACGGGGGAGCCGTCGGCGTTGTAGGCGCTGCGGGTCATGGTGACCAGGGGTTCCGCCTTCGACATGTGCAGGGTGCGGCGTTCCTCGGCGGTGGCGTTGCGGGCGCCGATCCGCTGGCGGGCGACCGTCGGGCGGATCCCGCGGGCGCGGAGTACGGCGTACAGGCCGTCCTTCTCCAGCTCGTCGGCGGTCAGGTCGTTCATTGCTGGCGGCAACCAGTTGCGCAGGATCGCGAGCGGCAGGTCGCCGGCGTACCGGAGCCGGACGATCGACACCAGCAGCGTGCCCGGCGGGACCCCGAGCGCCTCGGCCGCACGATCGTCCTGGGTCTCGCGGACGAGTGACAGCACGTCGGTGTGCGGAATGCGGCCCTCGCGCTGCAGATCGTCGTACAGGCTGGTCAGCTCGGCCCGGCGATGCACCATCTGGTTCGCCACCGTGGTGCCGATGCCGCGGCGGCGGACCAGCAGGCCCTTGTTCACCAGCTCGGAGATCGCCCGCCGCACGGTCGGCCGGGACAGGCTGAGCCGGTCCGACATGGCGACCTCGTTCTCGAACGGGTCGCCCGGGCGGAGCGTGCCGTCGCTGATGGCAGCGATCAGCTGTTCGGCGAGCTGGTGGTAGAGCGGCACCGGGCTCGACCGATCGATCTGGATCGGCAGGGCGGCCATGGCTGGATGTTACATGGTGGAGGTATGTATGTCTCGACGTGCGAATGTGTTAACAAACTATTGACACTGCGGGTCCCGGCGGCAAAGCTGGCCAGGCGAACCAGCACCGCCTCCGGCCGGTCCGGCGGCAGGTCGCGCGCGTACTTCCACCGGCGTCCAGCAAGGCGCCGGCAGGTCACGACGAGAGGGCAGCGGATGCGGATCGGGTTGGTCGGGGTGGGGCGGATCGGGGCTTTCCATGCCGCGACGCTGAAGGATTTGCCGGCCGTGGACCAGGTCGTGGTCACGGATGCCGACCCGAGCCGGGCCGAGCTGGTGGCCAAGGATCTCGGGGCCGAGTTCGCGCCGGACGTGGACCAGTTGCTGCGCAGCGGGATCGACGGCTTCGTCATCGCCGCGGCGACCACGGCCCACGCGGACCTGATCGCCCTGGGCGTCGCGGCCGGGGTGCCGACCTTCTGTGAGAAGCCTGTCGCCCCCGACCTGGCCGACACCCATCGAGTCGTCGAGTTGGTCGAGGCCGCGGACGTTCCCGTGCACATCGGCTTCCAGCGCCGCTTCGACGCCGGCTACCGCGCCGCCCAGCAGAAGGTGCGGACCGGCGAGCTCGGCTTCGTGCACCACATCCGGGCGAACACGAACGACGCGTTCCCGCCGCCGGAGGAGTACATCCCGGCCAGCGGCGGCTTCTTCCGCGACTGCTTGGTGCACGACTTCGACATCATCCGCTTCGTCACCGGCCGCGAGGTGGTCAGCGTCTTCGCCACCGGCGCGAACCGTGGTGAGCCCTTCTTCAGCCGGTACGGCGACGTCGACGCGGCCGCCGCACTCCTCACGCTCGACGACAGCACCTTCGTCTCGGTCAGCGGCACCCGGTACAACGCCGCCGGGCACGATGTCCGGATGGAGTTGCTCGGCAGCCTCGGCTCGATCGCGGTCGGGCTGGACGAGCACACCGCGCTGCGATCCGCCGAGCCAGGGGTGAGCTTCCCGGACGGCGAATCGCACACCACGTTCATGGACCGGTTCCGCCCGGCGTACGTTGCTGAACTCACCGCCTTCACCGAGGTGATCGCCGGCACCCGCGAGGTGCCTTGCACGGTCCGGGACGCGCTGCAGGCCTTCCGGATCGCGGACGCCTGCGAGGTGTCCCGGCACCAGAACCGCAGTGTCGCCCTGGCGGAGATCGGCTCGTGAAGTCGTCAGTGTCCCGGCATCTGAAGGAGATCAGTCGATGAGTGACCTTGCTGCCCGGATCGCCGGAGCCCCGATCTCCTGGGGTGTCTGCGAGGTCCCCGGCTGGGGCTGGCAGTACGACCCCGAGACCGTGCTGCACGAGATGCGTGAGGTCGGGATCGCCGCGACCGAGTTCGGCCCGGACGGGTTCCTGCCGGAGGACCCGGCGGAGAAGGCGAAGACGCTCGCCGATCTCGGATTGCGAGCCGTCGGGGGATTCGTTCCCGTAGTACTGCATGATCCTTCGCACGATCCGGGGATCGAGGTGGCTTCGGCGCTCGAGGGATTTGTGGCCGCTGGGGCGACCACCTTGGTACTGGCTGCCGCGACCGGCCAGGACGGGTACGACGATCGCCCGGTACTGGACGACGCCGGCTGGGAGACGTTGCTCGCGAACCTGGATCGCCTGGCCGGTATCGCCGCAGCCGCCGGGATCCGGGCCACGATCCATCCGCACGTCGGCACCATGATCGAGAACGCGGACGACGTACGGCGCGTCCTCAACGGCTCGGCGATCGGCCTGACCCTCGACACCGGGCACCTCCTGATCGGCGGGGTCGACCCGGTCGCGCTGGCGCTCGAGTTCACCGACCGGATCAAGCACACGCATCTGAAGGATGTGGACGCGGCCTGGGCGGCGAAGGTCCAGTCCGGCGAGGTCGGGTACACCGAGGCTGTGCGGCAGGGGATGTACCGGCCGCTCGGGCAGGGCGACATCGACCTGGCCGCGATCGTCGGCGCACTGGAGAAGAGCGGGTACGACGGCTGGTACGTCCTCGAGCAGGACACGATCCTGCCGGAGCGACCCACTGACGAGGGGCCGGTGGTCGACGTCAGGACAAGTGTCGAGAACCTCCGGCGGATCGCCGAGGACATCTGATGGCAGACGATGTACTGACGATCGGACGAATTGGCGTCGATCTCTATCCGCTGCAGACCGGCACGCATCTCGAGGATGTGGAGAGCTTCGGTAAGTTCCTCGGTGGGAGTGCGACGAACGTCGCGGTCGCGGCGGCCAGGCACGGGCGCAAGGCGGCGGTGATCAGCCGGACAGGCAACGATCCGTTCGGCACCTTCATCCACCGGACGCTGCTCGAACTGGGCGTCGACGACCGCTTCGTCACGCCGGTGGACGGGCTGCCGACACCGATCACCTTCTGCGAGATCTTCCCGCCGGACAACTTCCCGCTGTACTTCTACCGGTTCCCGAAGGCACCGGACCTGGTCATCAATCCCGAGGAGCTGGATCTGCAGGCGATCAGGGACGCACGCATCTACTGGTCGACCGTAACGGGCCTGTCGGCCGAGCCGAGCCGGTCGGCGCATTTCGCGGCCTGGGAAGCCCGGGAGCGCAAGCCGATCACGGTGCTGGACCTGGACTACCGGCCGATGTTCTGGGCTGATCCGAGTGAGGCGCACGAGCAGGTCAGCCGGGCCTTGCAGTACTGCACGGTTGCCGTCGGCAACCGCGAGGAGTGCGAGGTCGCGGTCGGTGAGACCGATCCGGACAAGGCGGCGCAGGCGTTGCTCGACCGCGGGCTGGACCTGGCGGTGGTGAAGCAGGGGCCGAAGGGCACGCTGGCGCGTACTCGCGACGAGCGGGTGGAGGTGCCGCCGTTCCCGGTCGAGGTGGTCAACGGGCTGGGCGCGGGGGACGGGTTCGGCGGGGCGCTCTGTCACGGTCTGCTGGCAGGCTGGCCGCTCGAGAAGGTGATCCGCTTCGCGAACACCGCCGGCGCGATCGTCGCCTCCCGCCTCGAATGCTCCACCGCGATGCCCACCGAGTCCGAGGTCCTCACCCTGCTGGGAGACAACGCATGAGCGGGTCGGAAGGCGGCCTGCGATCTGCCGGGCGGATGGACCTCACGGAGCTGCGGGTTCGGTATCCGGAGCGGATTGCGGAGGCGTGGCAGCAGCGGCGGCGGCGGGAACTGGTTGGTGAGGACGGGCGGTTGCTGATTGTCGCCGCCGACCATCCGGCGCGGGGTGCGCTGGGGGTTCGCGATGACCGGATGGCGATGGCGAGCCGGCCCGGACTGCTCGATCGTCTGTGCACCGCGTTGCGGCGGCCGGGTGTCGACGGCGTGCTGGCGACGCCGGATGTGCTGGAAGACCTGCTGCTGTTGGGCGTTCTCGAAGGCAAGGTCGTCATCGGGTCGATGAACCGCGGCGGTCTGCAAGGCGCGTCCTTCGAGTTGGACGATCGCTTCACGGCCTACGGTACGGCGGACGAACTCGCCGCGCGCCGGTTGGACGGGGGCAAGATGCTGACCAGGATCTGCCTCGAGGATGCCGGAACCGTGGCGACCCTGGAAAGCAGCGCGCGGGCCGTGACGGAACTGGCCGACCGCAAACTGATGGCGATGGTCGAGCCGTTCTGGTCGGTACGCCGCGACGGCCGCACCACCAACCTGCTCGATCCCGACTCGGTGATCAAGTCGGTCCACATCGCCTCCGGGCTCGGCGCGACCAGTGCGTACACCTGGCTCAAGCTCCCGGTGGTGGACGACCTGGCAAGGGTGATGGAGGCAACCACCCTGCCGACGCTGCTGCTCGGCGGTGATCCCACGGTCGCGCCCGAGGAAACCTACGCATCCTGGGGCAAGGCGCTGAGTCTGCCGTCGGTCCGGGGCCTCGTAGTGGGCCGAGCCCTCCTCTTCCCCCCGGACGGCAACGTCTCCGCAGCAGTAGACCAAGCCGCCGCTCTCGTCCACGGAGGCGCGGCATGAACCCGCGCCCTCGCCCCGCTGCCATCCACGGAGGCGCCGCATGACTCGGCACCCTCACTCCACCGCCGTCCACGGAGGCGCTGCATGACCTGGCGCTCTCGACTCTCCACCACCCTCGTTCTCGGAGGTGCTTTATGACTGCATGGTTCAGGCCGGCTGGATCCACCGCGCGGGACAGCTTCGAGCTCGCCGTCAGCCCCGGCGAACAGGACTGGCACCACACCGGCCTGTACGTCGCGACGTTACGGCCCGGGCAGTCCGTCGAGTTCGACACCGGCGACTGCGAGTACCTCGTACTGCCGCTCAGCGGATCCGCCGAGGTGGTCGTGGACGGAGAAACCTTGCCCCTCGGCGGCCGCGCCGACGTCTTCGCGGGCCCGACCGACTTCGCCTATGTGCCGCGCGGAACCACCGTCGCCGTCGTCAGCGCAGGCGGTGCCCGGATCGCCTTCCCCCACGCGAAGGCAGCCTCGGACTACCCGTACCGGCGGATCGGCATCGAGCAGGTCGAGACCGAGTTGCGTGGCGCAGGTGTCGCCTCCCGGCAGGTCCGGAACTTCGGCACGCCGGCCGTGCTCGAGGCGGACTCGATCATCGCGTGCGAGGTTCTCACCCCGGCCGGGAACTGGTCGTCGTACCCGCCCCACAAGCACGACGAGCACAAGCCTGGCAAGGAGAGTGTGCTCGAGGAGATCTACTATTTCGAGCTCCAGCTGTCCGACGATGCTCCGGAAGGTGTCAAGGGCAACGACCCGATCGGCTACCAACGGGTCTACGGCACCGAGGATCGGCCCATCGACGTCCTCGCGGAGGTCCGCACCGGGGATCTGGTGCTGGTGCCTCATGGTTGGCATGGTCCGGCGATGGCGCCTCCTGGCTATGACATGTACTACCTGAACGTGATGGCCGGTCCCGGCACCGAGCGCGCGTGGTTGATCAGCGATGACCCGCAGCACGCTTGGGTCCGCGAACTGTGGAACACCCAGCAGCTCGACCCACGACTGCCCTTCGGGACAGAGCGATGATCGACCCACGACTGCCTTTCGGAGGAGAGCGATGACAGTGCGCCTCACGGTCGCCCAGGCCCTGGTGCGATTCCTGAGCGTCCAGTACTCGGAGCGCGACGGCCAAAGGCAACGGTTGTTCGCCGGCTGCTTCGGCATCTTCGGCCACGGCAACGTGGCCGGCCTAGGCCAGGCCTTGCTGCAGGCCGAGCTCGAAGATCCCGAAGCGCTGCCGTACATCCTTGCCCGCAACGAGCAGGCGATGGTGCACAGCGCCTCTGCCTTCGCCCGGACCCGCGACCGCCTGCAGACCTACGCCTGCACCGCGAGCGTCGGCCCTGGCTCGACCAACATGATCACCGGCGCAGCGCTCGCCACGGTCAACCGGCTGCCTGTCCTCCTCCTCCCTTCAGACGTCTTCGCGACCCGGGTCGCCACCCCCGTCCTGCAGGAGCTCGAGAGCACGACCGCCGGCGACATCTCCGTCAACGACGCCTTCCGCCCGGTCTCCAAGTACTTCGACCGCATCTGGCGCCCCGAACAGTTGCCATCGGCCCTGCTCAACGCCATGCGCGTGCTCACCGATCCGGTCGAGACCGGCGCGGTCACCATCGCGCTGCCGCAGGACGTGCAGGCGGAAGCGTTCGACTGGCCCGAGGAGCTGTTCGCCGAGCGCACCTGGTACGTCGCCCGGCCGTTGCCTGAGGCATCGATTGTCGAGAAAGCGGTAGAGCTCCTGAGGTGTTCGGAACGCCCGCTGATCGTGGCAGGTGGCGGCGTGGCGTATTCGCAGGCCCAGGACGCGCTCCGAGAGTTCGCCGAGGCCACCGGTATCCCGGTCGCGGAAACCCAGGCAGGCAAGGGATCTCTGCGCTACGACCACCCGCAATCGGTCGGTGCCGTCGGCTCGACCGGGACCACGGCTGCGAACGCTCTGGCGCGCGAGGCCGATCTGGTGATCGGCATCGGCACCCGGTACGGCGACTTCACGACGGCGTCGCGGACGGCCTTCCAGAACCCGGACGTGCGGTTCGTCAACATCAACGTGGCGCGGTTCGACGGTGGCAAGCATGCCGGCCTTCCTCTCGTCGCGGATGCCCGGGAAGCCCTTGTTTCCCTGCGATCCGCGGTCGGTGATTGGTCTGTACAGGAAAAGTACAAGGATTTGACCGTCGAGCTGGCACGAGTTTGGGACCGGACCGTCGAGCAGGCGTACAACCCGCCTGCGGAGGTTGTGGATAACCTCGCCGACGGCCTGCTGACCCAGGGCGAGGTGATCGGGGCCGTCAACGAATTGTCGGAGCCGCGTGATGTGGTGGTTTGTGCGGCCGGTTCGATGCCGGGCGACCTGCACAAACTGTGGCGGACACGCGACCCGAAGGGATACCACGTCGAATATGGCTACTCCTGCATGGGTTACGAGATCGCCGGCGGACTCGGTGTCCGGCTTGGCGCGCCAGACCGCGATGTCTTCGTCCTGGTCGGCGACGGGTCGTACCTGATGATGTCCAGCGAGCTCGTCACCGCCGTCCAGGAGAACGTGAAGATCATCGTGGTCCTGGTGCAGAACCACGGCTTCGCCTCCATCGGCGCCCTGTCCGAGTCCCTTGGCTCCCAACGCTTCGGTACTGCGTATCGCAAGCGCAGCGGCGACGGGCGTCTCGACGGCGACTACCTGCCGGTGGATCTGGCGGCGAACGTGCGCAGTCTCGGCGTCGAGGTGCTCGAGGTGAACAGCCGGGCCGAGTTGGAGAAGGCGATCGGTACAGCGAAGGCCGCCGACGGCCCGATCGCGATCCACGTGAAGACGGATCCGCTGATCGGAGCACCCGACAGTGACTCGTGGTGGGACGTTCCGGTGAGCCAGGTGTCCGACCTGGATTCCACCCGCGCCGCGTCAGCGTCGTACGAGGAATCCAAGAAGATGCAGCGGCCCTATCTGGCGCCGGCGGCAGTCGAGGGGGAGAGCTGAATGGGGCAGGTCACCATCGGAAGCGCGCCGGACTCGTGGGGCGTCTGGTTCGCCGATGATCCGCAGCAGACGCCGTGGGAGCGGTTCCTCGACGAGGTCGCGACCGCGGGCTACCGGCGGATCGAGCTCGGCCCGTACGGCTACCTGCCGACCGATCCTGCCCAGCTGAAGGAAGAGCTGGACAAACGTGGCCTCGAGGTGACAGCGGGCACGATCTTCGAGCACCTGCACCGGCCGGACTCGTGGGACTCGACCTGGCGCGACGTATCCGCGGCGGCCGAGCTGACCGCGGCGATGGGGGCGAAGCACCTCGTCGTCATTCCCTCGATGTGGCGTGACTCCTCCGGCCAGGTGATCGAGCCGCGGCTGGACCACGAGGGCCAGGCGTGGCATGGCCGGCAGATGACCGAGCTCGGCCGGCGGGTCGCCGCGGAGTACGGGCTGAAGACTCAGTTCCACCCGCACGCGGACGGGCACGTCGACACGCAGGACACGGTTGAGCGCTTCCTCGAGGAGACGGACGGGGAGTACGTCAACCTGTGCCTCGACACGGGGCACATCAGCTATTGCGGTGGCGACAACCTGCAGTTGATCCGCGACTACCCGGACCGGATCGGGTACGTGCACCTGAAGCAGGTCGACCCCGCCGTGCTGGCAACTGTGGAAGAGCAAGGGCTCGGCCTTGACGAGGCGGTGAAGCTCGGGGTGATGTGTGAACCACCGCTCGGTGTGCCCGACCTACCGCCGGTGCTGGACGCGTTGGCCGGGCTCGACGTCGAGCTGTTCGCGATCGTGGAGCAGGACATGTATCCGTGCGCACGGGACGTCCCGCTGCCGATCGCGGAGCGGACACTGACGTATTTGAAGACCCACGGGGGTGGTGTAGCGGTCTGACGACCGGCAAAGGTGGTATCTCTGCTGGGTCGAACACAACGCCGCGGCGTTACCGCGGAACGTCTGAAAGGTGTAGTCATGGTTCGGTGGCAGAAGAAGGCGGTGGCCACGGGGGCGGCGCTCGTCGTGGTCGCGGCGCTCGGCGCCTGTAGTTCCTCCGGTGGCAAGCAGGAGGAGGAGAACGCCGGTGGTTCCGGTGGCAACGTGGCGAACACGCCCCGGATCAAGATCGCGATGATCACGCACTCGGGTCCCGGTGACACGTTCTGGGACATCGTCCGCCGCGGCGCGGAGGCCGCCGCCCAGAAGGACAACGTCGAGTTCCAGTACTCCAACGACGACGACGGCGCCGCGCAGGCGAACCTGGTGCAGACTGCGATCGACGCCAAGGTCGACGGCATCGCGGTCACGCTGAACAAGCCGGACGCGGTGATGCCGAACGTCAAGAAGGCGATCGCGGCAGGCATCCCGGTGACCATCCTCAACGGCGGCCTCGACGTCTGGAAGAGCTCCGGAGCGATCGGGTACTTCGGCCAGGACGAGCAGATCGCGGGCCAGGCGACCGGGGACAAGCTCAAGCAGCTCGGCGCGAAGAAGGTCCTCTGTGTCATCCACGAGCAGGGGAACGTCAGCCTCGAAGCGCGCTGTCAGGGCATCAAGGACAAGTTCGGCGCGGTCGAGAACCTGAACGTCAACGGCAAGGACCAGCCGGGGACCCAGGCAACGATCACCTCGAAGCTCCAGCAGGACAAGGCCGTCGACTACGTGGTCGGGCTGAACGCGGGCGTCACCCTGACCGCGGTCACGGCAGCCAAGGACGCCGGCTCGTCGGCCAAGATCGGCAGCTTCGACATGAGCAAGGAGATGGCCAAGGCGGTGAAGGACGGCACGGTGGACTTCGCGGTCGACCAGCAGCCCTATCTGCAGGGGTACCTGGCCATCGACGCCATCTGGCTCTACAAGACGAACGGTGACACGATCGGCGGTGGCGAGGCCACGCTCACCGGTCCGGCGTTCATCGACAAGACCAACATCGACGCGGTGGAGAAGTTCGCCGCGGCGGGGACGCGCTGAGGTAGGGGTATGGCTTCGACGATCACGTCCCCCGCGGACCTGGACGACCGCGTCTCGACGCGTTCGATCGGGGCCCGCCTGCTGAGCCGTCCCGAGATCGGATCCCTGGTGGGCGCGGCGGTGATCCTGGTGTTCTTCATCGTCACCGCGGCACCGTTCCGGGACATCAACAACACCGGCACGATCCTGTACGGGGCCGCACTGATCGGTGTGATGGCCGTGCCGGTGTCGCTGCTGATGATCGGCGGGGAGTTCGACCTGTCGGCCGGCGTCGCGGTGACGACGGCCGGCCTGACGGCCGGCATCTTCGCCTACCAGTTCAGCGTCAACGTCTGGCTCGGGGTGGCGGTCGCGCTGATCCTCGCGTTGCTGATCGGTGCCTTCAACGGCTGGCTGTTGATGCGGACCGGGCTGCCCAGCTTCCTGGTGTCATTGGGCACCTTCTTCATCCTGCAGGGCGTGAACCTCGCGGTCACCCGGATGACGTCGGGAGCGGTCGCGTCGAACTCGATCAGCGACATGGACGGGTTCGGCGCGGCGCACAAGGTCTTCGCCTCGGAGTTCAAGCTCGGCGGGATCACGATCAAGATCATCATCGTCTGGTGGATCGTCTTCGTGGCCATCGCCGCCTGGGTGCTGCTGCGGACCAGGATCGGCAACTGGATCTTCGCCGTCGGTGGGGACGCCGCGGCGGCCCGGGCAGTCGGCGTACCGGTGGCGAAGGTCAAGATCGGCCTGTTCATGACGGTCGGCTTCTTCGCCTGGTTCACCGGTATGCAGTTGCTGTTCGTCCAGAACGGCGTCGTGCAGTCGGGTGAAGGTGTCGGCAAGGAGTTCCTGTACATCATCGCCGCGGTCGTCGGCGGCTGCCTGCTGACCGGAGGCTACGGCTCGGTGGTCGGCGGTGCCGTTGGAGCATTGATCTTCGGCATGGTGCAACTGGGCGTGGTCTACGCCGGCTGGAACGCTGACTGGTTCGCGACCTTCCTCGGCGTGATGTTGCTGCTGGCCACGATCGTGAACCTCGTCGTCAAGAACAAGGCGGATGCGCGATGACCACCACTGACAGCTTCGCGATCGAGGCGAGCACCAGCCCGAACACCCCGATCGTCCTCCTGGAGGACGTCGGCAAGAGCTACGGCAACATCCAGGCCCTCCGCGGGGTGTCCCTGTCGGTCCGGCAGGGGGAGATCACCTGCGTGCTCGGTGACAACGGCGCGGGCAAGTCGACACTGATCAAGATCATCGCCGGCCTGCACGACTACACCTCGGGGACCATGTCGGTGAACGGCGAGGAGCGACACTTCTCCTCGCCACGGGAGTCGCTGGACGCCGGCATCGCCACCGTCTACCAGGATCTCGCCCTGGCTCCGCTGATGTCGGTCTGGCGGAACTTCTTCCTCGGCAACGAGCTCACCAAAGGGCCGTTCGGGATCCTCGACTCCGCGCAGATGAAGCGGATCGCGCAGCAGGAGCTGGCGAAAATGGGGATCTCGATCCCCAACCTGGAACAGCCGGTGGGCAAGTTGTCGGGTGGTCAACGCCAGTGCGTCGCGATCGCCCGGGCGATCTACTTCGGCGCCAAGGTGCTGATCCTGGACGAGCCGACGGCGGCCCTCGGTGTGAATCAGTCCGGCGTAGTGCTCAAGTACGTCGTCAAGGCCCGCGACGAGGGCATCGGCGTCATCTTCATCACCCACAACCCGCACCACGCCTACCTGGTCGGCAACCACTTCGTGATCCTGAAGCTGGGCCGGGTCGCGCTGGACACCCACCGGTCGGAGATCACGTTGGAGCAGTTGACCACCGAGATGGCCGGCGGTTCGGAGCTCGAGGCCCTCAGCCACGAGTTGCGTGACATCGATCCGGGCCTCGTCGTCAGCCCGGCCGGTCCGGCCGTCGAGCCGGTCGAGCCGGCCCGGCCGGAGGACAAGAAGGAGTAAGGATGACGGACCTCCGGATCGGCATCGTCGGCGTCGGAATCATGGGCGCCGACCATGCCGAGCGGGTTGCCCGCAGTACTGCGGGTGCGCGGCTCGTCGCGGTCTCCGATCCGGACACTGCGCGGGCGGACGCACTCGCGGCCGCCCTCGGCGATGTCCGGGTGATCGGTGATCCGCTCGCGCTGATCGCCGATGACGAGGTGGACGCGGTCATCCTCGCCTCGCCGGGGTTCGCTCATGCCGAGCAACTGTTCGCCTGTCTGGAGCACCAGAAGCCGGTGCTGTGCGAGAAGCCGCTGACGATGGACACCGAGTCGGCGTTGCGGGTGGTCGAGGCCGAGCACAAGGTCGGGAAACCCCTGATCCAGGTCGGGTTCATGCGCCGCTTCGACCCGGAGTACGCGGCCCTGAAGCGGTTGCTCGACTCGGGTGAGCTCGGCCGGACGCTGCTGCTGCACAACGTGCACCGGAACAAGACGGTCCCGGCGACGTTCCGCAGCGAGATGATCGTGCGCGATTCCCTGGTGCACGAGGTCGATGTGGCGCGCTGGCTGTTCGACGACGAGATCGCCCGGATCACCGTGCACACCCCGAAGCCGACCAGCCTGGTCGGTTCCGGGGTGCTCGATCCGCAGTTCGCGGTCTTCGAGATGGCGGGTGGGGCGCTGGCCGACGTGGAGGTGTTCGTCAACTTCCAGGTCGGGTACGAGGTTCGCTGCGAGGCGGTGGCCGAGAAGGGCAGTGCCACCATCGGCCTCGGGGTCGACGTGCTGACCAAGACCGCCGGACACTGGGGTGGTGCGGTGCCGGACGATTTCCGGGTCCGCTTCGGATCGGCGTACGACATCGAGGTCCAGCGCTGGGTGAGCGCCGTGGCGCAGGGCGGGATCGACGGTCCGACGGCCTGGGACGGGTACGCCGCAGCCGCGGTCTGCACGGCCGGAGTGCAGTCCCTGCAGGAAGGCCGTCCGGTAGAGGTCGAGATGGTACGCCGGAGCGAGGTGCTCGGGTGAGATCCAGGCCCGCCACAACCCGTAGTACCGAGCAGGGCAAGTCCGTAACACCGATGAAGCAAGGGATGCAGCTGTGAGCACTGAGCGAATCACCCATCTGGTCGGCGGGACCCCGTGGACGGGCGTCTCCGAGCGCACCAGCAAGGTCTACAACCCCGCGACCGGCGAGGTCACCGGCGAGCTGGATCTGGCGTCGGCCGCAACGGTCGACGAGGTGGTGAAGGTCGCCCATGACGCCTCGAAGGCGTGGGGCCGGACGTCGCTCACCAAGCGTGCGCAGGTGCTGTTCGCCTTCCGCCAGTTGCTGAACGAGCGCAAGGAGGACATCGCCGCCCGGATCACCGCCGAGCACGGCAAGGTGCTGTCCGACGCGCTCGGCGAGGTCACTCGCGGGCTCGAGGTGGTCGAGTTCGCCTGCGGCATCCCGCATCTGATGAAGGGTGGGTTCAGCGAGAACGTGTCGACCAACGTCGACGTGTACTCGATCCGCCAGCCGCTCGGCACGGTCGCGGTGATCTCTCCGTTCAACTTCCCGGCGATGGTGCCGCTCTGGTTCGTCCCGATCGCGGTCGCCTGTGGCAACAGCGTGGTGATCAAGCCGTCTGAGAAGGACCCGTCGGCGGTCAACGCCGTGGCCGCGCTGTGGAAGGAGGCCGGGCTGCCCGATGGCGTGATGAACGTCGTCCACGGTGACAAGGAGGCCGTCGACCGGCTGCTCGAGCACCCGGACATCAAGGCCGTCTCGTTCGTCGGCTCCACCCCGATCGCGCGGTACGTCTACGAGAAGGGCACCTCGAACGGCAAGCGTGTCCAGGCCCTCGGCGGCGCCAAGAACCACATGGTCGTGCTGCCCGACGCCGACCTCGACCTGGCTGCGGACGCCGCGGTGAACGCGGGCTTCGGCTCGGCGGGAGAGCGCTGCATGGCGATCTCCGCACTGATCGCCGTCGAGCCGGTCGCCGATGACCTGGTCGGCAAGATCCGTGAGCGGATGGCGACGCTGAAGACCGGCGACGGGACCCGCGGCTGCGACATGGGCCCACTCGTCACCGGACCGCACCGCGACAAGGTCGTCGGGTACGTCGAGGCCGGGGTCGAGGCCGGCGCCGAGCTGACGGTCGACGGCCGTGAAGGACCGTTCGACGGCGGTGACGACGGCTTCTGGCTCGGCCCGACATTGTTCGACAAGGTCACGCCCGACATGTCGATCTACACCGACGAGATCTTCGGCCCGGTGCTGTCCGTCGTCCGCGTCTCCTCGTACGACGCGGCGCTGGACCTGGTGAACTCGAATCCGTACGGCAACGGCACCGCGATCTTCACCAATGACGGTGGGGCGGCGCGCCGGTACCAGACCGAGGTGGAGGTCGGCATGGTCGGCGTCAACGTGCCGATCCCGGTGCCGATGGCGTACTACTCGTTCGGCGGCTGGAAGAACTCACTCTTCGGTGACACCCACGCTCACGGCACCGAGGGCGTGCACTTCTTCACCCGCGGCAAGGTGATCACCTCACGCTGGCTGGACCCGTCCCACGGCGGCCTCAACCTCGGCTTCCCCACCCACGACTGACTAGTCCCACCCACGACTGACTAGTCCCACCCACGACTGACTAGTCCCACCCACGACTGACTAGTCCCACCCACGACTGAAAGGCGTCCCGTTGGGCGCCGGGGTGTAACGTCAAACCAACCCCCGAGGCCTGAGGAGTACCGCGGCGAACACGGCTCGCAGAGCCGGAGCAGCCCATCACACCGAACTCCCAGGAGTGCGCCATGGCCAAGAACAAGGGTGGACGCGAAGTCCGCAAGCCCAAACAACCCAAACAGGCGAAGTCCAACCCGAGCGACAGCGTCATCGTCCCGCCGACCAAGCAGGGTCGTAAGTAACAGCCGCCTGAGCACCAGCTGCCGCCTCGTCAGCCCGTACTGCGCTCCGCGCGTACGGCGGCGAGGCGACCTGCGTCGCCGCCCGCACCACAAACCTCGTTCATTCGTCCCCTTTTCACCCTGAGGCAGCGGGCAGTCATCCGCAGACCCGCGCGGGGTGAAAAGGGGACGAATGAACGAAACCTGTGCCTTGGCCGCCTGCGGTCAGCCGCGGCAGCGCAGTACGGACTAGATCGTGGTGGTCGGGCGCGGGAGCAGGCCGGCGTCGCGGTAGCAGGCGTCGATCAGTTCCATCGTGTCGACGGCGTCGTCCGCGTCGATCGGCAGCGGTGTCCCGTCCCGCAGGTGGGCGGCGAACGCCTCCAGCTGATAGGTGTACGACGACCTCCGACCGAGCTGCTCGACCCAGGTGTCTTCCTTCGTCTTCACCATCAGCCGGTCGTCCTGCTGCGGGAGGACGAAGTTCGGCGCGAACGCCTCGCCCCGGGTGCCGATGATCCGGCAGCTGAAGTCGAGGTCCTCGCCGGCCATGCTGGTCCGGACCGCGCCGGTCGCCCCGTTCGGAAAGACGAGGTCGGCGTTCAGCCACTCGTCCACGCCGGGCAGTCGCTTCCGCTCACCAGCGCGGGCGTTCGCCAGCTTCGGCATCCCGCCACCCCACGGTGCGAGCATCCGCTGCGCATGCAGGGCGTAGCAGCCGACATCCATTACCGCGCCGCCGGCCAGCGCCAGCGACCACCTCGGATCGTCGTCCGCGGGCGGCGGCATCACCATCGTCGTCTCGACGTGCTGCAGTTCACCGAGCTCACCCTTGGCCAGCAATTCGTGCAGTCGCCGCGTCACCGGGTGGAACACGTAGTGGAAGCCCTCCATCAGGACCACTCCGCGTTCCTTCGCTGCGTCCCGCACCTGCGCCGCCTCGACGGCATTACTCGCCGACGGCTTCTCCGTCAGCACATGTTTGCCCGCGGCAATCGCCTTCAGGTTCCACGGTCCGTGCAGCCCGTTCGCCAGCGGGTTGTAGATCGCCTCGACCTCGGGATCGTTGATGACATCGTCATAGCAGGCAAGGACCCGCTCGACCCCGTGCTCGGCGGCGAAGGTCTCCGCGCGGTCCTGGTCGCGCGCGGCGACGGCGACCAGCCGATGGCCGGTCAACCGGGCGGGGTCGGCGATCGCCTTGCCCGCGATCCGGGCGGCGCCGAGGATACCGATGCGAAGCGGTTCCATACCTTCTCCTTCAGATGTCGTCCGTACGGCGGCGTACTGCGTGCTCGTCGAGGGCCAGCTGCACACGCTCGGCCGGCCAGTCCTCGTCGAGGGCCTGCCGGATCAGTTCGGCCTGGGTCTGCGGCGCGAGTCCGCCGATCGGCTGGTCCCGGTCCAGGTTGGTCGGAAAAGCGTATCCCTCCGCGCTCGCGGCGATCACGTTGTCCAGGGCCGGTACCTTCAGATCCGGGAAGGCGCCATCCTGCCGCAGCGTCCGTAGTACGGGATAGAGGGTGACCGCCATCCGGACCCGGTCGACGGTTTCCATCGCGCGACCGAACGCGGACGAAATCTGCAGGAGATTGGCCATCCTCTTGATATCCGGCGAATGGTTGCTGCCGGCCGCATGGAACAGCGCGGGGTTGAAGAAGACCGCATCGCCCTTCTCCAGCGGTAACTGCACGTGATTGGCGACGAAGTGCTCGCTGAACTCCGGCTGCCGCCAGGCGAGGTAGCCCAGCTCGTACTTGTGTGAGTGCGGCAGGTAGAGCGTCGGTCCGCTCTCGACCGGCATGTCACAGTGTGCGACCGCTCCTTGCAGCGTCAGTGCGCTGGACAACCTGTGCACATGGGCAGGGTAGGCAGCGGCGACCTCGTCCGACTGGAATCCCAGGTGGTAGTCGCGATGTACGGTCTGACCTTCACCTCCTGGATTCACAACGTTCACCTGCGAAGTCACCTGGTACCCCGGTCCGAGCCACGCCTTCGCGATCAGTGCCAGCAGGTCGTTGGCGTAGTAGGCGGCGAAGACCTCAGGATTGCGCAGGGCAAGCTTCTCCAACGCGTTCCAGACCCGGTCGTTCGCACCAGGCTTGGCGAAGTGATCACCCCCAGCAGTCCCGGCTGCCCGCTGATCCTCGATCATCAACCGGAACTCGTTGGTCGCGGCATCCACCACGTCTTTGCCAAAGGCCCCTTTCAGTACGACGATCCCAGGCCCCTCCCCGAGCGCCCTGGCGAACTCCGCCTGCACCTCCCACGGATCCTCCTTCCGAACCCGCACCGCGTCGTACAGCAGAACCCCCTGCTCAACCCGACCCGCGTACGGATACTCGCCACTCTCAGTCCCCTCCCGCAGCACAGCCAGCAAATCCCCCAACCGCACATCCCCAACCCGCAACCACACAGTCGAGCTCCTCTCGTCCCCCACCAGCCTCCTACCTCACCGCCCCCTCCACCACACCGGATCCCGACAAGCCGGCACTCGGCGACCTGAGTCGCTCCGCCGTGATG
>Ga0193717_1000464_pt1 | contig 27371 bp, 23 predicted proteins | sample U2c2metaG_FD_145900 | JGI IMG/M metagenome (GOLD analysis project Ga0193717, IMG submission 145900) | Soil microbial communities from a riparian zone of the East river system, Colorado, United States - U2c2 | ecosystem: Environmental > Terrestrial > Soil > Riparian zone | place: USA: East River...
CACGATGATGTCATCAGCCTGGGAATGGGAAAAATACATATCACAAAATCCTTTGTAAATTAACATTTATCAAATGCAAAAGATCATTATTACGGGTGGTGCTGGTTTTATTGGGTCGCATGTCGTACGCCGCTTTGTAAAAAACTACCCGGACTACACTATTATTAATCTAGATAAACTTACCTACGCGGGTAACCTGGCCAACTTACGCGATATTGAAGACGAGCCTAACTATAGGTTTATAAAAGGCGACATTGTTGATATACCGTTTGTTAATGAATTATTTGCCGACGAAAAGCCTGATGCAGTGATACACCTTGCGGCAGAATCACATGTTGACCGCTCGATTGTAAGTCCGTTGGAGTTTGTAATGACCAATGTGGTGGGTACAGTTAACCTGTTAAATGCCGCCCGCGAAAGCTGGAAAGGCAGCTATGACCAAACACGCTTTTACCACGTTTCAACTGATGAGGTATATGGCACCCTGGGCGATACAGGGATGTTTACCGAAGAAACCGCCTATGACCCGCACTCTCCATACTCGGCATCAAAAGCCAGTTCAGACCACTTCGTGAGGGCCTACCAGGATACTTATGGCTTAAATACAGTATTGTCCAACTGTTCAAATAATTATGGCTCCTATCACTTTCCTGAAAAGCTGATTCCGCTGGCCATTAATAATATTAAGCAAGGCAAACCTGTGCCTGTGTATGGCAAAGGCGAAAACATACGCGACTGGCTTTGGGTAGAAGATCATGCACGCGCAATTGATCTTATTTTTCATAAAGCTAAAGCAGGATCTACCTATAACATAGGCGGCCATAATGAATGGAAGAACATTGACCTGATTAATCTGTTATGTAGTATACTTGACAAAAAGTTGAACAGGGCAGCCGGCGAATCGGCCAAACTGATCACTTATGTAACAGACAGGGCAGGGCATGATCTGCGTTACGCGATTGATGCTTCCAAGCTTAAAAATGATCTGGGGTGGGTACCCGGTATAACCTTTGAAGAGGGGCTTGAAAAAACTGTTGACTGGTACCTGGCTAATGAAGAATGGCTTGAAAATGTTACATCGGGCCATTATCAGCAGTATTATAACGAACAGTATACTAATCGTTAACTATGTTTGGGTTATTTAAAAAGAAACAGGAAAAAAAACATCTGAACTTTAACTATGAATCAATCATGGTTGATATGCACTCACATGTATTGCCTGGGATTGATGACGGTGCAAAAACACCACAGGACTCCATTATACTTATACGTAAGATGATGGAACTGGGGATAAAAAAGATTATTGCAACTCCACACGTCATGATCGACTTTTACAGAAACACGCCCGAAACCATAGCCGATTCCCTTGAATTATTAAGGGCCGAACTGATAAAGGAAAACATTGTTATACCTATTGAAACAGCTGCCGAACATTACTTTGACGAAACTTTTGAAGCCAGGGTTAACGAAGGCAGACTAATGACCATGGGCGACAATTATGCTTTGTTTGAGTTCTCGTTCATTAACCAGCCACCAAATGCGGTATCGGTTATACAAAAAATGAACGATAAAGGATATAAACCTATTTTGGCCCATCCGGAAAGATACCCATACCTGGATTTGGAGCAATTTAAAAACCTGCATCACTGGGGTTGCAATTTCCAGTTAAATACCATTTCGTTAACCGGTTATTATGGTAAGGATGCTAAAAAGCTGGCCGAAACTTTAGTAGATAATGAACTGATAGATTTTATTTCAAGCGATATGCACCATCCCAAACATGCAGCAGCGTTTGGCGATGCATTGCGTACAACTTATATTGAAAAGCTGCTTTTTGATTATCCTTTGAAAAACAAACTATTGTTTTAAGAGAGAAAGGGCTTTTGGAGCAAGGAACAAGGATTAAATCGCAAAATACAGGACTATAAGAATCAGGATACAAGAAAAACAGGTCATTGAGCGTAGCGCGGCAATCTCATCATGCAGATTAATTGCTCATTCCTTGCCTTTCGTCTTGGGTCCAAAAATCTTTTATCCTAAGAATTATTCGTAACGTAAAGCCTCAACCGGGTCAAGTTTAGCCGCCTTTTTTGCCGGGTAATAGCCTGATATAAGGCCAATAAAGGTACATAGTAATACAGCAAAAACCAGCCATGCCCATGGCACAACAAATGCGCCGCTAATTTGAACAGCAATAAGGTTACCCGCTGCCATACCCAATATTATTCCTGCAACACCACCTATAAGGCATATCACAATAGCCTCAATTAAAAATTGTTTGCGTATTACTGCAGGTGTTGCTCCAATAGCCTTGCGCACACCAATTTCACGTGTTCGTTCGGTAACTGATACCAGCATGATGTTCATGAGCCCTATTGCGGCTCCAATTAAGGTAATAATGCCCACCGCAAACCCTGCAATGGTAATACCAAGCAGCTGGCTTGAAAGCTCCTGCTGTATGGAGTCACTCCGGGTTATCTCAAAATTATCCTGGTTGGCAATATTAAGACCTCGAACATTCCTAAACAAGGAGGTAGCTTCGCCTATCGTGGCATCTAAGGCACCCGGGCCGTTTACCTTAACCGTTAAGGTGTATGACAGGTTACGCACTGTATCAATCTGTTTTGCCTTCAGTATCGGGATAACACAAAATTTATCACCTCCAAAGGAGCTTGAACCTTTTGAAGCAATTACGCCAACTATGCGATATTTATTATCGCCTATAAAAAGCGATTTGTTAATTGGGTCTTCGCTTTTAAAAAGTTTTGATTTTATCTCATCACCTATGATCACCACATTGGCCCCATGCTCTAATTCTGATGGCGAAAAACTACGTCCAAAGGATAATTTTTTTCCACTGGTGATCAGGTAGTTTTCGTTTGAGCCCGAAATAGAAATATTGGGATTTGTTTTTTGATTGCCGTATTTGGCTACTGCTGTGCCGGTAACATCTAAATTAATAGCGGTTAATACAGGTAGCTTAAATGTTTTTTTAAAGCGTTCGGCCTGGTCATAAGTAATGGATGGATAAGCCTTACGGTGGCCGCCATTACCAAAGTTGAGCCCCTCTCCACGGTTTTGAATAGTGAATGAGTTTGCACCCAGATCTGCAAAGGCGTCATTAGTAAACTGCCGTATACCCTCAATAGCGGTTAATATACCAACCAGGGCCATGATACCAATAGCTATAATTAACGATGTAAGTGACGTACGGAGCCTGTTGCCGGCTATAGATTGTAACGCTATCGAAATATTTTCTTTATAGGAGGTTTTAACCGGCATGGTATAAAAATAAAAAAACTTTGGGGTTTGACTATGTACGATATCAATTTGTTACAGGAAAATATACAAATAAGTCATCATGAAATAGTAGCGTAAAACACTTTCCTGTTCTCATTCCGATAACACCAAGAATAATAAAAGAGTTTAATCACTCGCGCCCTACTTCAAACGCTTATAGGTTTCTATTGATTTTTGTGTAGAATCGCTTATAACCTGTGAATATTCATCTTTACCTTTAAAGGTGATCTTAATAGCAAATTTCCTGTTTAACAGTTGTGGATGATTCGATATTTCATCTTCTTCTCTAAGGGTGTCATTTACTAAGCTGAAAACACCATAACCAAATCCGTTTTTAAATTTGCGGCCCGCTTTATCAATTGGGTAACGGTGAACAAACATGAAATGCCCTGCTTTAAATATTTTGTACTGGGTCGGTGTTTGTTTTACGGTGTCTTTTCCTGTTACCGAATAAGTTGCATCCATCTTCCATAAGCCATCCAAAGCCGAAGTATCTGTTGCCGCTACTTTAGCATAAACCTCGGTCATCTTATAGCTTACGTTACGCAGTCTTAATATATCGGGAATAACCTGTGTATAACCCGTATCGGTTCTGGTGACATCCAGCTTAAAATTAATGGTCGAATCAAGCCGGCGGCTGCTGTAGATGTTGTTCTCAACAATTTTATTAACAGAATCCAGTTTATAGGAGCCTACGCCAAATCCAACAGAAGAATCGGGCGCTAAAGCCGCGTACATAAAATATTTGTCGGTATAGATCTTTACCTGTGTTCTTGCATAAATTGTATCCTTTCCACCACCACTAAGCATTTGTTTTTCCAATTTATATACACCCTCTTGCGTTGGTGTTTTTTTTGATGATTTGCAGCCCGTTATTACGGAGATAAGCAAAACTGCAACTATTATAAATTTTTTCATTTTGTTTAAGTTTAATAGTGATTTTGATACCATTTACTGATGAGAGTCTTATTTTATTAATAGCTGCATATCACATTATTACCGGCACGTAAAAAATGCTTATGAGAACGCTATAAAAGGCATGGGGTCTCCTTTCTCATAAATTTAGTTTTCAAGTTTATTGGTATAATAAATTTATACATAATATATCTTAAAATCAACTAATCCATGAAATATATTATGGGCTGCTAAGGCAAAGATCAAGGCTACTTTGCATGTAATAATAAATACCAATCGTTGATACTTCATTATTACATATAAATTTTGGAGAATGATGTATACAAAAAAAGGCCGCCTAATTGCTGCCTTTCCAATAATATCTTATGTGATAAATTTACACCGAGAACGAAGTTCCGCATCCGCAGGTACTTGCGGCATTGGGGTTGTTAAAAGTAAACCCGCGTGCGTTTAAGCCATCCTGAAAATCTATCTGCATACCCATCAGGTACATACCATGGGCTTTGTGCATAAATACTTTTAATCCGTCAATATAATGTTCCTGGTCGCCATCCTTTTTCTGGTCAAAACCCAAAATGTAGTTCATGCCTGAGCAGCCACCACCTTCAACACCAACACGCAAGCCAAAGTCGTCACCTATTTCTTGCTGGTCTCTTAATTTAAAAAGTTCTTTAACGGCTCCCTGTGTAAAGGATACCGGTGCAATTTCAACAGCAGTACTCATCTTATTTTTATTTAACTATACAAATATAAGGTAAAATGTGGATTTTTGCTGCAACCCGTATTTTATGACCTCTGCTTAACATTTTATAAAACATGCAAACGTTGCCCTATTTACTTGATATTTTAAAATATACCATTGCCGGCATTGGCGTTGTATGGGTAGCGTTATATTTATTTAAGCCATATCTTGACAGGGCCGAACACATACAACTGCTGGAGCTGAAAAGAACCATCAGCAACCAGACACTGCCCTTGCGTTTACAGGCTTATGAACGGGTCGTATTATTTATTGAAAGGGTTAGCCCGGCCAGCATGCTTGTACGCCTGAATGCTACATCCCTGTCGGCTGCCGAATTACAACTCCTGGTAATTACCGAGATCCGTAACGAATTCCAGCATAATATTACGCAACAAATTTATGTAAGCAACCGCGTTTGGAACGTGGTTAAACGGATAAAGGACGATACCCTTAGCCTGGTAAACAATGCGGTTAAGGCCCTGCCACAGGATGCATCGGCTATGGACCTGAGCAAAACCATCCTGCTGCATTTAAGCCAGCTGGAGCAGGACCCGTATGAAATAGCTACCGGCCTGGTTAGGCAGGATATGGAAGAATTATTTTAATCCCATGGCCGAAAAAAAATTCACCACCACATCGGGTATCGAAATTAAGGAGGTCTACACCCAGCCATCATCAATGAATGAGCTGCCAGGCGAATTTCCTTTTACCCGCGGCATTCAGAAAGACATGTACCGGGGTAAAGCCTGGACCATGCGCCAGTATGCCGGGTTTTCAACAGCCGAGGAATCAAACAAACGGTATCACTACCTCTTGGGCCAGGGCACAACAGGTTTATCGGTTGCTTTTGACCTCCCTACACAAATAGGCTATGACTCAGACCATGAACTTGCCGAGGGCGAAGTAGGCAAGGTAGGGGTAGCTATTGACTCCTTAAAAGATATTGAGATCCTGTTTGATGGTATTGCCCTTAAGGACATCACCACCTCCATGACCATAAATGCCACGGCGCCTATATTGCTGGCCATGTATATTGCCCTGGCAAAAAAACAAGGTGCCGATCTGAAACAAATTTCGGGTACGGTACAGAATGATATATTAAAGGAGTATGCTGCGCGCGGTACCTATATATATCCGCCCGCACCATCCATGCGGCTTATAACAGATGTTTTTGAATATTGCAGCAAAGAAGTACCTAAATGGAACACCATATCCATTTCGGGCTATCACATACGCGAGGCTGGTTCAACCGCCGTACAGGAACTGGCGTTTACCCTGGCCAATGGCAAAGCCTATTTAAAAGCCGCCCTTGATAAAGGCCTTGATATTAATGTATTTGCAAAAAGGCTCTCTTTCTTTTTTAACTGTCATAACAATTTTTTTGAGGAGATAGCCAAATTCAGGGCTGCCCGCCGTATGTGGGCGCACATTACCAAAGAGCTTGGCGCTACAGATGCGGGCGCGCAAAAACTGCGTTTCCATACCCAAACAGGTGGTTCAACCTTAACTGCACAGCAGCCGCTTAATAATATTATACGGGTAAGTAACCAGGCATTGGCTGCCGTATTGGGTGGTACACAATCATTACATACCAATGGATATGATGAAGCCTTGTCATTACCTACCGAGGCCGCGGCCAAAATAGCCCTGCGTACCCAGCAGATCATCGCCTTTGAAAGTGGTGTTACCGATACCGTTGATCCGTTGGCTGGCTCCTATTTTATAGAGGCGTTAACCGATGAAATAGCAGCAGCAGCGCAACTGTACCTGGATAAGATAGATGCTATGGGCGGCGCTGTGAAAGCTATTGAACAGGATTACATTCAGCAGGAGATCGCGGCTTCGGCCTACCAATACCAGAATGACATTGAAAGCGGCGAAAAAGTACTGGTTGGTGTAAACCGCTTTACCCAGCAGGAGGATGCCGCCGTAAATGTATTCAGAGTTGATGATGCCATACGCAAAATGCAAACTGAAAAGATAACAGCACTTAAAAGCAGCAGGGATAACCAGGCGGTTACCATCAGTTTGCAGCAATTACAAGAAGCGGCAAAGGGCAAACAAAATTTAATGCCTTTTATACTCACCGCCGTGGAGCACTATGCTACCTTAGGCGAGATTGCAGATACCCTCCGGAATGTTTTTGGCGAATATTAATACAGTGTGTCGTTTTTTTAGAATACCGTAAAACTGGTTCGCCGATAATCAAAAATCAATATTAAATTTATTTAGCACTAAACCAGAGCTTTATTTTTTAACAGTAGAGATATACATTTATTGGCTCAACAATTGCGGCAGCGCAACTCTATAATAAATAATTATAACCCAGACACTTGTCCTTATTTTTTGTTAAATTGATCGGACAATGTCAATTGGGAGCTAATGGAAATATAATTATGACTTTCATTGTGGAATATAACATTTTATATGGATTTTTCACTAAAGAACTGATTATTATATCATAAATTTATTTGTCAAAAAAGTGAAAATTTAATTTTTTTATAAGCTTTTTTTGGCAATATTCGATGTTCCGTAGCAGGCCCAAAAGATGTTTCGCTGGGGGTTGGAAATCAATATTTTACTAATATATATATGGAAAAAACTTGTACTAGCGTTTGGAATAGCTGCCTCCAGATCATAAAAGATAACATACCAGCACAAAGCTTTAAGACTTGGTTCGAGCCAATTAAAGCTTTGCGCATGGAAGGAAGCGTCTTGACGATACAAGTACCAAGTTTGTTTTTTTACGAATGGCTTGAAGAACACTATGTAGGTTTACTGCGCAAAACAATAAAAAAACAATTAGGCGACGAAGGGCGTTTAGAGTATAATATTGTTGTTGAGCAATCATCAAGTAAACCATACACAACTAACATGCCTTCGAACGGAAATGGCGCCGAGTCAAAACATCAGTCAATGCCGATACCCATCTCGATCAATAAGGACATAAAAAATCCTTTTGTGATACCCGGCTTGAAAAAATTAAATGTAGATCCGCAACTGAACAGGAACTATACCTTTGAAAATTTTGTTGAAGGTGACTGTAACCGTTTGGCTCGTTCTGCCGGTTACGCTGTTGCTGCAAAACCCGGTGGCACGTCTTTTAACCCTTTAATGATATATGGCGGTGTAGGTTTGGGTAAAACCCACCTGGCCCAGGCAATTGGTAACGAAATAAAACGCTCATTACCTGATAAACTTGTACTTTATGTATCGTGCGAGAAGTTTACCCAACAATTTGTTGACGCGCTTAAGCATAATAACATTAATGACTTTGTGAACTTTTACCAGGCTATTGATGTACTGATCATGGATGATGTACACAATTTTGCCGGTAAAGAAAAAACACAGGATTTCTTTTTCCATATTTTTAATCACCTGCACCAATCAGGCAAGCAGCTGATCATTACATCAGACAAAGCCCCTAAGGACCTGGCTGGTTTAGAGGAACGCCTGCTTTCAAGATTTAAATGGGGCCTTTCGGCTGATCTGCAAATCCCCGATCTGGAAACCCGCATGGCTATCCTGAAAAATAAAATATACCAGGACGGCATTGAGCTTTCAAACGATGTAATTGAATACGTTGCACACAACATTGATAACAATGTACGTGAGTTGGAAGGCGCCATGGTATCCCTGCTGGCACAATCAACCCTTAACCGTAAGGAGATTGACCTGAATCTGGCTAAGCAGATGCTCAAAAACTTTGTCAAAAATTCATCCAAAGAAATTTCGATGGAATACATCCAGAGCCTGGTTTGCGAGTATTTTGAAGTACCCATTGAAATGGTAAAATCACAAACCCGTAAACGCGAAATTGTGCAGGCAAGACAAATATCCATGTACCTGGCCAAGGCACATACCAAAAGCTCATTAAAATCTATTGGTCACTTCTTTGGCGGCCGTGATCACTCTACCGTAATATACGCCTGCCAAACCGTTGAGGACCTTATTGATACCGATAAGAAATTTAAAGGTTACGTTGCCGACATTCAAAAGAAGCTTAAAATGTCTTAACAGACCTATTATCATATTACTATGGGGCCCTGCATATTTTTGCAGGGCTTTTTTGTTGTAGGGGGCGTTTGATGTCGGCCGGAGGCCGGGTCATAGCTGCCGCTCGGCTGGAGCCGAGTGGCAGCTGCTATTTTCTATTTATATCTTTTTTTTACACTTTAACCTAACCTCTTCACGCTGTCGCCTGGCTCCAGCGGGGTGACAGTTATCCGCAGGCCTCGGGCCTGCGAAAACCCCATATCCTTTCCCTTGATTCTTATCCCCCCACAGGCGCCATCATTTTCAAAATGGCATCTACATACTGGCGGTCGTTGGCCAGGCGAGGCACTTTATTCTGGCCCCCTAATTTGCCTTTTTCTTTCATCCAGTTAAAAAAGGTGCCTTCAGGGGCGCGCCGTACAATGGGGCGACGCAGTGCCATATCTTTAAAACGCTTGGCATCATAGTCTGAGTTAATACGGCGCAGGGTTTCATCGAGCAGGTCGACAAAGCGTTCAAACTCGGCGGGTTTCTTTTCAAACTCAATGATCCATTCATGCGCACCACATTGGTCGCCATTAAAGTAAACGGGGGCTGCGGTATACTCCCTGATAATGGCGCCGGTTTGGCGGCAGGCCTCTTCCAGGGCACGCTCGGCATTATCAATGATCACTTCTTCGCCAAAGGCATTGATAAAATGCTTGGTACGCCCTGTAACCTGTATGCGGAAAGGAGATAGAGATGAAAACTTAATGGTATCGCCTATCATATACCGCCAAAGCCCGGCATTGGTAGTGATAATAAGGGCATAGTTTTTATCCAGTTCCACCTCATCAAGCGTAAGTGTGGCAGGATTATCGTCATGCAGGTGCTCTATGGGCAAAAACTCATAAAATATACCATAATCCAGCATGAGCAGCATATCACCGGGTTCTTTTGTATCCTGAATACCAAAGAAGCCCTCAGATGCATTATAATTCTCCAGGTAATACATATCATCACTGGGGATCAAATTTCTAAATTGCTCGCGATATGGGGTAAAATTAACTGCGCCATGAAAATACATCTCCAGGTTAGGCCATACTTCGAGCAGGTTTTTTTTGCCGGTAATTTCCAGTATACGTTTAAACAGTACCAGATTCCATGTTGGCACACCACTGATGCTGGTCACATTCACATCTTTGGTAGCATGGGCTATCTTCTCAATTTTCTCTTCAAAATTTTCGAGCAGCGCTATATCCAGGTCGGGGGTACGGTGAAATTCGGCCCACAGCGGCAGGTTTTTCATGATCACCGCCGAAAGATCGCCAAAGGAAGTTTCGGCATTAAGCTGACTAATCTGGTGACTGCCTCCAAGCGTCAGTATCTTCCCCGTGAACATACGGGCATTAGGCTGGTTATTAAAATAGATGGTTAGCAGGTCCTTACCACCCTTAAAGTGGCACTCTTCCAACGCTTCCTCACTAACGGGTATAAACTTGCTCCTATCGTTCGTGGTGCCCGATGATTTGGCAAACCAGCGGATCTCAGATGGCCATAGCACATTTTTTTCGCCGGTGAGCATCCGCTCTATATAGGGCTTAAGGGTATCGTAATTTTGAATAGGTACGCGCTCCTTAAACTGGTTAAGGTTCTCGATACTTTTGTACTGGTATTTTCGGCCCCATTCAGTACTTTCGGCACCTGATATTAATTGTTCAAACCACTCCTCCTGCACCTCATTAGGGTATTTCATAAAAAGCTCTATCTGATGGATACGCTTTTTCATGAACCAGGTAAATACAGAGTTAAAGATAGTCATAGGTTATAAAATTGAATCAAGGGATTAGCGTCAGGAATCAAGATATGAAAAAATTAAGTTAATCATAAAGACCCACTCAACCTATTATTATTTTTCTTGATTCCTGGCTCTAATCTCTTGATTCTTATTGAGGAAATACTTTTCTTTTCAATACAAAATTAGCCCCCAGATATACCTTTCGCACCATTTCATTTTCGGCCAATATTTCGGGCACGCCCGATTCCAGTATCTTACCTTCAAAAAGCAGGTAAGCACGGTCGGTAATGGATAATGTTTCCTGTACGTTGTGGTCTGTGATCAGGATACCTATATTACGGTGTCTTAGCTTGGCCACCATGGCCTGTATCTCTTCAACCGCAATAGGGTCAACCCCGGCAAAAGGTTCATCCAGTAAAATAAAGTTTGGTTCAGCAGCCAGGGCCCGGGCAATTTCGGTACGGCGGCGTTCACCACCCGATAGCAGGTCGCCCCGGTTTTTACGTACTTTATGCAAACTAAATTCATCTATCAGTTCTTCCAGCTTATCGCGTTGCCTGTCCTTGGGCATTTTGCCCATCTCCAGCACGGCTTTGATATTATCCTCTACCGAAAGCTTGCGGAACACCGAGGCTTCCTGCGCCAGATAACCAATACCTTTCTGAGCGCGGCGGTACATGGGGTCGCCTGTTATATTCTTATCATCCAGAAAAATAGTACCCTCGTTGGGTTTAATCAGCCCTACTATCATATAAAACGAAGTTGTTTTACCGGCACCATTAGGTCCCAGCAATCCCACTATCTCGCCCTGCGCTACCTCGAACGATACATCATAAATTTTCTGCTCTTAGTATCATAATTTATCAGAACCATGATTTTTAGGATTCATGGATTTCCTTGATTTTTACAGCCGTTATTGCCCAGCAATCTTCTATGCTATACAGAGCGGCCCTGTAAGTCGGGGATTGCTTCGTACCTCCTATGACGAGTTTTATATAAACCTACTCACCTATCCTTATTCCTTTTATGTTCAATTGTATCGTTCGCCTTTCGCGCCATACGTTTTCTTCAATGCTGTAGCAAATATCAAACGGCACCCCGCTTTTTAATTGTGGCAGATATTCGCCATGATTAAAGGCTATGCAATCAAACGCTGCCGAACCTTCCTGCATTACGGCCATTTTAATATGTGCCGCACCAACCAGGCCGGCATTACCGCTAACATACACATTTTTACTTATGAAAACCGGCGCCATATTTTCGGGGCCGAACGGTGCAAACTGGTTTAATATCCTGAAAAATTTTGGTTCTATCTGGCTTAAACGTAATTCGGCGTCAATTTGTATTTGCTGTATCAATTGTTCGGGTGCAATGGTTGCACTCACCACTTCTTCAAACCGAATCTTAAACGCTTCTACATTCTCGGAAGCCATGGTTAGCCCGGCGGCATATTTGTGCCCGCCAAACTGTATCAGCAGGTCCTTACACGCGCAAAGGGCCTCATAAAGGTCATAACCTAAAACAGAACGTGCCGAACCAGCCACATATCCATTTGAACGCGTAAGTACAATGGTTGGCCGGTAGTATTTTTCAGTAAGGCGTGATGCCACAATGCCGATAACCCCTTTATGCCAGTTTTCATTAAAAACCACGGTAGATTTACGCCCGATCAGCACCTCATCATTATCTATTATGCTCAAAGCCTCATCGGTAATGTTCAGGTCGTGGCCCTTGCGCTCCGTATTGCGGGTATTGATCATCAGGCCTTTTTCTTTGGCTACGTTTTCGTCTGTAGCTATCAGCAGTTCTACCGCGTGTTTGGCATCATCAATTCGGCCGGCGGCGTTGATACGCGGCCCAAGCAAAAACACCACGTCTGCTATAGTAAAGCTACCCGTGCGTCCGGCTACCTCCATTAATGTTTTTACGCCGATACAGGGATCGGTATTGATTTTTTGCAGACCAAAGTACGCTAAAACCCTGTTTTCGCCGGTGATGTGTACAATATCACAGGATATGCTGATGGCAACCAGGTCAAGAAAGCAGCTCACCTGTTCAAAAGGGATCCCGTGTTTCTCGGCATAGGCCTGTATCAGTTTAAAACCAATACCACAGCCCGATAGTTCTTTATATGGATACGCGCAATCGTTGCGCTTTGGGTCAAGCACCGCGACAGCGGCAGGCAATTCGGCGCCAGGGAGGTGGTGGTCACAGATAATAAAATCAACACCTTTGGTATTAGCATAATCAATTTTATCAACCGATTTAATACCACAATCAAGCGCAATGATCAGTGTAAAACCATGCTCTGCAGCGTAATCTATACCCTGGCTCGATATGCCGTAACCCTCCTTATAGCGGTCAGGTATATAATACTCCAGGTTTTGATAACGCTCCTTAAAAAACCCGTAAACGGTGGCAACCGCGGTGGTACCGTCCACATCATAATCACCGTATATTAATATTTTTTCGCCAGCGGCTATGGCATCTTCAATACGTATAATGGCCTTTTCCATATCCTTCATCAGGAAGGGGTCATGAAGGTGCCTTTGATCGGGCCTGAAAAAGTAGCGGGCTTCATCATAGTTACTTATACCCCTATGAACCAGCAGTGTACTTAAAACCGTATCAATAGTAAGGTCGACGGCTAATTTTCTGACCACTTCATCATCAGCATTATCCCTTACCGTCCAACGTTTATTCATACATTTGCAGCTTAAAAGCAGTAAAGATAGTTATAGTTAGTATCAAGTAGCGAGTATCAAGTATCAAGATTTCTGAAGACTTTATAAAAAGACAATCGTCTTGCTACCTGATACTCGCTACTTGATACTAAAACTTAATATACTATGGAAATTTTCGCGTTAGGTGAGGGCTCGTATTCGGTTGATGCAACCAAGAAATTTATTCCCTTTAACCCCCAAACTGACAATCCAAAAGACCGCCCGGCTTCATTATTTATCCACGTTAACCCTTTCCTTATTAAAACAAACCATGATCTCATTGTGCTGGATACAGGTCTCGGTTTTAAAGATACGCGCGATGAGCTACTGATACATCAAAACATACGCAACGCCGGTTTTGACCCTGAAGATGTAACCATGGTACTGATGTCGCACCTGCACTATGACCACTCGGGTGGTTTGGTGGTTGAGCGTAACGGCAAATTAGAGCCCAGTTTTCCGCAGGCACAGCATGTGATACAACGCCAGGAATGGGAAACTGGTCTTGCCGGCAGGTCATCATCATACCATAAGGAAATATTTGAGGCCCTGCAAAGCGCCAACATTACCTTTGTTGAAGGCAGCGGTGAGCTACAACCAGGCATCAGGTATGAGCATTCCGGTGGTCATTGTCCCTATCACCAGGTGTTTTGGATAGATATGGAAGGAAAAAAGGTGCTTTTTGGAGGTGATGAGTTACCCGAGCCGGAACAGTTGATCAGAAAATTTATAGCTAAATATGATATGGACGGGCGGAAAGCAATGCAACTCCGTGAGGAATATGGAAAAAAGGCAGCAGAGGAGGGATGGACCTGCCTGTTTTATCATGCCAAATCGTATGCTATAGGTAACGTATTGCGAGATGGTGAACACTTTAAAGTTACACCTGCTTAATTTTGGGGTTCTACTTCAAAAAGCTCTTTAATTTTTTCTACATTAAGCGGTTTGGATATAAAATCCTTTACCAGCGGATATGATTTTGCCTTATTAATATCGTTGCTGAACACAGATGACGAAATGATATATATTTTACTTTTACCTAAAGGATCAATATTAAGGCGTTTAAATTCTTCTAAAAATTCCCATCCGTTCATGATAGGCATATTTATATCCAGCAAAATATAGTCAGGCATTTTATTAGGATCTTTCCGTTGTATATCAGCCAGTTGATCAATAGCAAATTTCCCGTTTAAACAGGCCATGATCTCTGTATTTAGTAGTGCTTTTTTTATTAATTTAATTGAAATGAAATTATTTATTTCATCATCATCAATCAATAATACACTAACAGGCTTGGTATTAATTGTCATAACGTATTTTAAATATGTGTACTTTATTAATAGGTTATACTTATACGCTGCGCGAAATTAAAAAGTTATATTCCCATAAGTTGTAAATTCAAATATTGTTTTAATTGCGTGGATTAATAACTGAAAAAGCCCGGTATTTATTTTAATCTAGTTCAATAATTTGCAAAAACACACCACCAAAGTGATTGAATTACTTATAATTTTAAAAATACCGTTTACAAATCTTAAAGTAAAAACACCCAATCAAAGCTAAAAGGAACGTTTTTTTAACATTAATTTTACTTTATACAAGCAAAAAAAAGCAACTGTGTACCGGAAGTTCCGGCATTGTAAAATCGGGGATTTTAAAAAAGCAGGTGAATAAAATGATTACCGGGCGATCAAATGACTAAAAAGAGGCGAATGGTTAGAAGATATGCAGACATGCAAACTTAAAATATGCAGATAATGGATCATCTGATTTGAAATAATTTGCACCTCTGCACATCTGAAATTGCACACCTACTCTATCACGCTTTCCTCGAAGGCATAATCTTCCAGCGGCGGGCATGAGCAGATCAGCGTACGGTCGCCATAAGTATCATTAACACGCCCTACTGATGGCCAAAATTTATAAGCTGCTACGTAAGGGAGCGGGAATGCCGCTTTCTGGCGGGTATATAGATGCTCCCACTCGTTGCCGGTAATTACAGCAACAGTATGTGGTGCATTTTTTAACGGGTTATCTGTTTTGTCTGATATACCATCGGCTACATCGGCAATTTCATGACGTATAGCAATCATGGCATCGCAAAAGCGGTCAAGCTCATGTTTAGGTTCTGATTCGGTAGGCTCCACCATAACCGTACCCGCAACTGGGAACGATACCGTTGGCGCATGGAAACCATAGTCCATCAGGCGCTTGGCAATATCTGTAACCTCAATGCCAAAAGCTTTAAATGAGCGGCAATCCAGTATCATTTCGTGAGCACAACGACCCTTGGCGCCGGTGTATAATACCGGGAAGTGATCCTGTAGCCTTGCTTTAATATAGTTGGCATTCAGTATCGCATAACGTGTGGCATTGGTTAAACCATCGGCACCCATCATGGCTATATAAGCAGACCCCCATGGCGCTGCTGATACCGCGTGAATAGATTTACCCCTGTCAATATCAACCACGGCATGGCCCGGTAAATAAGGAACAAGGTGTTTGGCTACGCCAATAGGCCCCATACCCGGACCACCACCACCATGTGGAATACAGAAGGTTTTATGCAGGTTAAGATGGCAAACATCGGCACCAATATTGGCCGGACTGGTTAAGCCCACCTGCGCGTTCATGTTAGCGCCATCCATATAAACCTGGCCACCGTTCTGATGTATAATATCGCAGATCTCAATGATCGATTCCTCAAATACCCCGTGCGTAGATGGGTAGGTAACCATTAAGCAGGAAAGTTCATTTTTATATTGTTCGGCTTTGGCTTTCATATCGGCAACATCAATGTTACCGTTATCGTCGCATTTTACCACTACGATCTTCATGCCAGCCATAGCTGCTGACGCAGGGTTAGTGCCGTGCGCCGATGATGGGATCAAGGCAATATTACGGTGATTGTCGCCCCGGTCACGATGATAAGCACGGATAACCATCAGGCCGGCGTATTCGCCCTGGGCACCCGCGTTTGGCTGAAGGCTCATAGCCGCAAAGCCTGTGATCTCGCTCAGCCAGTTATTAATCTCATCAAAAAGTTGCATATAACCGCCAACCTGGTCGGCAGGGGCAAAGGGATGTATCTTGCTAAACTCGGCCCAGGTAACAGGTATCATCTCCGTAGTAGCGTTCAGTTTCATAGTACATGAACCCAGCGCTATCATAGAATGGCAAAGTGAAAGATCTTTTGCCTCCAGTGATTTGATGTAACGCAGCATTTCATGCTCCGAATGGTGCGAATTGAACAGGCTATGTGTTAAATAAGCCGATTTGCGTTGCAGCTCAGTAGGGATAACGGTTTGCAGATTTGCTTTTAGTTCATCAAAATTTACATCGTTAATGGTTTTGCCCTTTACTTTGGCAAAAAACCTAACCAGTGTTTTAATATCTTCTGGCGATGTGGTTTCGTCAACAGCAATGGTAACAACCGAACCATGGTAACTCAGGTTCATTTCGTTATTCAATGCTTCTGAATGCAAAGGACCGGCCAATACGCCAACATCAAATTTCAGGGTATCAAAAAACGACTCATTCAGCTGTTCGTAACCTAATTCGTTAAGTGAATTAGCCAGCAGAACCGCTAAGCCATGAATCCTTTCGGCAATTAATTTAACTCCCTGCGGGCCATGATATACAGCATACATACCAGCCATAATGGCCAGTAATGCCTGCGCGGTACAAATATTTGAAGTGGCTTTATCTCGGCGGATGTGTTGCTCGCGGGTTTGCAGTGCCATGCGCAGCGCATAATTACCGGCGCTATCAATAGTAACACCGATGATACGGCCGGGGATAGAGCGCTTATATTCTTCTTTAGTAGCAAAAAACGCGGCATGAGGGCCACCAAAACCCATTGGCACGCCGAAACGCTGGGTTGAACCAACAACAATATCGGCACCCCACTCGCCCGGAGGAGTTAGCAGCACCAGGCTCATGATATCGGCAACAACGGTTAGCTTAATACCTTTTTCGTGTGCTTTGGCTGCATAATCAGTATAATTATATACAGCGCCATTACCGGCAGGGTATTGAACTATGGCACCAAACATTTTGTCGGTTAGCTCAACTGTACGGTGATCGCCTATTTGCAGTTCAATACCGTATGGTTCTGAACGGGTTTTTAAAATATCAATGGTTTGCGGAAACAACTCTTCCGAAACAAAGAAAACATTAGCATTTTGATTCTTACGCAGACTGTATTGCATAAACATAGCCTCGGCAGCGGCAGTGCCTTCGTCCAATAATGACGCGTTGGCAATTTCCATTCCGGTCAAATCAATCACCATGGTTTGGAAGTTGAGCAATGCCTGTAAACGACCTTGCGCAATTTCGGCCTGGTATGGAGTATATTGGGTGTACCAGCCTGGGTTTTCCAGTATATTACGCTGTATCACTCCCGGAACGATCACATCATAATATCCCTTACCAATGAACGATTTGAAAACTTTATTTTTTGAAGCGGTTTGCTTTAAAGTGTTCAGGTAATCAAACTCGCTTTTGGCGGCAGGTAAATTAAGCGGATTTTTTAACCTGATCCTGTCAGGTACGGTTTGCGCTATTAATTCATCAAGTGAATTTACACCGATAGTTTTTAACATTTTTGCCGTATCGGCCTCATTTGGAGCAATATGTCTCGACTGAAACTTCTCCTGGTAGTCTGCGTTCAACATCATGAATCAAGTGTCCCTCTAAATTTAGCGCAAAGGTACTATTTTACTAATTGAGTAACAATTTCCTAATATGATATTGACAAAGTGTTTACAGATAAAAAATGTATTTTGGCAATGGAATTACCTGAACCATGTTTCACAAGCTTATACTTATCCTTTTTTTATTGTTTTTTACTAGCTTGCAAGCCTTTGCCGATACATTTACAGTAACCAATAATGCTGATTCCGGCCCCGGCACGCTGCGGGAGGCATTGACTCTGGCCGCTGCTAATGGCAGCGCGGCGAAGGATTTGATCAGTTTTAATTTACCGGATGTAAGCGAAGCGGGGAGAACGATAACGCTGGTATCGCAATTACCTGCTGTTAGTTCGAATTTAGTGATTGATGGCAGTACCCAGGTTGGAAATAAATTAGGACCCAGTGATGCCCGGGTTAGAATTAAAGCTAATCAGGCCTCATTTTTTGTACAGATTGGCGGGTACATTTCTGCCTTTCTTATATACCAACAAAATCATGTTGAAATATATGGATTTGAGATCTCAGATTTTCATTATTTAGGTTTTCACAGTGCTAATATGGGAATTATTATAACTGACTCACAAAACATACAGATTGGAGCTCCCGGAAAAGGCAACTGGATACATAATTGCGATTATCTGGTGTGGGGGCAGGCTTCGGTTGATGAATTTACCAATGATAATAACACCGATATAACTATGCAGTCAAATTATTTCGGTTTTGAGCTAACTGATTTATCGTATGTAGTTGAGGGCTTAAATTTAAATGCAAAGCACATAACCATTGGAGGCACAGCGGCCGCCGAAGGCAACCACATCGCAACTTCTATGAAGCTTACTGACGATCATTTAAAAATATCACATAATAACATTGGGATCGATGGCAATGGAGATATGAGTAAATATTATCTCCTAACATTTGAATGTAGCAATGCTGACGATGTTGAAATAAGCTACAACATATCTCCTTTATTTAGTTGCGACCTCCGTGAGGTGACAAATTTTAAGGTCTATGCAAATAAAGATATAGCGTTTTATTACCCAGGAAGCGGAACAAGAGGTATTACTATGGAAGATTGTTCAGACGGTATAATAGGATCTGACGATGAAAGTTTAGAAAATATTTTTTTTACGAATACGGGCACCGGGCCCGATTATATTAGCTCAACTATAACAAATACGGCTTCAAACAACATTCAGGTATTGAAAAACAAGATTATTTGCAGTAGAATGGCCTATAGTATTTACCTTGGCTCTAATACCAATATAATCACCCCTGAGATACAGGTCTTGGTAAATAATAGTACTGAGTATTCTGGTACAGCATCTCCTAATTCAGATATATATATTTATTATGATGATTCGGACTGCCCCGTGTGCAGCCCCCTAAATTTTTTCACCAAGGTCAAAGCCGACGCTAACGGGCAATGGAAAATAACCGGAAACTTTACTAATAAAAGATGGGTATCAAACGCATTACGTATAAAAAACTCTTCTGAATTTACACAACCAACCCTTTCTTCTTCGAATGATTACTATACTACTTCACTGCCATCATGCGGCCAGAATAATGGTTCTATTGAAGTTATAAACACACGCTATAAACATATACTTAGATTTGAATGGTATAATTCCAATAATGAAAAAATTGGAGAAGGGCCCTTAATCAAGAATTTAAAGCCAGGCACTTATCATGCTATAGGCTTTAATGGGCTATGCTTTACACGGGCCATGGATATTGTCTTATACAATATTCAGCCGCAAATTTTTGACACCAACATACAACTGCTTAACCCTTCATGTGGGATAGGGGGTTCTATAAAAGGGTTAACAACCGTTACTAACTCTCAAAACACTGCTTCGTATAAATGGACAGATCAAAACAATAATATTGTTGGCAGATGTTACTGATCTACCTGCAGGGAAATATACGCTTACAATGACGGATGATGTTACACATTGCACCGCTACATACGGCCCCGTAACACTCACCAACACCACCGGCCCTAACATCGATGAATCAACAAAAGCCATCCAGGCAACTCCCTGCGGCCAATCAACCGGTTCTATAAAAAACATAACCGTTACGGGCACCAATCCCAAATACAGCTGGAAAAATGAATTGAGCCAGGAAGTTGCTATTACACAAGACCTTTCCGGCCAACCCGCAGGCAAATACGCCCTGCAGGTTACTGACGATACCTCATGCGGCCCGGTTTACAGCAGTCAAATCGAGATTCCACAAACCAACGGCATCACACTTAATGTACCGGCCAGCCCCAAAACAAATGCCAGCTGCAATAAAGCCAATGGCTCCATCATCGGAATTACCGCACCAGGCGCTACCAAATTTGAATGGCGCGATGCTAACAACAACTTAGCGGGCTCTGCCCTGGACCTTAAAAATGTACCTGCCGGCGCTTATCAGCTCACAGCCTCCAATGATTTTGGATGCAGTAAAACCAGCCAGGTTTATCAGATCCTGGAACTGCCGGGTACTACCTATCCTGCATATCCGGTTATTTATAAAAATACCTGTTTTGGTCAGGCTAATGGGTCTATTTCGATCACTCCTGATGCTCTGATAAAATCATTAAGATGGGTTAATGGACTGGGCCAAACCATCAATAGTAATCAACAGATCGGTGATTTGGCAGCCGGCACTTATAAGCTTTATTTTACCGATCAAAATGATTGCGAAAGCTTGTACAACAGCTATACTGTTAATGAAATACCTCACCTACAAATTATACCCAACACCGAACAAAAAACCGACGATGAATGTGGTCTTAAAACCGGCAGTATTAAAAACATACAGATTACCGGAGGGTTACAGCCGTATACTTACGAATGGTATAATGCCAATAATGAGCAGGTATCAACAGGCATTTCCCCCACTGGTTTAAACACTGGCAGTTATAAATTGGCAGTAAATGATGCCAGCGGTTGCGGACAAATAATTGCCAACTATAGCATAGCAGCCAATAGCAGTATCATTGCTGCACCTGCCACTAATAATGTGCAATTGTGTACTCCCGGCAATGCCTTACTTACGGTTAATAGCGCTGTTGCAGGTTATACTTACCGCTTGTATGAATCGGTTAATAGTATTGCGCCGCTTGCTGAGCAAGCTAACGGGCGGTTTACCATAAACGCTAAAACCAGCACGGCTTTTTATATCAGTCAGGTATCGGGCAGCTGCGAAAGCGGTCGTACAGAAGTACAGATAGCTATCAGTCTTTCAGCTATTAATATTGCAAATACCATTACCCCCAATGGCGATGGCATTAATGATTACTGGAAAATTGATGGCATGGGAAATTACCCCAACGCCATGGTACAGGTATTTAACCGTTACGGGCAAAAAGTATTTGAATCAAAGGGGTATCCGCAACCTTTTAATGGCACGTTTAATGGCAAACCGCTTCCAAATGGCGCTTATTATTACATTATTAACCTCAATAAAAATTGCAGTCTGCTATCGGGCAGTTTAACCATTATCAGGTAAAGCCAGTTGCCGCAGATACATTTGTATAGTATTCTCCAGTCCGTAATATAAGGCATCGCTAATGAGCGCGTGGCCAATGCTTACTTCCTGCAAACCGGGAACATTTTCGGCAAAATATTTAAGGTTGTGTAAATCCAGATCATGCCCGGCATTGATACCCAGGCCTGCGCTCTGGGCCACTTTTGCCGCCTCAATATAAGGGGCAACGGCCAGTTCCCTTCCCTGGTGAAAGTGGGTAGCATAAGCTTCGGTATACAGTTCAATGCGGTCGGTGCCGGTTTTTGCGGCGCCTTCAACCATATCAACAATGGGGTCAACAAAAATAGAAACACGTATACCGGTGTTTTTAAAAACCGCTATCATATCTTTTAAATAATGATAGTTGGTTATGGTATCCCAACCCTGGTTCGAGGTGATTTGCCCCAGCACATCGGGCACTAGGGTAACCTGCTCGGGTTTGTTGGCCAGCACCAGGTCAATAAACTTTTGCTCCTGGCAATTGCCTTCAATATTAAATTCGGTGGTAACAATTTTCTTCAGTTCAAAAACATCATTGTACCTGATATGTCTTTCGTCGGGCCGGGGATGCACGGTGATGCCCTGTGCACCAAAACGCTCGCAATCTTTGGCTACTTGTATCAGATCTGGATTATTGCCACCGCGTGAGTTGCGCAGGGTAGCTATTTTGTTAATATTGACAGATAAGCGGGTCATGGTTCAAAGTTAATATTTCATCTATATAAGCCTAACTAAAAACACGGCGATAAGTTTAATTTTTAACCTGATAAGCGTGTTCATATTTTTGAAGACCGCCGCGAACAACCTATAAACGAACAGTCGCCAATGCCACCGAACGGGTGTGAACACGACACACTTTGCACTTCCTCCCTAAATTTCATACTTTGTTTATAGGATAGGCTTATATTTAGGCATGAAACCTAAAAGCTTTATCATTGAATTTGTTATACTGCTTGCTATTTATATTGCAACACGGCTACTTGTTTTTTCACTGACCGACTCATGGGGTGATAAGGCCACTTTTGATATCAATTTTCATGACACCTATTTTGTTATAGGCCGTACGGCCATTGTTATTCCGGCATTTTTTATGCTGGCAACGGTGATATATCTCCTTAAAGAAGGCTTTTATCGCTATAAAAGAAAGCTGCAAAACCTGGTACTGGTTATAGCCAATTTTTTATTCCTTATTGTATTGTTCCCGTTATCAGCATTGGTTAACATGATGCCCAATACATTATACCCACCCCAGTCGGCTTTACCCCAGGTAACGCCTCCGGCTGATGGTCAAAATGCCAACACGCTCTTCTTCATTAAGCAAATAACCCCAGGCCTGATCATCATTTTTTTTGCCGATATTAGTAATAACCGCCATGTTTACCGGCAAAAACTGGAATATTTATAAAAATGGACAACAAAGCCTTTAAATATTTATTCTCCCTATTTTTAATTTCAACCTGCCTGCATCAATTAGCCACAGCCCAGGCCAACTATCGTAAAATAGAAAACTACAAACCTTTTTACGGCTGGGCACACCACTTTCCGCAAGACTGGATGATACTGCGCCAGTTTGAAAACGAGGGTAAGGAGTATTACATGCTGGTGAACCCGCAAACGCTGGAAACCAAAATTAATGAGCGCAGCTTTTACCAGGTTAAGCAGATGAGCATTACCCAGGCCCGCGTTTTTTTTAAAAGTACGCCTTATCAAAAAGCCTTGCGTAAAGCCGAAAAACAATCGGTAGCCATGCAGGACGCGGGCATTGAAAGCGGCATCCCCAAAGAAACAGGCATTAGCTTAACGGCAGATCTTTGTCCATCGCACCGCCCATTAGATAAACGGATCTTCACCGATATTTTCACAGAGTTTCAAAAAGTGGAGCACCCGGTGCCTGTTGCACTTTCTGTTACCGGCGTGTGGATGCGCCAGCATCCGCAGGACCTGGAATGGCTTAAACAAATGCAGGCTAAACGCGAGATCTACATCACCTGGATCAACCATTCCTTTAATCACCGGGTAAGCCTTAAAGCGCCCTTAAAGGAAAATTTTTTGCTGGAGCCCGGTACCGATATGAATTATGAGATACTGGAAACCGAGAAAGCAATGCTTAAAAATGGTTTACTACCTTCGGTATTTTTCAGGTTCCCGGGCCTGGTATCAGACCAGCAACTGATTTATAAACTAACCGGCTATGGCCTTATCCCTATTGGCACCGATGCCTGGCTGGCCAAAGGTCAGCAACCGCAGGCCGGCAGTATTGTACTGATACACGGCAACGGCAATGAACCAACTGGTGTAAATGATTTTATTAAACTGTTGAAATCAAAAGCCGGCTCCATTGCCCAAAAACAATGGTTATTGTATGATTTGAGAGAAAGTGTGGAGGAAGAATTTGAGAGCAGTAATTGATCTGAGTTGAAAAGGCCGGAAGCGGGACCCTTCCAAAAGCTAAGCGCTAATCCTTTCTGTAAAATTTCACCATTCGAGTATACAAAATGTCAATTCCGGTTTACAATTTGCAATAAATAATTGACTTATGTTAAATTAAAGGTCATATTTAAGCAGCTTTTCATTAAGGGGATAGGCGATAGCTGATTCCCCTCTTCAAATCTTTCGATATGACTGAATATGTAAATCTCCTTAACGAGTTAAATGAGCTGCTAAATGATTCAGCTGAATATTCTCATTCTAATGGGTGTATGCTTCAATCTTTGTTGAAACGGTATGATGCTGTAGTTGAACACCTGTATTGTATAAATAATGATAAGTTTCAAGCCTCTGTTGAAACTATAGGAATGTTGGAATATTATATCAGTCAAATTTTTTCGCCGAAAGTTTCGGGCATAAAAAAGAAAAGCATTTACCTCACAGCTAAGTACGTTCTAAAAACCTCCATCAGTTTAGATTTAAGGAATTATAAACAGCATCTTTTACTGGATAAGATAATTTATAATTAAGCTTTAGAAAAATATCAAGACTTAGTTTTTGTCTGAGGGAACGGAAGCGTGGACGCTTGAATTGGCGGAGACATAACAAAAAAGGCATGATCCTAAAACCATGCCTTTTAATATATCAAGCATAAAACCTTTCAGCTTTCGCCTTTAACCTTTTGCCTATTAATTAGTACCTGTAATACTCCGGTTTAAACGGACCTTCAACAGTCACACCTATGTATTCCGCCTGATCCTGGTCAAGTACTTCCAGTTCAACACCAATTTTGGCAAGGTGTAAACGGGCAACTTTTTCGTCCAGATGTTTTGGCAGGGTGTAAACTTCGTTTTTGTAAGCGGCGCCGTTTGTCCAAAGTTCCAGCTGAGCTAAAGTTTGGTTGGTGAACGAGTTACTCATTACAAAGCTTGGGTGACCGGTTGCACAACCCAGGTTAACCAAACGACCTTCGGCCAGTACAATAACATCACTGCCATCAATGGTGTATTTATCAACCTGTGGTTTAATTTCAATTTTGGTATTGCCATAAGCGCCGTTTAACCAGGCCATGTCAATTTCGTTATCAAAGTGACCAATGTTACATACAATGGCTTTGTCTTTTAAAGCGCGGAAATGCTCTTCGCGAACAATGTTCTTGTTACCGGTAGCAGTTACCACAATATCAGCTTCTTTAATAGCAGTACCTAATTTTTTAACCTCAAAGCCTTCCATTGCTGCCTGTAACGCGCAGATAGGGTCAATTTCGGTAACGATAACACGTACACCTGAGTTACGCAAGCTATCGGCCGAGCCTTTACCTACGTCGCCATAACCGCAAACAACAGCCACTTTACCAGCCATCATTACATCTGTAGCACGACGGATAGCGTCAACCAGTGATTCGCGGCATCCGTATTTATTATCAAATTTTGATTTGGTAACCGAATCGTTCACATTAATAGCAGGCATTGGTAAAGTACCGGCTTTCATACGCTCATATAAACGATGAACACCGGTTGTAGTTTCTTCTGATAAACCTTTAATGTCGGCAATCAGTTCAGGATATTTATCCAGTACCATGTTGGTTAAATCGCCACCATCATCCAATATCATGTTCAATGGTTTGCGGTCTTCGCCAAAATAAAGGGTTTGCTCAATGCACCAGTCAAATTCTTCGGCGTTCATACCTTTCCAGGCATAAACAGAAGTACCAGCAGCGGCAATAGCCGCAGCAGCATGATCCTGGGTTGAAAATATGTTACATGACGACCAGGTAACTTCGGCGCCAAGCTCAATTAAGGTTTCAATTAAAACAGCGGTTTGAATGGTCATGTGTAAACAGCCGGCAATACGCGCGCCCTTTAAAGGTTGCGTTGGACCATACTCTTTGCGTAAAGCCATTAAGCCCGGCATTTCAGCTTCGGCCAGTTCAATCTCTTTGCGGCCCCATTCGGCCAGTGAAAGGTCCTTTACTTTGTATTTAACAAATGCAGTTTCTACTGATGACATAACTTTTCAATTTTTTGAATTGCAAAGTTAACTTATAAAAATATCAAAATGAAATACTACATTCCTGAGGCAGGGAAATCGCTTTTAACTTTTTAACCGGCAATTAACTTGCTTCTGAATTCATCGTCCAAAGCCGCCCGTTTTCTTTTTTGCGGTTTACTGCTTTTTGATTCTGTTTCTCTTTCAATGATAGCCAAAGCCATTTTTGCGATGATATTATAATTTAAAGGCGAATTTCCTTTCTTTTTGAGTGAATTATCCTCTTTGAAAACCATATCAAGCGTCCAGTGAAGGTTGTTTTCTATAGCCCAATGGCTTCGGACAGCATTGCCGATTACTTTTGGCCTGGCGGGAAGTGAAGATATATAATATCTCGTTTCAGTGGATTTCTTTCCGCTTCGTTTGTCTGTCCGTTCTGAGATGACCTTAGCGATACTTTTCAAACCCGGCCAGTCCTCTTTATCATCTAAAAAAGTAAGGTTATCTATAGCCTGGCAGGTTCGTTGTTCTATTCTTCCGTGACCGAAATCAAGGGCCATGTGGGCCTCTGTTTTAGGGTTTAAACCAAATACTTTTTCTACCTGTTCCTTTAGCTCCTGCTGGTTGTCTTTGACCATAAGTATATAGTCGGCCTCCTTCTCAATAATAGTGGCCGCAATAGTTTTCTGACACCCCATGGCATCAATTGTGATAATGCAATCTTTAACGGTAAGCAACCTGAGCAAAGAAGGGATTGCGGTTATCTCGTTGCTTTTTTCGGCAACAGCCTCTTGTCCAAGGCAGAGCCGGTTCCCAGCGGCATACGCTGAGACCACATGCAGGGCTGATTTGCCTGAACCTTTATCATCAGATCCGCAGATGGTTTTTCCATCTATAGCGATTACTTCGCCGCCCGTAAGTTCTGCCATTGAATTCACCCAGTCTCTGAAACATTCGCTGAACTGTACCGGATCAAGCACTGCGAAAACCTTTCCCAGCACATCGTGTGATGGTATGCCTCGTTTGTAAGGCAAATACTGCCGGAGCCAAGATAGCTTTAAGCGGCCGAACATAGTGATCGATGTCCAGTCATCCATGCCGCTGATCACGGCTGATATGCATAAAAATAGGATTTCTTCCAGCGGGTAAAGATGATGCCCTTTGCTGGTTCTGCGCGGGTCTTTCATGCCGGAAAAATAATGAGAAAAAAGTTGGTAGGATGGATATTCGGAATTTGAAAAGGCCATTTTTTTGACCTTAATCATTTATATCCTAACTATACA
>Ga0193717_1000465_pt1 | contig 27368 bp, 20 predicted proteins | sample U2c2metaG_FD_145900 | JGI IMG/M metagenome (GOLD analysis project Ga0193717, IMG submission 145900) | Soil microbial communities from a riparian zone of the East river system, Colorado, United States - U2c2 | ecosystem: Environmental > Terrestrial > Soil > Riparian zone | place: USA: East River...
GTGTGTCGAACTCCACCATTGATCGCATCGTTAGGCCGGGACCAGTGAAGCTAAAAGTTACTGCGAAAGGGAGGAGGTCAAAAAAAACAATCAGACCGAGGGGAGGGAAGTGATGCGAGTAATTTGTACCGGGGGTGGATTCGACGTTGAGGGAGAAGTTATCGGCGGTGAAGACTTCGACCCGATCACTGGGACGTGCGATCTTGATTCAACTTTCACTGTGCGCTGCGATGATGGGGCATTGTTCCAGGTTCATGGTTGGATGGTTGAGATTGAGGCAGTTGAATCTCGACGTACTTTGGTCCAACGATGAAGAAGAAACCTATTCAACGTGCAATCTGATGTGTCCCTGTGGGTGCGAGCCGTACGGTTTAATCTTTATCAAAGATCCGATAGGGAAGTAGATGACCTTGCCATCGCACCTCTATTGGTTTGTCGAAGAAGTCGTAGATTTCGACGTAGCGGCCTGCGAGGCCTTTCGCCAGATCAGTCTGCTCTAAGATGATCTGCTCCCTGTAATAGTGAACTGTCAGTTGTGATACGATCTAGCTCGTAAAGAGCGGCTCCTTCGGGGCCGGAATAGATTAAGACATCACCGCTGCCCCTGTTTTCCTTCTCCCGCGTCTTGCATCAACCTCATTGCCGTCGCAAAACATGAGTGCTCAACGCATACCTTTTGCCAAGTCAAGGCATAGTTGCTGCGCGCGGAAGAAATATCTCCACCTTCAGCCAAGATGGAAGGAAAAGGATCGGCTTTCTCGTTTATAACTCCTGAATCAATCTTCGATAAATTTCAGTATTCATCATTGGGACACTTCTTGGACTGCGTATTTGGTGTAGTGCGTTAGACCCGCTTTAGGTTTGTTACTTAGGACCCTCGGATCAAAGATGTTATTCAGCTCGATCTTGAATTCTATATATAGGTGAACATGAAAATTCCGGCAGTTGAGTTATCGGCCCCAGCGCAGGAGGGAATCGATCCCACGGTGACGCTTGCGCTCGCTCAGGCATCGTTCGCGGCATATTCCGATTACCTGGAGCTGCCGTTTAAATCGCCACCCAACTACCGATGCGTGGCCCGCTGGACAGGGTGGAACGAGTTTGCCTTTGGATTCGGCGAGGAGGCGCGCTTCGGCCTGCTTTTTCAGTCAGTGTCCCCCGCGCCGCCGGGAACGTACATTTTCGCGTTCCGGGGCACCAGCTCTGATATGGACCTTTATGCAGACCTGTTTGCCAACACCGTGACCTTCTCACCGTATCGGGGTCAAGTTTCCCCCAATCCCTCCGTCGCGAATGGGTTTTACAGTATTTACAACAGTGTGGGCGGCTCGATGATCCAGTCTATGCGCCAGCAGATTTTCTCGCTGTTCAACCAGTACCAGCCACAGAAGGTATACGTCACCGGTCACAGCCTGGGCGGGGCGCTTTCACAACTTTTCACCCTAGACCTGGCAGTGAGTATGCCTGGAACCTGGGTAGCAAATCTAAACTTTGCCAGTCCCATGGTTGGTCTTAGTGATTGGCAGACCGCGTACGAGTCCCAATCGGCCCAGCAGGATCCTGCGAGGAGGACCATCCGGGTCTACAACTACTGGGATTATGTGCCATCGTTACCTGGCTGGCTGCTCGGCTATAAGGATGTCGGTCGAGGCTTCAGAACCTCGTTCTTTGTGAAGGGCGCGTGGTATCCGTACCTGTGGCAGCGTCACTCGTTGGCCAACCTGCAAACGGTCCTGGAGAATGCCGTCTGGCAAAATCCTCAGGTGTGGGCCGGCACATTCCCGGACGCTGTCGACCCGAACCTGCAGATGTCCAGCACGATTCCACCGAGCGGGGCGGATGTCGACTGGGTCGCCAAGATGCAGGAACTCGAGAATTTTGAACAAGCCATCCTCGAGGGTGCCCCAATACCGGCAGGTTTGGCGCGTAGTGACGCAAGTAAATTGTAAATACCCAGGTTGGTCTAGCCGCGGAGGATGCTAAGAAACCTAACTTATGCGAATGTGGGACTGAATCTCAGCCGTCGCAAAACTGAGGATATTTGCGTCGTCGCGACCCACGATGACCGAGAATCGCGCGGTCCAAAGCAGCGACACTTTGGCTTTGCAGAGCCACGACATTATTATGAGCCGAGCGGTATCGGTAGAAGATCGCAATCGTCGCATGCTGCGCGCGAGGGACCTGCTGGATCGCACATTTGCGAAGCCACTCCGCATTCGAAGACTCGCGCGCGTCGCGGAGATGTCTGAAGCGCATTCATCCGCACCTTTCGCACGACTTTTGGCGAGGCCCCGCATCACTACCTTCAGCGCCGGCGCGTCGAGCGCGCAATGTTTCTTCTGCGTACCACAGGTCATGACATCGTCGGCGAAACATCTACAGCATTTCGCCAAAAGGGTCGGATGCCGGAGGTGCCGACGTGCTTCATCATGGCGTGGACGCGTCCGAGCAGTTTTGGAGAAGCGGTATCGATCCCCCCCCTAAAATGACCTAAAAACGAAAGGGTTACTTCGATGCTCAATTCCATTCACTCTCGCACGTCTTTGTCGACGACCAGAACAAAGCTCTGGACTTCTACGTCGGCAAACTCGGTCTGGAGATCAGCCTCGATCAGGATCTCGGCTTCATGCGGTGGCTAACGGTTCTTGCGCCAGAACAGCCCGGACACTCGAGGTCGCCGCCCATACTGCTCCACTCCTGTTCATGCCCGGATTCTCTGCTGCGCTTGCTGAACCGCCAAGGGGCAACCTACCAACTGACCTTTACGCAACGACTCTCCACAGCTGGTGCGACGGACTCGTGGCGCATCAACTCACGGCCATGAAGGACCCTGCATTCCATGGCGCGCTGCTGTGCCCGGCATGCGTGCTTATTCATGGCCGGTGCGCGGACGCGATCTATCCACTCATGCACATGGCGCACTCCAGCGGCGATAGCAAATATTTGCGGGCCGCCATCAGCTTGTACGATTCAGCCCATGGCAGGGCATCACCGTCTTCCACACCATCGCACTCGCCGAATCACTGCATCACCACGGCAGTCTCCTTGACGCGGCGCCGCGTGCCCAATGGACTGATCGGCTCGCCCGCGCTGCGAAATTTCTCGACGGCTTCATCACTATCGAAACCGGAAACATCAACTATCCCATCACTGCATCACTAGCCTTTGCACTCTGTGGCCAGGTTCTCGGGGAGCATCGTTACCTCGATCGAGCCCGGGACCTATCCCACACGAGTCTCGACTACTTCACCCCCAACGGCCTGCTCTTCGGTGAGGGTCATCCTCTGCGTGATGTCACTCCAAAAGGCTGCCATCCGGTTGATCTCGGTTACAACGTTGAAGAATCGCTCCCCGCGCTTGCCCAATATTCCCTGCTTACAAACGATCAACAGGTGCTCGAACAAACCATTAAATCTCTTCGTGCTCACATGGAGTTCATGCTGCCCGACGGGGCCTGGGACAATAGCTGGGGCACCCGCAACTACAAGTGGAGCTGGTGGGGCAGTCGAACCAGCGATGGCTGTCATCCCGCGTACGTCCTGCTGTCCGATCATGACCCACGTTTTCACGAGGTCGCTCTCCGCAACCTCGAACTGATGTCCGCCTGCACGCAGGATGGCCTGCTTTATGGCGGGCCAGACTATTTCCATCACGGCGACAGCCCCTGCATCCATCACACCTTCACCCACGCCAAGGCTTTGGCTACTGTGCTTGATCGTGGCGGTGCCAAGATACAAACCACAGAGCGCTCTTCGATACCCCGGGATAAACCTGTAGGTCTTCGCCACTACCCTGAGGTCGGGACTTATCTCGCATCCAAAGGTCCCTGGCGGGCCACCGTCACGGAGAATGATTGGGAGTACGTCGAGCACGTTCAGGCGGGAGGTGGAGGTGAATCAGGCGGGGGGTGGAGGTGAGTCAGGCGGGGGACACGCCTCGGGTGGCGCTCTTTCTCTGCTCTTTCATCAGTCACTCGGCCCCATCCTTGCAGCCAGCATGACCGACTACCAAATGGTCGAGATCTCCAACCAGCAAGCATTTCTCGATGCTCCTCACATGACGCTCACTCCGCGCATCGAATTGAAGGCTGACAAAACTTACACCAGCCTCACCGATCTCAAGGCGATCCTTACCGCATCCATGTCAGCGGACGCAATCCACTTCACGGCTACGGGCCAACTCCTTACCACCGGGCATCATCCAGTACCAGCAGGCGGAATCTCCTACCACATCGGGTACTTCATCGCCGAAGAGACGATTACGATCGTTGCCAAAGCAACAGGACAGCTCCCCGGCTCAACGTCGCTTCAACTCATCTTGCCAGTCGTATCGCGATCGACCGAAGCCGCCACTCAATCCAGTTCCAGTTCCATCCGCATTACAAAGCCAAAAGGGATCCTCACGGTCCATACGGATGCTCCGCAGGGTTTCGAAGCCATTCCAAAAGAGCGGACCTTCAACCTGGTGCCCGGCCTTGAAGCCATTCCTCTCACACTCGAACTTACGCCGGGAATCGCCGCAACCGTCCAGATCAAGGCCGCGTCCGCAAACATCTAAACCCAAGTCACCGAAGAGTCTGCTGACCTAGCAGACTTTTTCTTTTACCGAAGCAGGTATTTTTCGCGATTCTGCCCAGAATTTTAGCGCCTTTAGCGCCGGGCGAAGGGCTACCCCGTCTTTCGTCAGCATGTATTCCACTTTGGGGGGCACTTCCGGATATACCTTGCGGTGAACCACGCCATCTTTTTCCAGGTCTCGCAATTGCTGAATCAGCATCTTCTGAGAGATCCCGGACACTGCGCGGCGTAATTCCGAGAACCGCAGCACGGGTGCGCTGAAGAGATGGAAGAGAATGAGTATCTTCCATCGCCCTTCCAGCACTTTGAGCGCTTCTTCCAGTTCCACGGTGGAACATGTTTGTGTGAATGTTTGTTTTGTCTTTTTCATGGTTACTTAAAGGTTAGTATTGCACTGTTGTGTGCATTCTTGCATGTTAGTCACCGCACATTTAATCTTTCTTCAGGGCAGTAAATCTTATCCGTGATAAGAACAAACCGCCCTTACTCTAACGAAAATTTAGGAGGTTTTATGGATGTGATAGCAGTAGTGACTGGAGCGAGTCGAGGCGCGGGAAAGGGTATAGCCATTGCGTTAGGCGAGACAGGAGCGACCGTATATGTCACGGGCCGCAGCACTGCGGACGGCGATTCTCCTTATGGCGGCACAGTAACCGAAACCGCTGACCTGATCACTCGGACGGGAGGTAAGGGCGTTGCCATCGCGCTTGATCACACCGACGACGAAGCAGTCGCTGCGCTATTCGCCCGCGTGAATGCGGAGCATGGTCGCCTCGACATCCTGGTTAACAATGCCGCGAATGCGGCCGAAAGCACAACGATGCCCGGCGGCTTCTGGGAAAAGCCGCTGGAGGCGGTCAATCTCATTACCGTCGGCTTGCGTTCGCATTTCGTGTCCGCTTATTATGCTGCTCCTCTCTTGATCGCTAACGGCCGCGGCCTTATTGTCCACACCGGCCATTATGGTGCTGTTGCCTATTACCACGGCCCCGCCTATGGTGCGCAGAAGGCTGGCGCGGACAAGATGGCAGCCGATTTTGCGAAGGAGTTGCGACCACACAACATCGCGGCAGTTTCAATCTGGATGGGCGGCCTCGATACCGAACGTGCGCGCGCCTATCTTGCCAGCATGCCCGATGAATCGCGCCCGAAGACGAAACGGGAGTCGCCGCAATTCACTGGAAAGGTGATCGCCGCACTTTATGAGTCCGATCTGAGAATGGAACTATCGGGGCATGCCTTGATCGGCGCGGAACTGGGTGCGAAGCTCGGCGTGAGCGATATCAACGGCAGCGCACCGAAGTCCTACCGGTATGAATTAGGCGGCCCGCCGGAGTTGCACGCGACCCTCACATCCTGATGGTCATTTCCATCCCCTACAGAGAAATTGATGTGGCCGTAAAATTGTAAGGTCGGCCGGGCGCCAACTGCCCTCAGCTTCGGGTCGACCTCTAGGTGCAGCGAGATTCTTTCAAAATCCAACCTTGAGAACTCTCCGATCCGCTGAAAATAGTGGGGTCGAGGAAGGTGTCAGTCATCCAGACCCATTTTGGCGGTTGCATTTCCTGCAATGCGTGCGATGACGGCGCGAGGAAACAGCCTTGGCAACAAAGATGTGATCCGAACACTGATTCGTCCTGGATAGGCGACGGCCCGTTCTTGGTCAAACACTTTCAGTATTTTTCTGACAACTGATTCCGAACTATCCATATCCTTTGGTGACATGCGAGTTGAGGTGCCCTCGAAGAAGTTCGTCGCCGTTGGTCCCGGACAAGTCGCCATTCCCTGAACGCCGCTTCCGGCGAGTTCGTGGCGGATGGCCTCGCTGAAGTGGAGGACGAAAGCTTTGGTCGCAGCGTAGGTCGCCATATAGGGCACAGGTTGAAAGCTGGCGTTCGAGGCCACATTGATAATGCCGCCTTTGCCTCGTGCGGCCATCGCTTCGCCGAAGTGATGAGTGAGGGCAACAAGCGCCTGCACATTGACCTCGATTTCAGCTTGCTTTTGCGTGCGGTCATGGGAAAGGAAGGACCCGCTCAGACCAACACATTGAAATCCAGTAGAACGGTTCTCAGGTGAAAGAACACTTCAAAGGCCCCAACCAGTCGAGCGGCATTGAAGGTACCGTCAACCATCTACTCGCTATGATCTGCAGGGAAATGCCACACGAACATTGCCCTTGGCTGCTGCGCAGAACCGGGCGTTATCGGAGCTCTAATTGGAGCAACAAAGGAATGACAATTCACTGATGTACCCATGACACTGTGGATCTCTCCGTTCTCTAGGGTCGATAAGGAGATAAGGAGAAGTCGGCAACTCAAACAGGTGCTGCTTTCACTGGTGTGACCCCCTTTATGACTCTAAGGCAACACGCGTATCCGCATACCTGTTTCGCTCGCACTTCACGCGTGATTCTCTTGGCACTGGCATCCGCCGTGGGATCGTTGTTTCTCCTGGCGGGCAATGCAAGGGCTCAGGGAGTGCTCGGTTCTGGTTCGACGCAGGAGACGTCGCAAGCTTCGACGAACGATAACCCGAATGCGGCCACGCTGGCGTTTGGGGGCAGCCCGGATTCTTCGGACGATCGCAGCGCCGTCACAACTTCAAGCAATCTGGATGCGCCCGTAGCGTCGCTGCCCGCCGATCAAATCATCCGGATTCTGCAGCAAAACCAAAATCTGCTGATGGACGTGAAATCGCAGGTTGCCGATCGTCTGCAACAGCAGGGCACGCAGATGGAGGCGACCGACATCACCGACGAGATACTTTACAACCAGATCGCGACGAATGCCAGTGTCCGCGCAAATATTACGACCTATTTGAGGGCGCGTGGGTATGTTCCCCAAGGGGGACTCCAGAGTGCCGGGGCCGGGCCCTCACAGAACGATTCGCAGATTGGTTTACCGTCATCCGATGGCCTGAGCGCGAGCCCGTCTGGCATGAGTACAGGGGGAGATACGGGGTTCTCTAATCTTGATAGCGGTGGAGCGACTCTCCCTGGAGGAAACAGCCGGGGCAAAATGGAAAGCCGTGGGAAGGAAGAGACAAACGCCTCGACCGATGTTCCGAAGGTACTGCGCCTGCCCACTCCCTACAACTTACGTTCCATGCGCGATTTATACACCCAGGTTCCAGAGCATGCAGCTCCTTTGAAGCGGTTTGGATCAGAGGTCTTCGTGAGCCGGGAGCTTCCCTCGATGAGCCAGGGGTTCCCCTCCATGAGCCAAGAGTTCCCCTCTATGGGACGTGGTATGTCCACGAGAGACACGCCGCTTGATGTGCCTTTGGGTCCAGATTATGTCGTCGGTCCGGGCGATACCCTCGCCATTAGCCTGTGGGGCGGAGTCACGCAAAGCATCAGCCGGGTGATCGACCGGGACGGTCATATTCTGTTGCCCGACGCGGGCTCGCTCCAAGTTGCTGGACTGTCGCTTCAACGGGCCGAGAGCCTCATCGAAGGTGCACTCAAGCAGCAGTATCGTAATGTTCAGATCTCCGTAACGATCTCTCGGTTGCGTTCGGTACGTGTCTACGTTGTTGGAGATGTACAACGGCCTGGTGGATATGACATCAGTTCCCTGGCCACTCCGCTGAGCGCGCTCTATGCGGCTGGCGGACCAACGTCGGTTGGCTCCCTTCGCATTGCCCGGCATTACCGTGGACAGACGCTGATCGAGGATGTCGATCTCTATGATTTCCTCCTCCATGGAATTCGAAAGGACAGCGCCCGTTTCGAAAGCGGAGACACGCTTCAGGTGCCTCCGGCGGGTTCGCAGGTCGCTATTTCTGGCGCAGTAAAGCGGCCAGCCATCTATGAACTAATGCCCGGCGAATCTACTCTTGCTTCGGTGCTTGAAGATGCCGGCGGTCTAACGGCCGCGGCCTCCCTGGGCCACATCACAATCGAGCGCATCGATGCCAATCGTCAGCGTGAAACGGTAACGGTGAAGGGTGTCAGCGGACAGGATTCGCAGACGGACCGAGCTGCAATCGATACATTTGCGGTCAAGGATGGAGACCGTATCCATATCGCTCCGATTCTTCCTTACAGCGAGCGAGCGATCTACCTTCAAGGCCACGTCGTTCGCCCGGGTCGCTTGTCCTATACCGACGGCATGCGGCTCAACGATGTGCTGCACAGTTATCAGGATATGTTGCCCGAGCCGGCAGTCCACGGCGAGATTGTACGTCTGGTTCCCCCTGATCTCCATGCAGAGACCATCGCTTTCAATGTTTCTGATGTGTTGATTGGGAACGAGAACCTCACTCTTCAGCCCTTCGATACCATCCGCATCTTTGGACGGTATGAAGTGGATACACCGAAGGTCGCGATCCATGGTGAGGTGCTCCGGCCAGGAACCTATCCGCTCTCGAACGGCATGACGGCTGCCCAGCTTGTGCGAATGGCAGGCGGGTTCAAGCGCGACGCTTTGCTGGATAGTGCCGACCTGACCAGCTACGGTATCGAAGGTGGTCGCCGCGTTGTGGGGAGGGTCTCCACGCTCCATATTGGCGCTGCTGTTTCTGGAAGCGAAACAGATGCGGATGTCACGCTCAAACCTGGCGACATTCTTACCATTCACCAGATCACCGGATGGAACGAGATTGGCCAATCTGTCACGATCCAGGGACAGGTCAGATTTCCCGGCAACTATGGCTTTCAGGAGGGTGAGCGCCTTAGCTCTGTCCTTCGCCGGGCTGGCGGAATGCGCGACACCGCCTACCCTGAAGGTGCCGTATTGATCCGCGAGCAGGTGCGTGATCTCGAGGAGAAGAGCCGTCAGGAACTTATTCGGCAAATCGACACGAACTCCGCGGCTGCGCGACTTGGACCGGCTGTCGGGAGTGGTGATACGGGTGGCACTCTACAGCTGATCAAGGCGCAGCAGGACCAGGCGGTTAGCCAACTTAAAAGCCATCCCGCTACTGGGCGGATGGTGATTCATATCAGCACCGATATCGATAGCTGGGCCAATACTCCCGCAGACATCGAGTTGCGGAGAGGTGATGTGCTGACAATTCCGAAACGTCCGGGCTTCGTGCTTGTGACGGGGCAGGTCTACAACGCCACGGCGCTCACGTTCGCTCCGGGAAAGACGGCCGCCTGGTACCTGAGCCATGCAGGGGGGACGAACTCAACCGCAAATCGTAAGGAGATCTTCATCATCCGCGCAAACGGTTCGGTTGTCGGCCGGCACTCAGGTGGATGGTTCGATCCGGATGTGCTCTCGACCAGGCTGAGTCCTGGCGATGTTGTCGTGGTGCCGCAGAAGATCATCGGAAACTCGCTCCTCTGGAAGAATCTTCTGACTACGGCGCAGCTTGCGTCTTCGATCGCCATTACCGCTGGAATTGCAGTAGCGGCCCTTTAGGTCCCATGTCGTTGTCTCGAACGTTTACGGTGATTCTCATGAGTCTTATGTTCAATGCGAATCGACAAGCCGCAGGCTTCTCCGGACCGGGTGACCGATCCCAGAGCAACGCCGCGAACATGGCATCGCCTTATGTTCCCGTGGAGAGCTGGATCTATCCAGCCTTCGAATTGCTGGCGGCGAAAGGGTATGTTCAAAGCGCATTCTTCAATCTGCGTCCCTGGACGCGCCTTGACTGCGCCCGTTTGTTGGAAGAGGCCGATGATCTAACCGCGGACGAACCTGTCAGCGACGATGTCGCCAAGACATTGCGAGCTCTAAGGCTGGAATTCGCCGCAGAGCTTCGACGCCGTGCTGGTGATCGAAATGTAGAGTTCAGGATTGAGTCGATAGATCAGCGCATCACGTCGATCTCTGGCAGGCCGTTGACGGACGGTTACCACTTTGCGGAGTCGCATGTGAATGATTACGGCCGTCAGTTCGGCCAGGGTGTAAACCTCTATTCGGGGATGTCGGTTCGAGCGACCGCCGGGCCTTTCGCTGCTTACGTCAGAGGCGAGATCCAGCGTGTACCATCGGCGCCTGTTCCGAACGCTTCCGCTCAGCAGCAGATTGCCGCTGCTGACTTCACGCCAGCTGGGGCACTCGGGCTGCCATCGAACTTTCTTCGTGGACGGTTGCTCGACGCGAATATCTCATACGCCTTCGCCAACAATCAGCTTACTTTTGGCAAGCAGACTCTTTGGTGGGGACCGGCGAGGAGCGGCTCTACTCTTTTCAGCAACAATGCAGAGCCAATCACAATGCTTCGCTACGATCGCGTGAGGCCGTTTAAGTTGCCGGGATTCCTGAAATTGCTAGGCCCGATTCGGGCGCAGCTGCTGGTGGGCCGCCTCGATGGTGCGCAGTATATTCACACAGATCACGAGACATTCGGAACCCCCGGGGTGGCTCTTGGCAACCAGCCATGGATTCATGGCGAAAAGTTCACGTTTGAGCCAACGCCGAATTTCCAGTTCGGTGTCTCGCGTACGGTGCTCTTTGGCGGCCAAGGCGCGCCCGTGACCACTTCTACATTTCTGCGGAGCGTCTTTTCCGTTGGGACTGGGGACGAAGAAAATGATCCCGGCGACCGGCGCGTTGCCTTCGATGCCGCGTATCGCATTCCTGGTCTTCGCGAATGCCTGACAGGATACGTAGATACGTTCACAGAAGATGAAGCCTTTCCGTTGAACTATGCGAGGCGGAGTGTATGGATCTCAGGGTTTGCTCTTCGATGTGTTCCGAGGGTACCCCATCTGACAATCCGCGAAGAAGGCCTCGTTTCCCCGCATCGGGACGAGTTTCCAGGCTACTACTACTTCAATGTCCATTACCTGAGCGGCTACACGAATAACCGCCAGCTGATTGGTAGCTGGATCGGTCGGGATGGTTATGGGGAACAAATGTGGGCGACTTGGCAGGTTTCGCCTCGTTCATCACTCGAGGTAAGTGGACGCAGTATGAACTCCAGCACTGAGTTCCTGCATGGGGGTTACCTACGCGATTTTCGTGCAACCGCCGATATCGCCCTCAGTTCCGAATGGCAACTTCGCCTCGAAGACCAGGCAGAGTGGTGGCGCTTCCCTCTGTTGTCTCCGCAGCCGCAACGCAATAACGAACTTACTCTTCAGCTTTCCTACAGGCCGATGGGGAGGACGAAATGAATATCATCACTTCCGCCATTTCGACTGAAAAAAGCAGTGAACGGATCCCCGCGAACTGGGCAGTGCGTGCAGCATTACTGTGGCAGCATCGAAGGCTGCTGGCTCGTGTCACCTCAATCTCGCTGGTAGTAAGTCTAGGGATAGCTTTCCTTCTTCCGAAACAGTACAAATCTACAGCCAGCATTATGCCGCCGGGCCAACAGAATTCTGGCGCTATGATGCTGGCGGCGCTGGCGGGCCGGGGAGGACTGGGAGCTCTTGGCAGCCTCGCCAGTGGACTCTTCAGCGATCACGGAACCTCGGTATTGTTTGTCAATCTCCTGCAAAGTGGAACGGTGCGTGGGCATCTGATTGATCGTTTTGATCTTCAGCGGGTCTACCACTCGCGATATCGGTTCGCCGCTGCCAAGCGCCTTGCCCGACAAACCAAGATTACCGAAGACAAGAAGAGCGGTGTGGTCACGATCGAAGTAGAGGACACGGATCCTGTACGGGCTCGTGATATGGCGAAGGCCTATCTGGAGGAACTGAACAATCTCGTTACAAAGACCAGCACGTCGGCCGCGCACCAGGAGCGTATTTTTATCGAGAACCGACTCCACTCTGTGGAGGGCGATCTCGAGCATGCGCAGCTCGAGCTAAGTGAGTTTTCCAGTAAGAACAGCACTATCGATATTAAAGAGCAGACGCGTGCGATGGTCGAGACCGGCGCACGTGTGCAGGGGGAACTGCTTGTGGAGCAGTCTGGTCTTCAGTCTTTGCGGCAGATTTATGGTGATAACAATGTGCGCGTAAAGGGAACCGAAGCACGCATCGCGGCGCTTCGTCGAGATCTCGAGCAGATGACCGGGTCATCGGCGCCCTTGAGATCAGAAACCTCAGATCCTGGAGTAGCGGTGAGAGGGGACGATGAGAATGGGGCGCTTTATCCACCGCTACGTCAGCTGCCTCGCCTTGCAGTCCCATATGCTGACTTCTACCGCCGGGTGAAAGTGCAGGAGGCCGTCTTCGAGTTGCTCACACAGCAATACGAGATGGCCCGCATCGAGGAGGCAAAGGATGTCCCTGTCATCAGCGTGATCGATACCCCAGGAGTGCCGGAGAAGAAGTCATTTCCGCCGCGTCTCATCGTTACGTTGCTGTTGACCTTCCTTTCTTGCGCAACCGTGTCCGCCTGGATTTTGCTCCGCGAAGCATGGACAAGGCTTAGTCCAGACGACCCGCGAAAGCAACTCGCTTCTGAAGTTCTTCCTGTCCTTCGCGGACGATTTCGTGCGATCACTTCACGAGGTTAGAGGACCACATGAGAAAACACATCACAAATGCAGGATACGGCGTGCTGGATTACGCCTCCTATCCGTTGGGCATGCTTGTGGTGGCGCCAGTAGTCCTGCGTAATGCTGGCGCGGGGGAGTACGGACTCTGGATGGTAGCTACGGCCGTTGTCAGTGCTGGTGGCATCATTGCCTCCGGATTTTCTGACGTCGGAACACAGCGCGTAGCGAGACTGCGTGGGGAGAACAAACCCATGGCAATGATAGAGGCCGTACGTACCACGCTTGCAATCAATCTTGCGCTCGGGTTGGTGATTGCACTGGTGGCCTCGGTAGCCGCGCCGTATGCGGCTCGACATATAGCCGCTTCGCGCCTGACCTCGGAGCGGGAGTGTCTGATTTGCCTTCGTATCGCAAGCGTTATGATCCTCATGCGCGCGATCGAAGCCGTCAGTGTCGCCGCACAACGCGCGTTCGAAGAGTATCGAGGAACAGTACAGATCAGTACGACCATCCGGCTTCTTACGCTGGGGTCCGCCGGCATTCTTGCTTTACTGGGCCGCCGGACGGAAAGCATCATGATTGCCACTGCAGTTCTTTTCGCAGTGGGTACCTGGCTTCAGTTTCGACATCTTGGAAAGTTTCTGGATACAACGTTGCTCTGGCCAATGTTTGAGGTTGAAGAGACGCGCAATCTACTAGGGAAGGGAATCTTTGTATGGTTTCAGGCGCTTGGTAGCGTACTGTTTCGGCAGCTTGACCGGATCCTGTTGGGCATTTCACTTGGAGCTGGAGCGGTTGCGCCCTATTCGGTCAGTATCCAATTTGCCGAGCCACTGTTCGGGCTGACGGCTTCCGGTCTCAGTTTTTTCTTCCCCTATTTATCCGGCCGCGTGACCACGCTCTCGAGTGCGGCGCTTAGACGCACTGTTCTGAAGGTCTTTCTCTGTAATTTGCTGCTGGTCGCAGGTGCGGGAGGGATTTTACTTCTCTTTGGGAAACCCTTTCTTAGGATCTGGGCTGGACCCGCAGTTGCGTATAGTGCCGCAAAGATTCTCCCACTGATTGTTGTGGGTTCAGCCCTCTCCGGACTCAGCGTCACCGGAATCTATACGATGCAGGCGCTCGGCATGTTCCGAATCATAGCGTACATCAGTTTAGCCAGCAGAGGCGGTTTGTTGCTGATGATGTTCTCTCTACTTCACCATCGTGGCTTGCAAGGACTTGCAATTGCACGTGTATGTTCTGGAGTGGCTGCACTGTTCGTGTATCTGCCTCTCATTCGACAGCTTGGATTTTTTAGGAAGTCCAACAATTCCATTCCTTCCGGACCTATCGCCACGGAACCTCAGGGAGGAGCATGGCGATGAAGGTCTTGATCGCTGCAGCTCAGTTCTCATCTAGTCTTTCCGGAGTGCAACGACACGCGCTCAATATAGTGCGCTGTCTTCTTACACAATCTGGCGTCTCAGCAGTGCATTTTGCACTCGCGCCCTGGCAGCAGGAACTCGTGCAGGCCGCCCGCCTCTCGTCGATTGATCGTGTCACGACTCACGTTGTGGACATGGATCAAAGCTTATTGAGTCGAAATTTCTGGTATTATCGCAGGCTGCCAGAGCTAGCAGCTCAAATTCGGCCCGACGTCGTTCATCTGTCGTATCCGGTTCCAGTGGATGCATCGGCAATCTCATGTCCCATTGTGTTGACACTGCATGATCTCTATCCCTACGAGATCCCGGAAAACTTCGGCTTTCCAAAGGTGATCTTCAATCGCTTGATCTTGCAACAATGTTTGCGCAACGTCGACGCGATCGCATGCGTGTCCGATACTACGGTGCTTCGGATGAAGCAGTATGTTCCGCGACGCTCCTGGAGAAAGGCGATTCGAATCTATAACTGCGTCGAGACCGAGGAGCGCTGTACACAATACTCGCCACTGCCCGGATGGCAAGGTGAGACTTTCCTGCTCTCCGTTTCGCAACACCGAAGGAATAAGAACGTTCAACTTCTCATTCGGGTCTTTCATCGGCTGCTTCGTGAAGGTTCAGTTGATCTGGATATGAAGTTGTTAGTGATCGGCATCACGGGTCCAGAGACTGAACGCATTCATCGACTCGTATCTGATCTACGGCTTGATCAGAAGGTGGTCTTTCTGCAGGGGCTCCCTGAACCCATGCTGCAGTGGTGTTACACGCACTGCAAAGTCCTTGTCGCCCCGTCGGAAACAGAAGGCTTCGGTCTACCCGTGGCAGAGGCCCTGCTCGCAGGATGCCATATTGTCTGCTCCGATATTCCTGCTTTTCGAGAGATAGACGAAGGGCGCTGCCGTTTTGTCGCACTGGGCCCTGGCGCAGAGGAAGGGTTTACGGAGGCTATTCTTGCCAGTCTTCAGGAACCTCCCATGCCTCGGGTCTCTCTTCCACAATTCTCTTCCGGGGTATTAGGAACTCAATATGCAAACCTCTACCGTGGACTTCTATCATCGGTGTCCAGCTTGGGGCGTGCTCCACACACACGGCTTCGGCTCCGGCGTCTACGTCCGGAAGGCCGTCGCAGTGACGGAGAGATTCAGTCTCGAATCGCAGGAAAAGGAGAGCGATAGTGATTGCATCTGAATCTTTTGTTTCAAAATTACGTGCTGATGAAATTATGGTGGCCCGCAAACGTCGGGCTGTGCAAGTGCGCTTCACGAGCTCAGCAAAATATTCGTTTCACCAGTGGTCAGGGATGAACGTCGTTTGTGGTCCGCTAGCCGTACTTCGATTACAGCGAAACTTCTCAATGCGTGGAGGAATATGACGGAGCGTTCTCAAACCGTGTCTCTTTCAAATGGATCAAGGTCGCAAATTATCGGTTCGCACGATGGCTGTGATGCCCCCATATCAAACTCGGCCATTTACCACGAGCATGCAGACGTCCTCGGTGTAAAGGTGTCGGCGGTGAATATGGCCCGAGCCGTTGAACTGGCCGATCAATGGGTCATCGGCGGACGTGCTGGGTACATTTGCGTAACGGGCGTGCATGGTGTGATGGAAGCCCAGGAGGACCCCGGACTTCTCGAAATTCTGAACCATGCCGTAATCAACACACCGGATGGCATGCCCATGAAATGGGTCGGTCGAGTACAAGGAGTTAGCAACATGGATCGTGTTACAGGGCCAGACTTTATGTTGAGGATGTGTGAACTGTCGCTGGATAAAGGGTATCGTCACTTTCTTTATGGTGGCCAGCCTGGCGTGGCACAGAAGTTGAAAGCGGCACTGGAGATGAGGCTCCCCGGCCTCCAGGTGGTGGGAACGTATACGCCCCCATTCCGAATGCTGAACGCGCAGGAGGAAGAGACATTGTTCGCCCAATTGCATAATTCGAAGCCGCATATCCTGTGGGTAGGGCTGAGCACTCCAAAGCAGGAACGATTTATGGCGCAGTATGTGGACCGTTTACAGGTGCCTCTGCTTGTAGGAGTCGGAGCAGCTTTTGATTATCACACCGGCCGTATCCGCGATTGTTCAGACTGGATAAAGCGAGCTGGTATGCAGTGGTTGCATAGATTGCTGCAGGATCCCAAACGGTTGTGGCGTCGCTATCTCAGCAACAATCCTGCATTTATCTGGCACATCCATCTTCAGATGCTGAAGCTGCGTCGTTATCCTAAAGTATCGAAAGCGCCTGTACGGACGCACAGCTCAAATGGATCTTGGACAACAGAATCTGGCCGCCGGGAATGCCCGTCCTCAAAGGAACGCTGAGTACACGCACCGAAATTGAGAAACGTCGGTACAACTCGAGAAGGATGGTCCTCAATGAGCTCAAGCAATAGCTATGTTGGCGGGAAGATCGGTGCACCGCCCATTGACACGGGAATCTCCTTCATCGTCGGGTTCTATTTCTCATTCCGGGCTTTTATCATGCTCCTTTCCGTACGTCTTCTGGGTACGGATCCACAGACAGGAACTGAGATCAACCTTGCACTGAACTTTCTGCTTCTAATTGTCGTTGCTTTTTATGCCCTTGGGGCCGGCGACCGCACTTTCAGGAGCATGTTCAAACTTCCAAGCATCCGATGGGTGCTGTTATTTCTCGTCTTCTCGGGCTGCAGTCTGTTATGGAGTAGTGCGGCATCCTTAATCGCTGCCATCGCCTACTGGTGCGCAATGGCAGCAGACGTCGCGATAGTGGTGTTGCTGCTGCGTGCGGTGCTCCTGGCAGAGTTTGTTCATTCCTTGATGAAGGGATATGTATTGGGCGCTTGTGCCATTGCCTTAATCGCTTGGCTCATGCCTGCACAATCGGACCTCCGGCTTGGCGACGACGAATTGCTGGGCGCCAATCAAATTGGATATTTGTGCGGATTTGCCTTCTTCTTTGCTCAGTACCTTATGACACAGAAGCTGGGGAAATGGGGAGGGGCGGCAATCTTGCTCGGTGTGACGCTTCTCAGGAGTCTCAGTAAGACAACGATCATTGCTTTCATAGTTGCAGAGGGATTCCTGCTCATGAGAGACAAATTCATGAGCAGGAAAACAAAGCTTGGGATGATTTGTGTTGCCGTTCTGATCACTACTGTATTTTCAGGGCTTCTGACTTCGTATTTCGATATCTACTCCAATGCAGGAAACAGCCCGGAGACTCTGACTGGGCGCCTCGGTATTTGGGCAGTCATCCTAGACGAAGCAGTGGAGCAGCCATGGGTCGGACACGGATTTTATTCTGTGTGGAAGGTAATTCCTCCGTTCGGCTCATTTGAACCTCGCCACGCCCACAATGAAATCATCCAGCAGTTCTATTTATATGGCGTCACGGGAGTCTGCATAATGGCGGGTCTTTACGGAAGCTTCTATCTACAGGTGCGGCGTTTCGCTTTCGGTTCACAAAGAACCTTCTACTGTGCCTTCTTGCTTTTTATCTTGATACGTGGGCTCGCCGATACGGAGGTGTATGACTTATCGCTTCCGCTATGGGCGATTGTCATGTTCAGTCTCTTGTTAGAGCATGTACGGAGGGCTAATTGCAATCCAGACATTGCCATTCCCAGCGAGCAGTATGAACTAGCCAGAATGCAACAGGCCTTTCATTGACGATGAGATGCCGTACGCTTAGTCACTGCCCACGTAAAGCGTCTCTAGGTGGATCTATTACTTCTTCAAAAGAAAGCGATTCGACCTTGGGCTTATGAAACTGGCTTGAGCAAGCTGGGATGTTCTCTCGGCAGGATGTTCTGCAACATCCGCTCGGAGATGAGCGCCGTTGGTCTTCCGTTATCGATAACACTCTACACAATGCCTGACACAACCAAACTTGGTGTTATCAAAACTCCCATAACGAAGGCGGCTACCACCTAGCGTTCGGATAAATTTGCGACAACTTACAACACGAACACGAAGGCCGCTAACTACTTGGCTCCTAAGCATAGTTGAGTCCGATGATGCGACGTTCTGCGTTCAGCTCGTTTTTCCGCAGACGAGCGGAACGCGAAAAACGAGGAGTGCTCTCAATTCTGCGACAACAAAATGACAGCGCTCTGACAACTCCCTGTCTATGCACTCATAGATTGCCTCTAAGGGCAATGATCATCGGTGTGCCAGTGAAGAATGATTTGCCGATGAGTGTTTCTCGATAGCAAAGGGAAAGGAGTTGCGGATTGGATATCGCGTCACCAAAGGCAGTTGTTTGCGGGGCAGGCGGGTTTATCGGAGGTCATCTTGTAAAAAGCCTAATTTCCCGTGGCATTCGAGTCGTCCGAGCTATCGATATCAAGCCAATGGAAGAGTGGTACCAGATAGCAGATGGGGTTGAGAATCTCTCCCTCGACCTTAAAGAAAAAGAGCATTGTCTGACGGCAACAGAAGGAGCAGACCACGTCTATCAACTTGCCGCAGACATGGGGGGCATGGGGTTCATTGAGAAAAACAAGGCTCTTTGTATGCTCAACGTGCTCACAAACACGAATATGCTGTTGGCAGCCTGCGAGACTGGTGTTAAGAGGCTCTTCTACGCGTCATCGGCATGTGTCTACAACGCGACCCATCAGACCCGACCGGATGTAGCTGCTCTCAAGGAGTGTGATGCCTATCCCGCCATGCCTGAAAATGGATACGGATGGGAGAAGCTATTCAGTGAAAGGATGTGCCGGAATTTCGAGGAGGACTTCGGCCTGACCTGTCGAATTGCGCGATACCATAATGTCTATGGGCCATACGGTACGTGGAGAGGGGGACGGGAGAAAGTGCCTGCTGCCATCTGCCGGAAGATCATAGAAGCCAAGAGGTCCGGACGTCATGAGATCAATATTTGGGGAGATGGACATCAGACGCGCAGCTTCATGTTTATCGATGACTGTATTCAAGGGACCCAAATGATCATGAACAGCAGTATCGACGAACCCATTAATCTAGGTTCCAGCGAGATGGTTTGCATTAATCAACTGGTAGATATTGTTGAGGAGATAGCGGGCATCCGGCTCAAGAGAACATATGATTTGAGGGCTCCGAAAGGAGTAAATGGCCGCAACAGCGACAATATGATGATTCTCGATCGATTGCGATGGGAGCCGTCGATTCGACTCCGCGACGGCATAGAGAAAACCTATCGCTGGATCGAGAGTCAGATGGCCTTGAGTGGTGGCGCAATTTGAATCTAAATGCGACTCACTCAGTCGCTTCGATCCAAGTGCAACTGGCGTCATGTTCGCCGAAAAATGTGTGCCAAAATTTAGCAAAACGACACCCTAGCCTTCTCCCTACTCATCCGTGCCCCTGGGATTCCCGCTGTGAAGCTCATCCAGGGCTCTATGAAGCGGTCTACACGCTCGAAAATACCTAGAGGACCGCAATGGGCGGGATGGGCATATCTCGCCGGTCGATGTCTCCAGGCGGTTGTCCCGTTCAAGTTTGCTGACCCAATTCTGGACATAGGCGGTCGTATTCCGCTCGGTGTGCTGAGTGGCAATTTCCGCAATGGCGCAGAGGAAAGCAGCTCCAGTTTCGGCGACTAGCTCCTCTTTACTGCATAGTTCATCTCCGAAACGCTCCCCAAAGGTTCGGGCGAGGCAGCTTTTCGTGGCCGGTGCTTTGGACTAGCTCCACGGCAGATCAAGACTTGTCGCCGGTAGTTACGATCACGAGCCTTTGGGTTTTCGAGCGATAGTAAAAGAAGCTCACTGCTGCCACCCTCCACCGAGTGCCTGGTAAAGCTGCACGAGAGAAAGGGCCTCGCTCTGTTCTGCATTGATGAGGTTGAGCCGTGCATTGAAAAGGTTGGTGTCTGTGGTGAGCACTTCAAGGTAACCCGTCGATCCAGCCTGGTAGCGAATGTTCGCGAGTCGGGTTGCATCCTGCGCAGCCGCCACTAGCTTCTGCTGTTCGGCGCGTGTAGCGTGCTGCTTGTTCACGGCGATCAACGAGTTCGAAACATCGCGAAAAGCGGCGAGGATGGTTTTCTGATACGTGAGAACCATCTCCTCCTTCTGCTGCTTGGAAAGCTCATACTGACCACGGATTTTACCGCCTGCAAAGATCGGCTGTGCCAGAGTGCCAAGCCCATAGATTGTCTTGCCATCCGGATCGAAGATGTTGGAAAAGCTATCTCCGCCCACGCCGGCCGAAGCACTGATCGAAAGCTGTGGGAAGAATTGCGCTTTTGCAACACCAACCTGCGCATTGGCAGCCGCCAACTGTGCTTCGGCCTGTTGAATGTCAGGGCGGCGTTCGAGAAGTTGCGAAGGAAGGCCCACGGGCAGATCCTGCGGAACCGGAGAGAGCGCGGATGGATCGATATGCGTGACCGGTCCGGGCGTCTTGCCCATCAGAAGACTCATGGTGTTCTCCTGCTGTTGGATCTGTTGTTCAAGCTGCGGAATCTGAGCGCTTGCCGTGAAGAGCAGCTGTTCTGCCTGGCGTACGTCAGAAAGCGGGGCTGAACCGCCATTTTCTAGTCTTTTCGTTAGATCGACGGAGTCCTGGCGAGCTTTGAGGGTCTGCTTTGCGACCTCTAGTTGCTGATCGAGAGAGCGTAGCGTGAAATAGGATGTTGCCACCTGACCGATAAGAGTCATGCGTACGGCTCGCTGCGCCCATGACTGCGCAAGCATCTGCTGCCGTGCGGCTTCGGTCTGCTTCCGATAGAGACCCCAGAAATCAGGGGTCCAGGCTGCTGACAGATTGATGCTGCCGAAGGACAGGGGATTGCTTCCCCCGAGGGAGTCTCCAAGCGAACTTGGCAGATCCGCGCCTATGCCTGTGCCGCCGACATTGATCGTCGGTAGCCCGGCCGCGCGTGTGATGCGGATCTGCGACTGCGCCTCTAGGACTCGTTGGGCCGCCACACGAAGGTCAAAGTTATTCGCCAGTGCTTGCCGAATTAAGTCCTGTAGCTCAGGTTCGCGAAAGACTGTGCTCCATTGCTGGTCCCCTAGCGAATCCTTAGGATCACTGGAGACAGCAGCCTCATCAGGACCGCGAAAAGTAGGTGGCGCAGGGACCTGTGGACGTCTGTACTTAGGACCAACGTTGCAGCCTGCCAAAGCCAGCGTTCCTGTGCAGGTCAGAACTGCAATCGTGCATTTCATGAGGGTGTTCATGCGTGATCTCCCTTGGCCGGCTCTCCGACGCCTGCCCGCTTCCCGAGTTCGACCGGGTCGATGTCGTGCGCGGAGTCCATCGTCGTGCCCTTGCCGCCCTTGGTATAGCGATGCGAGACATACTCAACGAACGAGAACGTTACGGGGACGAAAAGGATGCCAAGAAGTGTTGAAAGCAACATTCCGCCGACAACCACCGTGCCCAGGATCTGGCGTGACACGCCACCTGCACCCGACGCAAACCACAGTGGCAAACAACCGAAGATGAAGGCCAGTGCCGTCATGACGATGGGGCGGAGACGAAGCCGGGCAGCGTTCAATGCTGCATCTGCAATGCTCTCCCCATTTTCATAGTTGGTCTTGGCAAATTCGACGATCAGGATGGCGTTCTTTGCGGAAAGACCGATCAACATGATCAAGCCGATCGTCGCAAAGACATCGTTTTCGAGAGCTCGCGCGTTCAACGCGATGTATGCTCCCAGGATCGCAACCGGCGTACTGAGAAGTACGCTGAATGGTAACGTCCAACTCTCATACTGAGCGGCCAGAATCAGGAAAACGAATAGGATCGAGAGCGCGAATACGACCCAGGAAGGAAGGCCCTTTGCGGCCTGGTTTTCCTGATAGGACATGCCCGCGTAGTCGAAACCCATGTCGGACGGCATCGTCTGATGGAAGGTGTCTTCCAGCGCCTTCATGACTTGTCCGGAACTGAATCCGGGGGCGCCGACGATGGTGATTTGCACAGCGTTGTATTCGTTGAAGCGGAGAATGAACTCCGGCCCGTTGATCTTTTTGATGTTGACCAGCGATGCCAGGGGTACCTGTCCCCCATTGGCGCTTCGCACGTAGAACTGATTGATGTTTTCAATCTTACTTCGGGTGTTGGACTCGGCTTCAACGTAGGTCTGCCATTGCCGGCCAAACCGGTTGAAGTAGTTTGCGAGGTATCCGCCCATGAACGTCTGCATGGTCGCATAGACGTCCGAGAGTTGTACCTGCTGCTGCACAACCTTGTCCTTATCCACCGCCGCATAGATTTGTGGTACGGCGGGCAGATACGCGGGGACAGCCGCAGCAATCTCGTGACGGCTCTTCAATCCACCAAGGAACGCTTCGAGGTTCTTGGTCAGATACGTCGGATCGTCATTGCCTGACCGGTCTTCCAGGACAAAGGTAACGCCGCCAGAAGTACCTACACCGGGAATCGAAGGTGGCGGAAAGCTGAAGGCAATGCCATCGGGATTTATCGACAGTTGCTTTGCGATGTTCTGCTGGATTGCGGCGAACTGCTCTTCCTTCGATTTGCGGACGTCCCAGTCTTTCAACGAAACGAAGAAGAAAGCGGTGTTCGTACTCTGTGTCTGCGTCAGCAGGCTGAAGCCGTTGACCTGAATGACACCACGAATCCCTGGAGTCCTCATGAGTGCATCGGACACCTTAAGCGCAGCCTCGTCGGTACGCTGTAGAGAAGATGCATCAGGAAGCTGTAGCGCGACGAAGGCATACCCTTGGTCTTCCGTCGGGATGAAGCCTGTCGGGAGGCGCGCGCCTAAGTAGACTGAGCCGACAGCGACGGCAACGAGGACGAGCATGGAAAAGCCTGCCTTGTGCAGCAGTACGCTCGAGGTGGAGACATAATTGTCGGTCGCGCGACCAAAAAAGTTGTTGAACCATTCAAAGAAACGTCCGAGCAGACCCTTCTTCTTTCCTTCCTCCTTGGGCTTAAGCAGCAGAGAGGCCAGAGCGGGGCTGAGCGTGAGCGCGTTGAATGCAGAGATCAGAACCGAAATGGCGATCGTGATCGCAAACTGCTGGTATAGGCGGCCGGTGATGCCTGGGATCGCCGCCGTGGGAATGAATACCGCAGCAAGGATGAGTGCGATTGCGACGACTGGGCCACCCACTTCTTCCATCGCCCTGATGGTGGCGTCCTGCGGGCTCATCCCCTGGTCAATATGATGTTCCACCGCTTCGACCACGATGATGGCGTCATCGACGACAAGTCCGATGGCCAGCACCAGTCCAAAGAGTGACAGAGTATTGATCGAGAAGCCCAGCAACGGGAAGATGATAAACGTTCCGATCAAGGAGACCGGCACGGCAAGCAACGGAATCAGCGTCGCGCGCCAGCCCTGCAGGAAGATGTACACGACGATGACCACGAGGACCAGTGCTTCGATCAGGGTCAGCACGATTTCATGCAGACCCGCGGTCACAGCCTTGGTGGTATCGAGCGGGATGTCGTACTTCAATCCGGAAGGGAAGCTCTTGGAGAGCTCTCCCATCCGCTGGCTCACTTGCTTCGCTACTTGAACGGCATTCGAACCCGGAAGCTGATAGACACCGAAGACACCAGCAGGCGCCTTGTTGTAGCGCCCGTTCAGAGTGTAGAACTGCTGGCCCATCTCGATGCGGGCAACGTCGCTCAGGTGAAGCACAGAACCGTCGGCGTTGGCACGTACGACGATCTTTCCGAACTCATCAGGAGTTACGAGCCGGCCTTCGGTGCGAACGGTGTAGGTGAACTCTTGCCCTTTCGGGGCAGGATCACCACCCACCTGGCCGGCCGGGTTTACGTTGTTCTGCGTCTGCAAAGCCGCGACAATTTCTGGCGCCGTGACCCCAAGCTTTGCTAGCTTGTCCGGTTCCACCCATACGCGCAATGCATACTGTCCGCCGAACACCTGCACACGGGCCACGCCTGGAACGCGCGTGATTTCGTCTTGCAGCTTGATGATGGCGTAGTTTGTGAGGAACGTCGCGTCGTACTTGTTGTCCGGCGACGAGAGCGCCACGATCATTAATGGCGAGGTCAATGACTTCTGCACGGTGATGCCACCCACGGTCGCTTGTGGGGGCAACTGCGCCTGCGCCTGCGAGACGCGAAGCTGCGTCAGGATCTGGTCCGTATCGGGGTTCGTCTTGACGTCGAAGTCGACAAAGATCTGTGACTGCCCGTTATTGGCATTCACCGAATACATGTACATCATGTTGTCGACGCCGGTGATCTGCTGTTCCAGTGGTGTGGACACAGCCTGTAGCAGCGTCTTCGCGTCAGCGCCCGCGTAGTTGGCCTGGATCTGGATCTCTGGCGGCGCGATGTCGGGATATTGTGCCGTTGGCAGCGTAAGCATTGATACCAGACCAATAATCGTGGTGAGGATCGCAATGACGATGGCCACAATGGGTCTGCGAATGAAGAATTTCGACATGCTTATCTCCCAGCCACATCGTTAGGCGCGGGTGTTGCTGCGGTCTGCGCGGGGTGCGGAGAGACAGGCGCGCCTTCCCGCAGTTTCTGCAGGTTGTCGACGATCACCCGCGAACCTGGGGGTAGACCACCTTCGACTACCCAGTTGGTTCCGACCTGCGGGCCAAGAGTAACGTTAACAACTTTGGCCTTGTTGTCCGGGCCTACGATGTAAGCCTGCTGGGTACCCTGTAATTCCTGGATCGCAACCTGCGGCACAAGGATGACGTGTTGCTGCACGCGGGTCTCTGCGGATACGCGACCGAACTGCCCCGGGCGAAGAATATTGCCAGAGTTCGGGAAGGCAGCAGCAATTCGGATCGCGCCCGTTTGTGCATTCAACTGTCGATCGACGAACACGATATGGCCTTTATGCGGATACTTGTCGCCATTCGACAACGTTAGCGTCAGCGGCAGGTCTGCGGCACTTCTCAGTAGCTCGCTGGACTTCTTGGCCGTGAGGTCGGATAGCGAAAGATACTCGCTGTCGCTGATCGAGAAGTACACCTTGATCGGGTCCATCTGAGAGACGGAGGTCAGCACAGACTGTGGGCTGACGAGATTTCCGACCTGAGTCGTCGCTTGGCCCGCCACACCGGAGATCAGAGAACGGACTTGGGTAAAGCCGAGGTTCAGTTCGGCCGTTTCCACCGCGGCTTTCGCCGTCGCGATTTGAGCCTCTGCCGCACGGACATTCGCAGTCATTTGTGCAGCTGTCTGCTTGTCGTTATCAAGTTGACTCTGCGCGATTGCGCGCTGCTCTGCCAGCGGTGTGTCGCGCTTCACATTGATCTCCGCGAGTCCAAGTTGCGCCTGAGCCTGGCCCAAAGCTCCTTGCGCCTGCCCTACCTGGCCTCGGGCCTGGTCAAGAGCTGCCTGGAACGGACGCGGATCGATCTGAAAGAGGACCTGTCCTTTGCTTACCCCCGAACCTTCGCGGTAGCTCTGTTTAATGAGGTAGCCGCTGACCTGAGGTTGAATCTGGGCATTTACATAGCCATCCATGGTGCCGACCCATTCGTTCCGAAGAGGCACATCGCTTGCCTGAACCGTGACCACGGAGACCGGCATCGGGCTTCCGGCTGGCGGGGCTTGCTTCTTTTCGCAGCCGGTGGAGATCAGAACCAGAGCGGCGGAGAGCGTCAGGCCTCCGGCCATCTGAATGCTGCGGCCGCTCCCGCTCGCGGAGGGGCGGCTCGTTTGAAAACGCATGGAAGCTCCTTGATTATTGTTTGCGTAAACGTTGTCGCGACGTGCGAAAAAACATACATGGATGTATGTTTTATATATGGATGCGATGGAAGGAACACCGGATTCAGGAAAGAAGCGGGGAAAGCGAGTTCCTTCCAGAAATTCCTCGGACGGTCCGACTCAGGAACGTGCCATTCAGACGCGCCAAGAGCTCTTGAAATCCGCCCGTTCCATCTTCGCCCGGGACGGCTTTGAAGGAGCCCGGCTACAGGATATTGCAGAAGCTGCGGGCAAAACACGCGGAGCTCTGTATGCCCACTTCAAGAATAAAGAAGATCTTTTCTTTGCGTTGATCGCGCAGGATCTGGTTCACGACGATGCGGTCTACAGAAAAAAGCTGCGACCCGATTCCTCACGCGAAGAGCGGATCGGAATCCTCACCGAACATCTGGAAACACTCGTCCACGACCGGCAGCGCGCTTTACTGTATGTCGAGTTCAAACTGTATGCAGCGCGGCGCCCTCATAAGCAGCGCAGACTGGCCGAACTGCATGCGGCTATGTGCGACCAAGGTGCACCGCGTAAGGTGGAATTCGTTCCGGAACTTGCGACCGCTGACGCCGCACAGCGTCGCCGGGTCATCGCTTCGTTTGGGGCTTTACTGGACGGACTTACCCTGAACCACTACTTCGATCCTGTTGGCCTCACCGACGAAGAGATTCATCGCAAGATCGAGCACGAAGTTCGCGAGCGTTCTAAAGCGTGACACAAGTTGCAGGTTGGTTGGTGTCAGGGTCGGGGGGGGAAGCAAGGATCTATACAGGAAGCCCAATTGTTGATATCAAACGCGACAGGCCACATTCTACGCGACTGATTACACAGAAAACTTTGCTATTGGATCCAACGGAACATGGCTGAGCAAACTTTTTGCAATCTGACGAATGGAATCTGTTTTCAGGGTTCCGGTTGGATGATCGGCGATCCGGAAGTGAAGCGATCGCTTTCTAGGAAACGGCTATCCGGGAGCGATAATAAGAAAGTGATCTTTGTCGGAGTAGTCAATTCAATTGAAGCCATAGAATTGCGCCTTACGCCGTTGCGCAAGCAGCTGGCTGCGCATCCCCTGTATCCACGGATTCGTACGCTCAGTCACGTCCGCCTTTTCATGGAGTCGCATGTCTTCGCGGTGTGGGACTTTATGAGTCTGCTTAAAGTACTACAGCGGGCGCTGACCTGTGTGGATCTACCTTGGGTGCCGACACCCTTCCCTGTGAGCCGGCGCTTCGTCAACGAGATTGTCCTGGGCGAGGAGAGCGACGAATATCAGGGGCGCCCGATCAGTCATTTCGAGATTTATCTCGAAGCGATGGAGCAGGTGAAGGCAGATACACGTGCGATTCGCTACGTTGTAAGCTGC
>Ga0193717_1000466_pt1 | contig 27307 bp, 24 predicted proteins | sample U2c2metaG_FD_145900 | JGI IMG/M metagenome (GOLD analysis project Ga0193717, IMG submission 145900) | Soil microbial communities from a riparian zone of the East river system, Colorado, United States - U2c2 | ecosystem: Environmental > Terrestrial > Soil > Riparian zone | place: USA: East River...
GTCGATCCGGCGCGGCAACGTAGCGCTTCAACCCGCGCAGCAGCGTAGACAGCCCTGTCCCACCCCCGATGGCAACCACGCGGAGCGCTCTTTCGCTGGGTTCGATTGAGTTCAGTATCGTCAAGCGCAGTCCTCCGTAACACTCATGTTAGAGGATACGGGCTGGCAGGTGGTTACACTTCGGGGTATAACAGCTCCGTAAAGCGAGGATCGTCTGCCATATCCTGAAAGTCCGAGTCAGCCCTCGCCTGGATACGGTTCCGCGGATTCTGCCGGATAGCCTCTGTCAGGTGCTCCAGGCAAGTATGCGAGTCGCCCGTCATACTTGCCAGGACCGCCAGCCCATAGAACGCATAGTCCGCCTTGTCGTTCTGCTTCAAGATGGCCTTGAACTCTTCGCGAGCATCCTCGTAATGACCATCGTTCAGCAGCGAGATGGCATAGTCGTAGTGTTCTTCGTGACTCGCGAAGCTGGTCTTGCCCTTCGTAACCTGCAGGAGGCAAGCGTTGATGTACATCCGTATGCGGTCGCCAAGATCACCCGGCCCAGCGGCCAGCATCTTGTCGAAGGCTGCATGTGCCTTCTCGTATTTGCCTTCCTGCATCAGTCGCAGCGCGGCTTCGTAGTTAGAGAGCATCTGCGCGCGTCCGTCGTCCGCGGTAACAGGGATGGTTCCAGCCAGTGTACGGGGTGAACGTTTCGTAGCAAGTGCGGTTTCTGTCTTAGTCTGTGCCATGGTCAATATCTGTCGCCTGAGGCGCTCCTGAGCTTACTAATGGTACTAGGCAGCCGTTTTTTCCTGTTTGTTCTAGTGTCGGTTTTATACGCAGACCTGGCCGCAAGGTCAACTCCCACGCCGCTTGCCACCAAATCCTGCATTGCATTTACCTTGCTACTTCCGTCCATAGATCGCAGGGTTCAACTCAGGATCGTTATACATCTTCATCTGCCGATACAGTTTGAACCGCCGCTTTCCTTGCAGCACCTCGGCCCACAGGACATCCAAACAGGATGCCAGATCCCGCCGCTGTTCCTCGAGAAGCTCCTGCCGATCAGCATTTCCCTGCCGGTGCACATCCGTGGCTGTTTCGCGATGCGCCTCTTCTCGAGTGTGATAGACCTTCAACGCAAGGATCGAGAGCCGGTCGATCATCAACCCTGGTGTCTCGGAGTGCAGGGGAGCTTCCTCAGCCTGCTCCAGCTTTCCCAATAGCCACATGTCGATCTTCTCTACCAGATCGTTGCGCCTCTGATTCAGCCCGTCGATAGCTCGTTTGACTCTGGCAATATCCACATCGGTTGCCCCTGGATCCCGTGCCTTGTCCTCTTCGTGCCAGAGATCGAAGTTTGCCCTGTGCTGCGCCATGACAATCGTCATCAGTCCATCGGCATTGACCTCGATGTCCAGCTCGGTTTCCGGCCCGTGTAACGCCAGCGTCATCTCATCCTGCATCCGCGTAATCAAAAGAGCATCGAGCATACCCAGATCCCACTCCGTTCCGATACAACTCAGAGAAACTTTATCAGTTTGTAAAAGGTCTGAGTTGCCGGAAGCCAGCGAACCAAGCAGACTAGAGGTAGACATGACGACCTCGACGAAACGGGTTTTGATCTATCGCCTTGGCAGCCTCGGTGACACTCTCATAGCTCTTCCCGCATTGCATCTCGTGGCGCGGGCCTTTCCCGATGCCGAGCGCCGGATGTTGACCAACTTTCCCGTCAACGTCAAAGCTCCGCCGGCGGCTGCGATCCTTGAAAACAGCGAGCTTGTCCATGGATTTTTCCGGTATGCCGTTGGGACGCGAAGCCCGCGTGAGCTGCTGTCGCTCTGGTGGCAGCTCTTTCGTTGGCGTCCCGCGGTGTTGGTCTATCTGGGAGCTCGCCGCGGTGTTGAATCCGCTCGTCGCGATGCTGCCTTTTTTCGTGCCTGCGGAATCAAGCGTTTGATCGGTATCCCAGTTACGGAAGAGATGCAGCAGAACCGCTGGCAAGAGAAGGAACAGGCTTTAGAACCCGAAGGTGCGCGTCTGGCCCGCAATATAGCCGAACTAGGCGATGCTTATCTTGACGATCCCCAGAGTTGGGCCCTTCATCTGACAGAAAGGGAACACGCTCGTGCGGCAGAAGCGCTTGCGCCGGTTGCAGGACGTCCTTTGATTGCTGTGAGTGTCGGGACCAAGGTTCAATCAAAGGATTGGGGTCGGGAGAACTGGCGGGCGCTATTGGCTCGGATAGCAGCGCTCTATCCTGGCTATGCGCTTGCTCTTAGCGGTGCGTCCGAGGAGAGCGAGGCCAGTGAGTTTGCGGCCGAGGGCTGGCGACGGGCCTCAGCGGAGCCGGTGGTGAATCTCTGCGGGCTGCTTACGCCACGTCAGAGCGCGGCTGCGTTTGCGCGAGCCCGTATTTTTATTGGGCATGATAGTGGGCCCATGCACCTTGCTGCTGCCGTGCAGACACCCTGCGTGGCGATCTTTGCGGCTCGCAACAAGCCTCGGGTTTGGTTTCCCTATGGCAAGCAACACCGGGTTGTTTACCACAAGACCGACTGCTGGGGGTGCGGCTTGGAGACATGTATTGTCGAACGGAAGAGGTGCTTGACCTCGATTACGGTGGAGGAAGTTGTTGGAGAGGTTCGGGCAGTCCTTGGTTGATTTAATCGCTTTGTTACAGAAAAATATTGGGCGGTTACGTGGAGGAGATCAGCCGTTTTTTGGGGTGGTTTGGGGAAATGGACGCTAGATTGTGGCGTTTCGGTGGTCATGGTGTGGTGAAACGCATGGCAATCGTGGACAACGAACAACGCTTGTTTCGTCGATGAGAGTACGCCACGATCTTCAGGTATTTTTTGTGGAACCACGAAGATGCGATGATAGTTCCAGGGAGACTGTTTATTCATGCTGCCGGAACTTCATTCGATCCTGAACCTGCTCGAAGGTGGCTTCGGCCGACTCAAAGTCCTGGTAATAGGCGACATCATGCTCGACCGCTATATCCATGGCGAGGTAGAGCGCATCTCGCCAGAGGCTCCGGTTCCGGTTATTCGCCATGCACAGCGGTATGAGCGTGCTGGTGGGGCTGCGAATGTTGCGATGAATCTCGCCGGACTGGGCTGCCAGACGTTTCTTGCGGGCTTCTGGGGAAGCGACGCGGAACAGGGCGAGTTGGCGGGAATTATGGAGCGCGCCAGGATCGATACCGCAGGGGTTGTATCGAGTTCGCTGCCTACCATCTCGAAGACACGAATTATCGGACGCATGCAGCAGCTTTTGCGGCTGGATATCGAGAGCCGGGACAATCCCCCGGATGTGGAGGCGCAGCGGCTGCTGGAGCGGGCCACGGAGCTGGTGAAGAAGGTTCATGCCGTGATCCTCTCGGACTACGCCAAGGGAGCGCTGTCAGAGGCTCTCTGTGCGGCTGTGATCCGCGCTGCGCGCGATGCTGGGATCCCGATTCTGGCTGATCCGAAGACGCCAAACTTCGGCAAGTACTCGGGCGCGACAACGGTGTGTCCGAATCTGGGGGAGCTTTCGCTGGCGACTGGAGTGTCCTCGCATCAGACGGAGGCGATTCTGGCGGCGGGCCAAGCTCTGGTTGCGGAGCACGACTTTCAGTTCCTGACGGTGACGATGAGCGAGAAGGGTATAAGCGTCCTTCGGCGCGATAGCAGCTATCACTCGCCTGCAAGGGCTCGAGAGGTCTTTGACGTCTCTGGCGCGGGGGATACGGTGATCGCCACCCTGGCCGCGAGTCTTGCCGGTGGCCTCCAGATCGAGACGGCGGTGGAGCTTGCAAACCTTGCTGCCGGCGTTGTTGTAGGCAAGGTTGGGACGGTACCGATTGCGCAGCATGAGTTGATCACGCTGCTCACACCGAGCTCTGGACTGAGTGCGGGAGAGAAGATCCTGGATCTAGAGCGCATCCAGAAGCGTGTTGCAGAGTGGCGCGCCTCCGGCGAGACCATTGTATTTACCAATGGCTGCTTCGATCTGTTGCATGTAGGGCACATTACGCTTCTGGAGGACTGCCGCCGCTTCGGCACGAAGCTCGTCCTGGGATTGAACGCAGACTCTTCCGTCTGTCGCCTGAAAGGGCCTACTCGCCCGATTGTAGCGGAGCGGGAGCGGGCACGCGTGATGGCGGCGTTGGCTGCTGTGGATGCCGTCGTGCTGTTTGAGGAGGACACGCCGCTGGAGCTGATTCGTGCGCTCAAACCCAACGTCCTGGTGAAGGGCGGCGACTACAACGTGGAGACTGTCGTTGGGCACGAAGACGTGCTCGGCTATGGTGGCCGGGTGGAGATCGTTCCTACGGTCGAAGGTTTTTCGACGACTAACATTGTGAAGAAACTTACAGCGAATCTGGTGTAGAACGAGGAGAGTTAAGCGTGATTATTGTTACAGGCGGGGCAGGCTTCATCGGCAGCAACCTTATCCAGCAATTGAATCAGGCCGGTGAGCGCAACATCCTTCTGGTCGACAACTTTGCCCCGGCTCCGAACCTGACCGGGCCGAAGTTTCTGAATCTGGCAGGGGCTGACTACGCCGACTACATGGACAAGCGGGAGTTCCGCAGCGCCCTGAAGAGCGGCGACTTCGAGGGCGCAAAGGTGCGCGCGATCCTGCATCAGGGAGCCTGCTCGAACACGCTTGAGGACGACGGTCGCTACATGATGGACAACAACTTCACGTACTCGAAGGAGCTGCTGCACTTTGCGCTGGAGCACAAGATCCCCTTCGTCTACGCGTCGACGGCTGCGACCTACGGGGCGAGCACGAGCTTCACCGAGGTTCCCGCGAACGAGCGTCCACTGAATGTCTACGGCTACTCCAAGCTGGTCTTCGACAACTACGTTCGCCAGCTCATGCCGGAGATGAAGAGCACTGTGATCGGCCTGCGCTACTTCAACGTCTACGGTCCGCGAGAGCAGCATAAAGGCCGCATGGCCAGCGTGATCCACCACTTTACCCGCCAGTTGAAGGACACCGGGTCGATCCGCATGTTCGAGGGCTCGGGCGGCTACGGCAATGGCGAGCAGCGGCGTGATTTCGTGTTTGTGAAGGATCTGGCGCGGATCAACATGTTCTTCGCCGGATTGCTGCACGAAGCGCCCAAGAAGTCTGTTCAGGCGGTGGTCAATGCGGGTACCGGCGAGGCTCGTACCTTCAAGGCGGTAGCCGAGGCCTTGATGCAGGTGCATGGGCAGGGAGGGATTGAGTACATCTCATTTCCCGGTGATCTGAAGAACCGGTATCAGCACTACACGCAGGCTGATGTGACGGGTCTGCGCGCGGCTGGGTATACCGCGCCGTTCACTTCGCTCGAAGATGGAGTCAAGCAGACGTTTGCTGAGGAGCCTGCGCTCTAGAATAATTTGTCAAGGCTTAACTTGTGTAAATTCCCAAAGGCACAGCATACGAAGCCATCAATCAACTAAGGGAAGGCTATTTGACTGAACATCAATGGATTTGATGGTGAGAGCGCTGGGGCTCGAACCCAGGACCAACGCCTTAAAAGGGCGATGCTCTACCAACTGAGCTACGCTCTCAGACCACTCTATAAAGTTAGCACAGTTGACAGTGCAAATTGGCCGCTGATCTTGGCTCTGCGTCGGCTCATCCAGCGCTCCTCTCCTAGGAGCAACGGATAAATGGTCGGGCTAAGCGCAGACTAAAGTTTTCTTCTTGGACTTCTCGCGATCAAGAGCTTTGCTGCTCTCTGGGGATTCGGAATCAGGTTTTATTCATGCTGTTGTCTGCCTTCAGTCACACTTAAGTAACATGAGCGTTTCATTGACTTAGCAGAAACAGCGCAGTAGCCTCGACTATTGCATAACAAATATATGCGACGGCTTTGTGAGGGTTGCTGCGGAAGCGTAGCTCAAGCAACAACGGACCGCGAAGCCGGTTGAAGAATATAGGGCCAGAGATCATATGGAACCGCATTGCACAGGCAAGATGAAAGATCCAGAGACGGAGGCGCTGGAAGATGAGACTGCCCTCTCTCCATTAGCGAAGCTGCAAGGAGCCAAGTATCGCGATCTATCAGCGTCGCGGCGAGAGTATCGTGCACAGCTGAGACACCGTGCCGCGGAACAGATGAGTGATGAGGTGTTGCCAAGTCATGGAGAGGCCGACTCGGCGGCGCGTCAGGCACATGAGTCGGTGCGAGAAGAAGAGCTTGCGAATGCCGCCGCAGTTGAGCGCGTGGAATCGGCTCGCAGAGCGGAGGCGGCAGCGGTTGCAGCGGCTGTAGCCCGCCGCGAGGAGCGCGAGGTTGCAGAAGCGCAAGTGCTCAGTGCGCCGCGTCATGAAGACATAGGGGTTAGTTCGACGAATCAGACCCCTACCCGGATTCGACCGGTGCTTATCCCGACCCTACCCCTTTCCGGGTCCCCTATTGCATCCCAGGAAGTGAAAATAGTGTCAGAAGAGAACAGTTACTCTCAACAGTCATCAGCCGCAAGTGATGCTTCGCAACAACAGACAGTCAGAGCTAAACGGCATGATGACCCGCAACCGCAGATATGGATGCGTCAAGCTCGTCCGAACACGGTTACTACGTTGCCCTCGGAGTATCTGCAGTGGCGACCAGAATCTTCCGAGGATAGTCCAGAGAGTGCGTTCGCTTCCGAATCTATCTCCAGCCAGGATGTTACGGCCGATCCTTCTCCAGCTAATCTCTCAGGCCAGCGAGAGACAGTGACTGAGCGCGCCACTTCGCCGTCGGCCCCCCGTTCCATCAGAGCGGGTTCTCCACTTTCACAGGCTCCGTCTCCATCTCCAAGCTCTGTGCGCGGATGCCGGGCACACGATGACTTTGGATACTGGCCTGCATCTGCATACTCCGACCCATCCCGGCCGGTTGCGCCGGAGTCACTGCCAGAGACGAACCCTTCTTCGCAGCGTGCACCCTATACTGCAGACCCTGCGGGGCCAGCGTGGCTGTATGCTCCACCTATCTTGCAGCAGCAGCTGAAGCCCCCGGTGTCGCCCGTACCGCCTCCGCAGGCTTCCGTTGCCGAAACATTGCAACACTCGCGCGAACGGGTAGCCGCACGCTGGTTTGCCTTGAAAGGCGTCTTCGAGCACCCAGGCCAAGAGCCTTCGGAAGCTACGCCCGTGCGACAGAAGGAGACTCGAACGCCAGTGCTGGCGGTCTTCTCGCTTGCGGGTGGCGTCGGCAAGACCAGCCTGGTTGCCACAGTAGGCCGCTCGCTCTCGTCGCTGGGTGAGAAGGTTCTGCTCACGGACACGACGTCACATGGATTGTTGCCGTTCTACTTCGGCGCCAATGAGCTGCGGCAGGGAGTTGTCCGCACGTTTTCGCCGCCGAGCGGCAGTACGGACGCTCCGATCTATCTGGTCAACTATGAGATCGACCAGAAGATAGGGGATGAGGCCGCACAGGAGCTTCTAATCGAAGAGATCCTTAATAGCAGCCGAGGCACCCATCGCATCATGCTGGACCTCACGGTTAGCTCTGTATGGGTGGTTCGCCTTATGGCTCGGATGAATCCAACCATCCTTGTGCCCGTGGCTCCGGACATGAACTCGGTCATCAGCCTGCAGGCCGTCGAAAGGTTCTTCCATGGCGTCATCGACGGGGATGGCAGACCTATACAGCCTTACTACCTGCTGAATCAGTTTGATACCTCGCTTCCGCTGCATCTCGATGTTCGCGAGGTACTGCGGCGTCAGCTTGGCGATAGGCTTCTGCCCTTCGTCATTCGTCGTGCGCCCGCGGTCAGTGAGGCTTTGGCCGAGGGTATGACCGTAGTGGACTATGCGCCAGAATCATCCATATCCGAGGATTATTTAAACGTCGCAACCTGGCTCCGCACCATCGCCGCACCGGCTACCGCTGGCTTCCGGAACGTGCGCTGGAGCGAGCGGTAACCAGAACGACTGCTTCTGGGAGTTTGAGGTAACTTCAGGCCGATTTGTCTTGATCTCCATCTTCCTGCGCCGTATAACTTCTGCACGCACATAACCTAGGCTTTGGGCAGGGCGGGTGCACGCTAACCCGAAGGAACGTAGCGGGCACGAGGCTTCATGATTGGTTCCATTGTTCTACTGCGAAGATTACACAGACGTCTCTTCCTTTCTGCCATTCTTCTACATGCCGCAGGACCCGCATTCGCGTGGAAGGCCGACAGTGTCCCCGAGTGGGTTCGCAGTGCCGCCGCGCAAAGGCTTCCGTCCTACTCGCCGGAGACCAGCGCCGTCGTACTCTTCGAAGACACAACCTACTCCGTTGCGTTCGACGGCACAGCTACTGAGCACTACCGCTCTGTCGTGAAGATTCTGCGCCCTCAGGGCAGGGAGGATGCGGTTGTCGCCGTCCCCTTCGACAAGGACACGAAGATTCTCTCGCTCCACGTTTGGAGCATAGGCCCGGACGGACACGAGTATGCCCTGAAGGACAACGAGATCGTTGAGTATGGCTACCCCGGCCAGGGCAGTCTTTTTGTGGATGACAAGATCAAGGTTGCAAAAGCTCCAGGACGCGATCCCGGAGGCATCGTCGCGTACGAGTATGAGCAACGCGCCCGTCCATACCTGACCGAGAAGACCTGGCTCTTCCAGAGCGGTCTCCCGCGTGTCAATCAATCCTTCACTCTGGAGCTTCCGCCCGGCTATACCTATGGGACAGTCTGGGCTCATCACCAGCAGCAGAAGGCCATCGACCTCGAACATCAGCGTTGGCGCTGGGAGATGAAGGACACTCCCGCCATTGAGCTCGATCACGTTCTCATGCATCCGGCCCGTATGGCCCTCTCAGGCCGCATGACCGTACACTACGGCGGTCCCGGTGCCGTCTCAGCGACACAAGGTACCTGGCAGAGTATCGGCGAGTGGTATCAGACGCTCTCGAAGGAACGCCTCGTCGCCACGCCGGAGATCGCCGCAAAGGCCAGGGAGTTGGCCGGCGACAAAGCCGACTTCTACGACAAGACCGAGGCTATCGCGGAATTCGTACAGCAGCAGGTCCGCTACTTCGTCATCGAGATGGGTATCGGTGGCTATCAGCCCCACTTTGCCGCCGATATCTTCCATAATCTCTATGGCGACTGCAAGGACAAGGCGGCGTTGCTCTCGGCGATGCTTTCGACCGTCGGCATCCACTCGGCGCTTGTGATGGTGGACCATCGTCGCGGAGTCGTCGATCCTGATGCGCCTTCGATCGTCGGCGACCATATGATCGCAGCCATCCAGATTCCCAAAGGCTATAGCTCGCCGAAACTTCGCAGCGTCGTTACTGCGAAGACAGGAAAGCAATATCTCATCTTCGATCCCACCTGGGAGAAGACCGCCTTCGGTCAACTGGAGCACAACCTCCAGGGTGGTTACGGCGTCCTCATGGAAGGGAGCGATAGTCAGGTCATTAAATTTCCCCTTCTTGCTCCCGATCTCAATACCGTTCGCCGAACCGCCAGCTTTCACCTCCAACCAGACGGTTCGCTCCAGGGGACGGTTACAGAAAAGCGCTTTGGTGATGTTTCAGAGAATCGCCGCAGCCTATATACCCGCGGTGACGCGAAGGAGCAGAGCGACTATCTCGACCACATCCTCGAACAGGACTTCACCACGTTCAAGGCCACCGACGTCAAAGTGGAGAACGCCGTGTCTCTCAACAAAGATCTCACCATCAGCTATTCGTTGGACGCCGATCGCTTCGGCAAGGCGATGGGGCCGTTGCTGATGATTCGTCCTCGCGTCCTCGGCAGCGAAGGGCTGGAAACGGAGCACAAGATCCGCAGCGTTCCCATCGATCTAAGGGAGACCATGCAGGCGAAGGACGACTACGACATCGAGCTGCCTCCCGGCTATGCCGTCGATGAGATCCCCGAGCCCGTCAAGCTTGATCTTGGCTTCGCCGCCTACGAGAGCTCGAGCCATGTCAAGGACAACGTCCTGCACTACACCCGCACCTACACGGTCCGCGAGGTTACGCTGCCAGCGGAGAAGTACGGCGACGTCCAGAAGCTGGCCGGCGTGATTGCAGCAGATGAACAGAACCACGCAGTCCTCAAGAAGCAGTAACGCTGACGTATCAGACCAATAGATCAGAAGAAGGACGACTCAAATGAACCGGACGACAGGCCATCGCCTCCTCTTTGCCTCACTCTTCTGCCTTACCACAACACTCGCCCATGCGGACCAGTGGACCACGCCTACACCTGAGGAGCTCTCTATGACCTCGGAGCCCAAAGTCCCGGGCGCTGCCGCCGTCTATCTCTATCGTGAGGAGACGACCGAGGACAAGATGCACGCGTTCAGTGTCTATGTCCGTCTTAAAGTGCTCACCGAGAAGGGGAAGGAGTACGGTAACGTCGAGCTGGAGTACGCCTCCGTCAACAACGGCAGCGGTTACACCGTTAATGACGTCGCCGGTCGAACCATCCACCCCGACGGCACCATCATTCCATTCACGGGTAAGCCATACGAGAAACTGATTGAGAAGACACAGGGCACAAAGTACATGGCCAAGGTCTTCAGCATGCCCGATGTCACCATCGGAAGCATCATCGAGTACCGGTACAACCTTCGTTATGACGACAACTACTTCATCTCTCCGCGTTGGTATATCCAGTCCGATCTCTATACCCGCAAGGGTCACTATAAGTGGATGCCGACTGACAAGCAGCTGGTGAGCAATGATGACCGCGGACAGCTCACCAACAGCATCGCCTGGTTTCCCATTCTGCCCGTTGGGACTGAACTGAAGAACAGCCGTCTTCCAGGTATAGGTGGCAACGAAGGTCAACTAATCTTCGAGCTCAACGTACGCGACATCCCACCAGCTCCTGACGAAGAGTACATGCCGCCCCTTCGTAGTCTCACGTATCGTGTTCTCTTCTACTACGCGGCCTACCGGACTGGCGACGAATATTGGAAGAGTGAGGGCAAGCACTGGGCGAAGCTGCGCGACAAGTTCATCGGCTCCGGCAACGGCGTCCGCACCGCCGTCCAGCAGCTCACCACTCCTACGGATACGCAGGACCAGAAGCTCCGCAAGATCTATGCCGCTGTCATGCAGCTTGAGAACACGGACTTCACCCGCGAACACTCCGGCTCCGAGGAGAAGGCGCAGGGCCTCAGGGAGGTGCATACCGCCGATGACATCTGGGACCACAAGCGCGGCAGCGGCGACCAGTTGGCGGAGCTCTTTGTTTCTATGGCTCGTGCCGCCGGGCTGAAGGCCCACTTGGCCACCGTCAGCGACCGCAGCCGGCACATCTTCATACTTAGCTATCCCAGCTTCCAGCAGCTCGACGACTATATCGCCATTGTCAATGTCGATGGCAAAGAGCAATACTTCGATCCTGGCTCCCGCTACTGCGCCTATGGGCATCTTGCCTGGCAGCACACCATGACCAGAGGCATCCGTCAGACCGAGGATGGCTCTGCCATCTTCTCCTCTCCGGGGGAGACCTACACCACGTCACGCGCCCAGAGGGTTGCGACTCTGAAGATGGACGAACATGGAGCAGTCACAGGGACGGTTAAGATAACCTTCCTTGGATCGCCTGCTCTTAGCTGGCGGCAGCGCTCGCTCACCGGTGACGCTACCAGCCTGGAACGCGAGCTGCGCGTCAGCACTGAACAGCTCCTGCCTCAGGGAATGGATGTCAAGGTGGTTTCAATCGAAAAACTTACGGACTACGAGTCGCCCCTCACCGTCAACTTCGACGTCAAGGGAGCCATCGGTTCCTCTACAGGCAAACGTCTTCTCTTCACCGGAGACATATTCGAGACGAACGATAAAGCCACCTTCCCGCACGAGAAGCGCGAGACCGCCGTCTCCTTCAACTATCCTTACTTCAATCAGGACGCTGTCCGCGTGAACTTCCCTGAAGGATTCACTGTGGAATCTCTCCCCACCAGCATGAAGCAGCAGTTTCAGAACTTCGCTCTGTACGCGCTGTCCACCGAGTCCACCCCTACCAGCGTTACGGTCCGGCGCAACTACACCCTGGCCGAGATCATCTATCTGCCCAAGGAGTACCCTGAGCTCCGAGCCTTCTACAGCAAGTTTGAGACCAAGGATCAGGAGAGCGTTGTCATCACCTCTGCCCCTGCTACATCTGCCAAATCGGTAACCTCAACGAATTGAGGCAACCGCCGTCTGTTCCGCACTTAGGGGCAGGCGGCAGACCTTCACGGTCTCATTGGCGTAGTCACAGGCAAACCCCGTTAACGCGCTTCGTTCCAGCACTACCCAATCCACTCCAAGTGGCCTAAGCGCAGTCAGTCGCTCTGTATCCGTTCTCTCGCTGAGCCTTGTCTGTGCGGCCTGCGCCTTCACCCATGCGGGTGCCAGCTTTGGAATGTTAGCCGCTTCACCGCCATCCTTTGAGTAGTCAGGCAATACACTGCGCTCTGCTATGGCCCGGAAGCTCTGAGCATCCTCGCCGGGCATCGTGATGTAGTTCGAGTCCAGTGCAAAGAATGCTTCCTTCGGAGTGTTGTGCCGGATCCAGACGAATGCCCGCTCCCATGCATTGGTTGCTGGAACTTTCGGAAGCTCTAGATGTGTCGATGCCGGAAACGTCTGCCGTCCTGCAAATACCATGATGCCTCCGAGAGAGCAAAACACCAGAGCCCATCGCAACGCAGATCGCTTGAGGAACCTCTCGCCCAGTGCGGCTCCCAATCCCAGAATCATCAGGATGTAGGTGATCTGGAAGATGCGCAGCGGCTGCAGCCATGCAACGGTATGGGTCGTTGCGGTTACTCTGGCAAACAGCAGGGCGACAACTACTGCGGTGAGCGAGCAGACAACCGCCGTCCGGGCCAGCGCGATCTTCGTCTCTTTCCACCAGCGTCGTCTGCATGCAACCGTGGCCAGAATCGTCAGCGGAGCCACAAGTCCAATCTGCTCGTACCAGGTCCACTCCGTGAGAAACCAGTAGCTCCGAGTCATCTGCGCTTGTATATACGCAGCGCTCTCGCCTGGCGACCTCAATTGAAAGCCCCATGCTATGGCTACAGCCAGCAGGCTGAGCCCAATGGTTCCCCATGTTCTTACCGCTCTCTTTTCGGATAGCTGGGAACCCAACACGAGCACGTAGCCGAAGGCGTACGCAGCCATAAGCAGATGCATCGCTGCAGCCACCGCGAGGGCACCACAGCACAGCACCAGCCCCTGCCAGCGTCTTGTCCGTCCAGACTCCTGCGACGACAAAAAAACTTCGAGCCCAACCAGCGCCAACAACCCGCAGGGCGTAGATAGGCTGCGTGCCGTCACGTACTGGTCCATCAGGTAGATGGATGTGCCGGCGATCGGCAGGGCTAACCACACAGCCAGCAGAGTCACGGCTCCGGCCCTTGCCTCTCGCCCCGCATAGCATCGCGCTGCCAGATGCCAGGCTGCGAAAAGCGTCACCCATACGCTCGCAAGCTGCACCAGCAGCAGGACAACCCCGAGACTCAGATGCGATAGCCGAACCAGAGCAGCGATTGCATCCGCGAAGTAGGACAACCGCGGATGCGCCACTGCAAACTCCGAAGCGTGTGGATATAGGGAAGGATCAAGAACATGTTTGATCCCAGCCATATAAGGGCCGCCATCCTCGGCATAAGGATGGTATCCATGCACAGCCAGCGCCAAAACCGTCAGCATCGTTACGAGGCCGGCCGCGAACCTCCACTCCGGTCTCCGCAGTCCGCCCTGTGCCGCTGTTGTAGATATAGGTTGTACTACTAAAGTTGTGGCCAAATTGCCTGTCGCTCCGGGCCCGCACTGCAACGGACTGAGTGAAAATACACGCCTGCTTATGGGTAGACTGTCTTCCGGGAAAAACAGTTTCCCGACACTTTTCCTCTGCCGTTAGACACGGCACGCAACAAGAAGTCGCGTTCCAGAGATGGTGCTCTGCGACGATACAATGAAAGCAGTTATGCATCTCTTGGCCCTGCGTATCTTCACCGCCTTCCGGACACCTCTCACCCCGAACGCGGTGGCCGCATGACTGCACCGCGCAGCCGTAACCTCCTCAAGACCGTCCCTGGCCTGCTCATCAGCGCCTTCTTCCTTTGGTTCACCTTCAAGGGCATCTCCTTCGCGCAGATTCGTGCCCTCCGTCTGGTGCACCCCTCCTGGATTATCGGCGTTCTCGGCTTTACCTTCGCCAGCTACACCCTGCGCTGTGTCCGCTGGACCCGCATGATGCGGCCCACTGGAGCGGGTTTTCCTGTCTGCGCCCGAGTCCTGATGACCTCGCTGGCCGCCAACAACATCCTCCCCCTCCGCATCGGGGACATCATGCGCGTCTTCACCTATGCGGGCGACCTCGGCGCATCCCCCTCTGCAATCCTGAGCACGGTCATCCTCGAAAAGCTCCTCGACATCTTCACGCTTGTCCTCATCTTCGTCGTCTTCATGGGATCGGGCGTCGCTCCTCACTATCGCCTGGTGGCGGAGCTGACGCTCACCGTCTCCGCGGTTGGGCTTCTCGTTCTCCTTCTCGGCGCCCGCATCCTCGAAGCTCCCATCCGAAGACTCTTCGCCCGGCTCCCGCAGAACCACAAGCTCGCGAAGATTGAGCACTGGTTTGTACTTGCGCTGGACTGCATCCGTCAGATCGGTATCTCCGGCTCTCTCCTGCTCCTCCTGCAGTCTGCTGTCATCTGGGCGTGCGAGGGCATGATCTTCGTCTCCGCGGCACATCTCATCGGTCTCGTCACGGATCGCATCGGCCCCTGGCAGGCTGTCTCCGCCGCCAACCTCTCCTACCTCATTCCGAGCTCCCCAGGAGCCATCGGCACCTTCGAGCTTGCTGTTCGAACCTCGCTCGTCAGCCACGGAGCCGTCGCCTCGCAAGCGGCTATCTACGGCCTCGCCCTTCACGCCTGGCTCCTCATCTCCGTCACCGGGGCAGGCGGTGTCATCTTCCTCATCCATCGCTTCAAAATCCACAACACGAAGCCTCTCTTCAAGGAGATCGAAACCCTCCCCGTCGAACTTCCTTAATCTTTGTTCGGACTCACCTCGCGTAAACTCAATTAAGCTAAGCCCCAAAACATTTCCTCCAGCGGTGAACCCGAAGCATGTATCGCACAATTCAGCTGTCCCTGTTGGCTCGCATCCAGGCTATCCTCCTCGCCAAGTACGACGTCACTCTCACGCAGTTGGCCGTCGAGCAGCCGCCCAGCATCGCCCTCGGCGAACTCGCCCTGCCCGTAGCCTTCGAGCTGGCCAAGCGCCTCCGTAAAGCCCCGCGCGTCATCGCGACTGAGCTGGCCGCCGAGCTCACCAACGAGCTTGCATCCGGCCAGGCTGAACTCGAAGGCATCGCCAGCGTAGAAGTAGCCGGTGCAGGCTACATCAACATCCGCCTCGACCGTGCCGCCACCGTCCGCCGTATTGCCGCCGATCAGCATGCCGACATCGGCGGCCCCGGCTTCCGCCTCGTCGAGCACACCAGCATCAACCCCAACAAGGCCGCGCACATCGGCCATCTCCGCAACGCCATCCTCGGCGATACCTTCCAGCGCCTACTCCGTCCCGATGCCTACAAGAGCGGCTACGAGGTCGGCGTCCAGAACTACATCGACAACACCGGCGTCCAGGTAGCCGATGTCGTCGTCGGCCTCGTCCATCTCGAAGGCAGGAATCTTGCGAGCACCCGTGAACTCCTCGCCGAACTCGCCGCGACGAACCAGCGCATCGACTTCTACTGCTGGGATCTCTACGCTCGCGTCTCCCAGTGGTACACGGCCGACCCCGCGCAGCTCGCCGCCCGCAAACAGATTCGCCTTGATACCCTCCACGCCCTTGAGACCGGAGGCAACGATACCTCCACCATCGCCGATCTCATCTCCACCGCAGTCCTCCGCCGTCATCTCGAGACGATGGAGCGCCTCAGCATCGAGTACGACTTCCTGCCCCGCGAGAGCGAGATCCTCACCCTGCACTTCTGGGATGCAGCGCGCACGCTGATGATGGAAAAGGGCGTTCTCTATCTCGAAACCGCCGGCAAGAACAAGGGCTGCTACGTCATGCGCCGCGCCGGAGCAGAAGTTCAGGAAGAGGGAAGTGACATCCCCGATGAGGACGCCAAGGTCATCGTTCGCTCCAACGGTACCGTCACCTATGTCGGTAAGGACATCGCATACCATCTCTGGAAGTTTGGCCTCCTTCCGGGAAAAGACTTCGGTTACGCAAAGTTCCACGAGTACCCTACGCACACCTGCTGGATCTCCACCATCGACGGTGAGACCCCGCACCCCACCTTCGGCAAAGCCGACGCCATCTACAACGTCATAGACTCTCGCCAGAACGATCCACAGACTCAGGTTGTTCAGGCCTTGCGCGGTATGGGATTCACCGAGGCCGCCGACCGCTACACCCACTTCAGCTACGAGATGGTCGCCCTCACGCCACGCTGTGCCATCGACCTCGGCTACGCCATCAGCGACGAGGACCGCAAGAAGGCCTACATCGAGGTCAGCGGGCGCAAGGGCTTCGGCGTCAAGGCAGACGATCTACTCGATCAGCTCATCGCCGCCGCCAAAGCTGAGGTAGATATCCGTCACCCCGATGTCAGCGAAGCCGACCGCCTCACCATCGCCAAACAGATCGGCGTTGGAGCTCTCCGCTACTTCATGCTCCGCTTCACACGCAACACCGTCATAGCCTTCGACTTCAAGGACGCGCTCAGCTTCGAGGGCGAGACCGGTCCCTATGTGCAATATGCCATCGTCCGCGCCGCGAACATCTTCCGCAAAGCCAGCACTACCCCGGAGGCCTGTACAGCCGCTATTGCAGCTCTCGACCTTGGCAAAATCTTCGACAGCGAAGAGGGAAGCAGCCTCTGGGAGACCTGGCTCCTCACCTCAAAGCTCACGCTGATGATCGAGCAGTGCATCGCTACCGCTGAGCCTGCTTATCTGGCCAAGTATGCCTTCCAGCTCGCCCAGCAGTTCAATAACTTCTATCACCGCCACCATGTTCTCCACGAGACTGACCCCACCCGCAAGACACTTCTACTCGCCACGGCCGCCGTCGCTCAGCGTGAGATGATCCGCGCCTTGGGCTACCTCGGCATCGAAGCGCCGCAGCGTATGTAACCTGCCTGTTCCGACGCATCTAAATGTGGCGGCCAAGATATCTCCGGTTATAAGTCATCTCGTCCTATCTGCTTTCATAGGACAACAAAAAAACAGAACTGCGAATCTCACGTAACTAACATGGATGCAATGTCCGTGCGGAGGAATGACTAGCTATGGCAATTTTCAATAGCGAATTTCGGGACAAGCTAAAGGGAAAGCGAGTGGCCATTCTGGCCACTGAGGGCGTCGAAGAGGTGGAATTGACAAAGCCGAAAAAAGCCCTCGAGGACGCCGGGGCGAAGGTCAATGTCATCGCTCCTGCATCGGGGTTTCAAATCCCATCAGCAAGGCATGGGATATGACCGATTGGGGCGGCACCATCAAAGTTGACGTTGAATTATATGCCGCATCTAGCAGTAAATACGACGCTTTGCATCTTCCTGGTGGAGTTATAAACCCGGACCAACTCAGGACCGATCCAGAAGCCGTGGAATTCGTGAAGACCTTCTTCAAAGAAGGCAAGCCGGTAGCCGCTATCTGTCATGGGCCGTGGACTCTCATCGAGGCTGACGTCGTTCGTGGAAAGACGATGACCTCCTGGCCATCACTTAAAACCGATCTTCGCAACGCGGGAGCGCAATGGGTGGATCGTGAGGTTGTTGAGGATAAGAACCTCGTCACCAGTCGCAAGCCCGACGACCTTCCAGCCTTCAATAAAGCAATGATTGAACTCTTCAGCCACGCGGCTGCACACCACGCCGCAGCTTGAAGTAAGGCGATCAACGAGAAGAGGCTCCCGCGAGGGAACCTCTTCTTTGCTTCCGGCTAAAGGTTTAGCTGTCATAGCTCCGTACCCACTCCACGATCGACCGCACCGCAACTCCCGTAGGCCCATAAGCAAGCCATGGTTTGTTCTCCTCGTTCCATGCACACCCAGCGATATCCAGATGCACCCACGGCGTGTCGCCCGCGAACTCCTTCAGGAACATCGCTGCCGAGATCGCCCCGCCCCAACGGGTCTTCCCTGTATTCATGATGTCGGCGATCTGGCTCTTGATCTGGTCCTTGTAGTCGTCGGTGCAGGGCAGCCGCCAGAACCTCTCGCCCGAAGACTTGATTGCCTGCTGGAACTTATCCCACGTCGCCTCGTCGTTCGAGAACAATCCCACGTTCAAGATACCCAACGCCACTACACACGCGCCGGTTAACGTAGCCGCATCAATCAGGTGCGTGCACCCGAGCGTCTTTGCGTAGTGCAATCCATCGGCCAGCACCAGCCGCCCCTCGGCATCCGTGTTGATGATCTCGATCGTCTTGCCCGACATCGCCGTCACCACATCGCCTGGCTTAAATGCCTTTCCATCCGGCATATTCTCCGCCGAGCACACCACCCCGATCACCTTCACCTTCGGCTTCAGCTCAGCGATGGCTCGCATTGCACCGATCATTGCTCCGGCGCCCGCCATGTCGTACTTCATCTTCTCCATGCCATCGGCGGATTTGATTGAGATTCCACCAGTGTCGAAGGTAATTCCTTTGCCCACCAGCCCCAGCACTGGAGCATCTGCAGCTAAAGCCTGCCCCTTCGCCAGCTTGGGCTCATATGTCATCACAATCAGCGCGGGCGGCTCGGACGAGCCCTGTGCCACCGCCGAGAACGCTCCCATCTTGAGCTCCTGCAGCTTCGCCGTCGAGTAGACCTCGCACTTCAGCCCCATCTCCGCGCACATGGCCGCCGCACGTTCGCCCAACACCGTCGGCGTCAGCACATTACCAGGCTCATTTACGAGCGAGCGGGTGAAGTTTTGCGCTGCCGCAACGATCAGCCCCTCGTCGAACCCTGTGTGGATCTCCGTTATAGTCGACTTCTCCGACTCCTTCGCAATCACGGTGAGCGTCTGCAGCGAGCGGTCCTTGCGGTCACTTCGATAAGTGTCGTAATCAAGGTTAGCCAACTCCGCACCTTCGACCAGCGCCCTGGCCGTCAGGGTGCATGGCAACTCCTCAAGGTGCTCATCGGAGAGCGCATGGTCTTCCGGAAACGCAATCGCCATATCTCGCACGTCGCGGGGTTTGGCTGCCCGCACTGCTGTTCCCGCAGCCTTGCGCACCTCATCCGCGCAAAGTCCGCTGGCCTTGCCCAGACCCACGATCAAAAGCCGCTCCGCCTTCAGCCCGTTCGGGGCATGGAGGAGCAGTGACTCGCCCACTGTCGCCTTGAACTCACCCGACTCCAGCACCTTCGCGGCCGCATTCGTCAAGGCATCCGAGGTCGTAAGCAATGCTAGCAACGGTTCGGCGTCTTTCCCGGTTGCAATATCCACTGCAAATACAGCAAGCATTGGCGTGGTAAACCCAGCCGCATCCTGAAAGAGAAGCTTCGTATCCATAGGCTTCTATCGTAGCGCGACTCCGCCTGTCGCCCCATCAAAAAACTACAACTAGAGCAAAGTAGTTGGCGTTGCCTCCTGATAGTTGCTCCTCTGTGAAATTAGAGGTAACCGGGTGTTCTCTAGCGCCGCTGACTCCGAGCCACGGCTGCCTTGGCTTCCTTATCCGCTTCGCGCTTGCGTTCCGTCTCGCGTTTGTCCCAGTCCTGCTTGCCCTTGGCCAACGCCAACTCGCACTTCACTCGTCCATTGCGGAAATAAAGTCGCGTCGGGATCAATGTAAAACCCTTCTGCTTCGTCATATTCTCAAGCCTCCGCACCTCGGTCTTGTGCAGCAGCAGCTTCCGTGTACGCAGGGAGTCATGATTCATTGCATTTCCATGAGAAAACGGCCCGATGTGTGCATTCAGCAGAAAGCACTCTCCATCCTTGAGTAACCCATAGGCATCCTTCAGATTGGCCTTGCCTTCGCGGATCGACTTGACCTCAGTTCCCCGCAGCGCAACGCCCGCCTCGAACTTGTCGGTTAGAAAGTAGTTGAAGCTCGCCGATCGATTGAACGCTGCATCCCGCATCCCCGCAGCCACGGGGTCCCGGTCCTTCTCCCTCACAACAGCCTTGGGCTGATGGGCGACTGTCGGATTGGAGAGCGAACGAGGCATGGAATCTCTTACTTTAACATGCCTGGAACCATCGCCTCACCCACGAGGGCACCGCGCGTCTAACCCTCAGTTCCTTACCGCAGACGACCAGCATAGGTCACGATGACTCACACCCGCGAGCCGCTTAGCGAAGCACCCGCGAATACCCTCAAGAACTACCCTCTTTGCGAGGTTATATTTGCAGCGAATGGTATACTCACCCAAGCGCAACAGCCTGGCAGGCACCGCCCCGACAAGCAGCGTCCTCCCCATCCGCAACATTGGGGCAGGCGTGTACTCCAGCAGACGCCACACTCTTCATGGTGTAAAGGACGCAAACGGAAGCAGCATGGGTCGCGGGAACAATCTGATCAGCACATTATCGACATGCGTCGTCCGGGCGCTCTCCCTCTTTATCATCGTCTCCTGCCTCGCGGGCGCGACCTCTGTTGCCGCGCGCGCGCAGTCAGCCAGCACCTGGAATAAACGTGGACAGGACGCCGAGACCCGTCAGGACTACGACGCCGCTTACGAGGCATACCGCCAGGCGATCCTGAAAAATCCGAAAGACCTCCGCTACAAGGCTCACTACGAGCGCGTGAAGTTCCAGGCCTCTGTGGGCCACCTCGACCGCGGTCGCGTCCTCAAGCAAAGCGGTGATCTCAGCGGCGCTCTGAACGAGTTCACCCGTGCCCTCCAGATCGACTCTGCCAACCAGGCTGCCCAGCAGGAGATCGATATCCTCTGGGGCCAACAGCCGCCTGGCGCTGCCGGCTCCACTCCACCGCCTTTACCGCCATCCAGTCGGGAGGACACGCTCAAGAACATCGGCTCCATCTCCGGCCCCGTCGAGCTCAAGCCCGTCTCCAACGACCCCATCACGCTCCACATGGTCGAAGATGTCAAGATCATCTATCAGGCCATCGGCAAGGCTGCCGGCCTCAATGTTCTCTTCGATCCTGACTACACCTCCAAGCGCATCCCCGTCGACCTCACCAACGTTAGCCTCTCCGACGCCCTCCGCATCGTCGGCACCCTTGCCGGGACCTTCTACAAGCCCGTCACCTCCAACACGATCTTCGTCGCCCAGAACACCCGCACCAAGCGCACCGACCTCGACGAGCAGGCGGTCCAGACCTTCTACCTCACCAACGCCAGCCAACAAGCCGACGCCAACGAGATTCAGACCGCGCTTCGCAGCCTCCTCGACCCCAGCATCAAGATCAACCTAGTTCCCAGCCAGAACGCCATTGTCATGCGTGCCTCGCCGGACCAGCTTCTCCTCGCCCAGAAGCTCCTCAACGATCTCGATCGCGCCAAGCCGGAGGTGGTTGTTGATGTCGCCATCCTCGAGGTCAACCGCGACAAGGTACGCAACCTCGGCATCACCCTGCCACAGTCCATTTCCCTCACGCCCCAGGCGTCGCCCACCGCTACGAGCTCCACCTCCACCTCTACTAGCACCACTGGCACGACCACGACCTCCTCCAACTTCACCCTCAACTCCCTCGCCAACATCAACGCCACCAACTTCGCTGTCAGCATCACCGGCGGCACCCTCAACGCGCTACTCACCGATTCAGACACCCGCGTCCTCCAGAACCCCCGCCTCCGCGCCAGCGATGGCCAGCGCGCAAACCTCAAGATCGGCTCGAGGATTCCCGTAGCCACCGGCTCCTATAACGCTGGAGTCTCTACTGGCGTCGGCAGCATCGGCGTCCAGACGCAGTTCACCTACCTCGATGTCGGTGTCCAGATCGACATGACGCCCACCGTCCACTTCGACCGGCAGGTCACCCTCAAGATGAAGATCGAGGTCTCCTCGCAGACCAGCACAGTCACTATCAGTGGTGTCGCCGAGCCTGTTATCGGCCAGCGCATCGTCGAACAGGTCATCCAACTCAAGGATGGCGAGCCCAGTATTCTCGCCGGTATCATTACCAAGCAGGACACCCAGGGCGTCAGCGGAACCCCCGGCCTCGGCGAGCTGCCCTTCTTCAAATACTTCTTCTCCACCCAGGCCAAGGAGACCCTGCAGAACGAGATTGTCTTCCTGCTCATACCTCACATTGTGCGTGAGTCTGTCCTCTCCCGCCTGAACACCCGCGCCATCGATACCGGCACCGGCCAGGCAGTCGAGCTCCGTCGCGATACCTCGGCGCAGGCCGATCTCGACAACTCCATCGTCAACTCAGCCACGCGCCCCACCGGCCCTGTCACGACGGCAGCCAACGCGGCTAACGCGATGGTGCAGCAGCTCAAACAACAGGCTCAGCCCCCCACCCAACCCGATCCCGGTCTGCTTCCCAGCCAGCCCGCCGTGCTTCCTCCAAATCCGGCCCCAGGCCAGCCACAGGCACAGCCCGCGGCTCCCGCCGGCCCGCCAGTCAGCCTTACAGTGGTTCCAGCCAACGTCAATCAGACAGTTGGCAGCACCTTCCAGGTCGCCGTCATGCTCAACAACGCGCGCGACGTCTACTCTGTGCCGCTCCAGCTCCAGTTCAACCCCGCCGTCCTCCAGCTAGTCAACGTCGACGCCGGGGATCTGCTCAGTCGCGATGGTCAGGCAGTCGCTATCGTCCACCGTGACGAAGGAAACGGCCTCGTCACCATCTCCACCTCCCGCCCACCCAACGTTGCCGGGGTCAACGGGCAGGGAAGCGTGGCTACCCTCACCTTCAAGGCCACTGCCGCAGGCGACTCCAATCTCGCCCTCGTCAAGGTCGGCGCCCGCAACAGCGTCCAGGCCAATCTTCCGGCCGTCGGTTCACAGGCCGTGGTACATGTGAAGTGATCGCTCGCAACAATCCGGATACCCCCTCCTTTGCGGCTCCGTCGCAAAGGAGGGCTTCTACGAACCCCCAGGCCGGTCTCACTCTCATCGAACTCATCATCACTGTGGCTATCGTCTCTCTCCTTGCCACCGCAGCTATCCCTATCGCCCGCTTCCAGGTCAAGCGCACCAAGGAGCGTGAGCTCCGTCGCGATCTATGGGAGATGCGCGATGCGATCGACCACTACAAGGATGCCGCAGACAAAGGCGGGATAATGACCAAGGCCGATAGTTACAACTATCCCCCCGACCTGGAAACCCTCGTCAATGGCGTCGATATTCAGGGCAAAAAGGTTAAATTCCTCCGCCGCATTCCCGTCGATCCCATGACCGGAACCACCGAATGGGGCCTCCGCTCCAACCAGGACGATACCGACTCCGACTCCTTCGGCGGCCAGAACGTCTTCGACGTCCACACCAAGAGTCAGGGCACTGCCCTCGATGGGACAAAATACTCTACATGGTAGCCACCCCTGAATCCCGCATCGCACGACCTGCATGGCCGTCAGAACGAGGCTTCACCCTCCTCGAACTCATGATTGTCATGGTCGTCATCGGCCTGCTCGCCGCCATCGCCATCCCCTCTTACACCAACAACATCCGCAACGCCAAAGAGGCTGTCCTCCGCGAGGACCTCCACACCATGCGCACCGCCATCGATTCCTATACTGTCGACAAGCAGAAGGGCCCCCAGAGCCTCGACGATCTCGTCCAGGCCGGTTATCTCAAGGTCATGCCCCAAGACCCCTTCACCCATCGCACCGATACCTGGGTCCCCGTCGAGGGCGACACCCTCATTACTACCGACCAAACCGAGCCAGGTATCACGGACGTCCACTCCGGAGCCCAGCAGACCTCCTCCGAAGGCACTGCTTACTCCACTTGGTAAGACAACCACATAGCGCTCAGACGATCTATGATGCCTATTGTTAGGGCTCACAAAAAGAGCGCATACTAGTCCAATAAGTATCGAGCTGCGTCCAGTCAACAGGGAAGCGGCTAATCAGGAGAAAATCCCATGCGTCCCGTCACGCACCTTGGTCTAGCCGCCCTCATCGCTATCTCGACCCTCTCCTACGCCCAGACTCCCGCCAACGTCCCGGCCGAAACCCAGCCGCCCAAGACGCCCGATACCAGCAAGCAGCCCACCCCGGAAGAGAACAAGGCCGCCGCAACCACCGCCAAGACGAAGACCGACTCCCTCCCGTCTCCCGGTGAGGCCCTTGACCCCAACATCAAAGCCGGCAGCGAAGATGACGTCAACGCTGTAGGCAACCGCAACATCGGCGGCCGTGGCATGGGCAACTGGTACTCCACCGATTGGGAGATCCGCAACGGCAAGGCCTACTCGATGGAGATCGAGAAGTCTGCCCATCTCGTCACCGACCCCGTTGTCGTCGAATACGTCAACCGCGTCGGCCAGAACATCGTCAAGAACTCCGACTGCAAGGTGCCTTTCACCATCAAGGTCATCGACTCCGACGAGATCAACGCCATGGCTCTTCCCGGCGGCTTCTTCTACGTCAACTCTGGCCTCATTCTGGCCGCCGACGAGGAGGCAGAGCTAGCCGGCGTAATGGCTCACGAGACCGCCCATGTCTGCGCCCACCACGCTGCCCGTCAGCAGACCAAGATGAACTATGCCCAGATCGGCTCGATTCCGCTGATCATTTTTACCCAGGGCACCTGGACCGGCTACGGCATTTATGAGGCCGCCCAACTCGCCATTCCAATTACCTTCCTCAAGTTCTCCCGCATCGACGAGGCTCAGGCCGATTGGCTCGGCCTCCAATACATGTATAAAGCTGGCTACGATCCCCAGGCCTTCATCCAGTTCTTCGAAAAGATCGACGCTCTCGAGAAGCACAAGCCTGGCACTCTCTCCAAGGTCTTCGCCGATCATCCCCAGACTCCCGATCGCATAGCCCGCTCCGAAGACGAGATTGCGACCATCATGCCCGCGAAGCCGGACTACGTCGTCACCACCAGCGAATTCGATGATGTCAAGACCCGCCTCGCCCGCATCGAGAACAAGCGCAAGCTTAATGACAAGGGCAAAGACAACAAGCCCACACTCCGCCGCGTAGGCAGCGGCAACGGCAACAACGATCCCAACAACCCCAACGGCAACGGCTCCAGCACCGGAGATGACCGTCCGACGCTAGGCCGCCGCAACTAATCACGTACGGAATCGTGGGCCCCATCTTCGCGACATGGCTTATCGTCGCTAAGGTGGGGTGCAAAGCGCGATCAGATCGTTGGCCACCTCAAAAGTTTGTCATTTCAAGCAAAGGCAGCGTTCTCTGTCTCGAAAAACCCCTCCCGATTTTCGTGTCTACCGTTGTCTGTTCTGCTAAGCTCATCCTTCACCAAAACCCCGTAAAATATTCCTATGACCACCAAAACCACGGGCTACACCGACGACCATGCCAAAGCTGGCCTCGACGCCAAATTCCCCGCCATCGAAACTTGGCCGAACCAGTTCAAGGCTTACGAGATCCTCGTCGACGACCCCGAGTTCACCAGCGTCTGCCCCAAGACCGGCTTGCCCGACTTCGGCCGTCTCACCATCCGCTACATGCCCCGCGAGAGCTGCATGGAGCTAAAATCTCTCAAGGAATACCTCTTCACCTACCGCAACCTCGGCATCTTCCAGGAGAATATCGTCAACCAGGTTCTCGACGACGTAGTCAAAGCGACTAATCCTGTCTGGGCCAAGGTAGTAGGTGACTTCCGCCCCCGCGGAGGCATCTCGACCATCGTCGAAGCCTTCTACCCGCGCCCAGAAGACTCCAAAGGCCCTCGTGGTTGATCCTCTCCCCTACGGTAGAGCCTCATAGGTGACGTACGCGAAGCGCATGGAGTCCGGAGCCCAGGAGTTGACGTTCATGGTCCCCTGTCCACCGATGCTCTTTACGAGCGTCTTCTTGGGAGCAGCAATCTTGTCGTGGTCGATCGCAACTAATTTGATCTCGATAGCGACGTTGCGTGGGTTGTGGGTAGGCGTACCGGCGGGGTAGCCGATGTACACCATCTTCTTGCCGTCGGGCGAGATATGAGGGAACCAGTCTTCGAGTTGGTCATTCACGACCAATTCGGCTTTCTCATCGTTGCGGCCTGCACCTTCAGCAGGGAAACGCCAGATGGCTTGCTTCCCTGATCGATCGGAGTTGATGTAGATCCACTTGCCGTCCGGGGAGTAGTCAGGGCCATCGTCCTGGTGAATATTGAATGTCAACCGGTCCTCCGCTCCCCCAGCAGCGGGGATGCGGTAGATGTCATATTGACGGCTTCCGTTGCGCTGAGCCACAAAGGCAAGGGTCTTGTTGTCCGGCGACCAGCCATGGAAATAGCTGGGCGTATCGGACGTCATCAGTTTGATGTTGCTGCCGTCGGCGTCGGAGACAAAGACCTGCGATCCCTTGCTGGGGGAAGCGGTCGCTGAAAACGCAAGCTTCTTGCCGTCCGGCGAGAGAGCCTTATCGTTGTTGCAACGAAAGTCCGCGGGAATGGTCAGTTTTTGCGGCTCCGCTGTGCCATCTTTCGTGAGAACGAGTTTGTAGATACCTCCGCCGGAGTTGGAGATCAGATAGCTTCCGTCGGGCGACCAGTTGGGCGCTTCCCAGACGGAGTCCGCGCTATAGACCAGATGCGAGGAGCCATCGTGCAGGTCGTAAATAAACAGACGGCTGCGCAGATGCTCTGCAGAGCGTGCGGTTGCTGCTGCTCCTGCCTGCACCGAGCCAGCTTGCGCGTGAAGAGTGGGCGCGAGAATACAAAATGCGGTCACTGTAAGCTTGCAGCAGAATGGCGATTGTATCGAGAAAACTTTCATACTGTGAGGAACTCCTCTTCGGCGTAGAAATCGATCAACGGTTCGTGTTAGTTCCACAGTCATCCTGCAGGAAGTAACGCATTGTTATGCAAAAGCCGCTCCTCTACTGTGGCTTACCCACCGAGTTCTTGAGAATGACATTCGAGAGCATAGCAGTATCCAACTTGTCTGGCAGATGCGAACAGAAGCCGATGCCGACATAAAAAGGTTCTTCGAAGTGCAGGTTGATCGGCGGCCCAAGCTGATTCATGGGCTCTCCATCTAGGCTGACGAAGATGGCGATGGAATCGCCACGTTTTTCAATCCCGATTCGTTTCGCCAGGACGTGAGCCAGGGTGCCTCCGAAGCGATACTGCATATCCTTCATAGAAGCACCTCTCTCCGAACGCTGTGCCAAGTGGATCATGCCCACACCGTGCTCGCCTTCGGCGTAGAAATCGATCAACGGTTCGTGTTAGTTCCACAGTCATCCTGCAGGAAGTAACGCATTGTTATGCAAAAGCCGCTCCTCTACTGTGGCTTACCCACCGAGTTCTTGAGAATGACATTC
>Ga0193717_1000467_pt1 | contig 27284 bp, 18 predicted proteins | sample U2c2metaG_FD_145900 | JGI IMG/M metagenome (GOLD analysis project Ga0193717, IMG submission 145900) | Soil microbial communities from a riparian zone of the East river system, Colorado, United States - U2c2 | ecosystem: Environmental > Terrestrial > Soil > Riparian zone | place: USA: East River...
ATCTTGCGATCAGACGTGGTGTCCTCACAGGCGGCCCTCAATATCAATTCACTATTTTCTAGAAGGTAAGGTATGAGGGAGTAGCTCGCGTGCAGCAATCGGATTGCCCCATTTGTGGTTGCGATTCCGACGTTCTGTTCACCGTCGAGTCCCTGCAGAGCAGTTGGCCCCCAGACTGCCTCTAGCTTGAGCTTCCCGAATTCGGATTCATATGGCATCTGCCCGAGATTTGAAACCATTAGATCTCTAGCGAACGCCACAGCGGCAATCTGGGCCGCTGTCTCAACGTCCATATCTTTGGTCATGATTGCTTCCAGGCCATGCAACGATGTAGAGAGCGATTGAAAAGTCTGAGATGGAGAGAGCTCCTTCTTTGCAAAGCGCGCCAGCTCCCAAAAGGCCCTTGAATCACCAGGCGGAAAAGGAACCATACCCCCGACCAGATAAAGGCCGCATGCCTCTCCCGCTCCTAGATGTGCCCGCACGTCTATCGGCGATATCACGCGGACTGACTGTTTACGCCATATACTTGAAGTCTTTCGACCTGCAAGAACTAACGCGGCGCAGAGCGCCCCTTGGACTGTAGTCCCTTCGCGTCGTGCTCGCTCCTTGAGGGCTGCAGTAAGATCTTCATCTAACTTTCGCGCGGCGACCCTCGGTGCCAAACCGTCGCCTTCTCGGTACAGTGCAGGTTCAGCTTGAGGAGCATCGCCTTGCGATGCCTCTGCCTTGCCAATCTTCTCCTCTTTTGGCAGCTTGCTTAGCAACGCTTCGGCTGAGCTACTGAATGAGAGAGCCTCAATTTGTCCACCAGAGAGCACCTGAAGAAGATCGCGGATCAGAAAGACGAGCGCCATTCCGTCAGCGATAGCATGATGAGCGATCATGATGAGAAGGGCAGACTGCGGCTTATGGATTAGCACGCTCCTGATAAGAGGTGCCTGCTCCGGAGTAAAAGGAACCGCCATCTCGCGGTCCAATTCCAACTCCCAGCGTCCCTGGACACTTCCATCGACAACTCGAAGTGGTATTGGCGCTGCATCTACTTCATACAGAGCCGGTTGACCCTCCGCGTTTCTCTTGATTGAGGTGGAGAGGACGGGATGACGTCTCTGCACTGCATCAAGCGCGGCCCTCCAGTTCTGCACCTTTGTAAAGCCTTTGACCTCGGCAGTCACCGTGAGGTGAGCCGGATGTTCCTGATCCATGAGCCAGAACAAGCGCTCCATAGCGCCCAGCGCTCGGACTTCTGTCTTCGATTTGGTAGCCGGCACTATCGATGCAACCTGCAACATAGTCTTTCCTCCTGATTCAACTTGAACTTCATCCGCATCTAACGAATCTTGCTTACATTTCGTCGCGATTGCTGGACTGGCCAATCGTCCTGAAAACATCAGAATCAATCTGGCGGTCTCCCGTGTTCGCTTTTCTCTGTTACGTTTCAATTCATCTGGAAATTTCTGCGGCCGGCGACCCCCGTCGATAGAGCCTCCCTTTCGAATTTGTGGACTCCCGTATTTGACCGTGGCAAGTGCAGACCAGTAACGCAGTTCAAATGCGCGCCTCGCCTGCTTGAGATCCGTATCAGCAAGCTCGTGCAATTGCAGGCTGTCACCCGCGGTGAAAACCAGGTGATCAAAGGTGCCAAGGTTCGTGAAAAAGCTTTCCACAGCTTTTTCGTCGGAGACGTCAACCGCCTCTCCACGTACATTTCCTCCGATGGATTGGATGGCTTCCTGAACTCGTTCTGGTTTACTGGAGGCGATCACAACGTCGGCTCCCTGCGATGCCACCTCTTCGGCGACTGCCAAACCGATCCCTGACGACCCACCTATGATGACCACCCGCTTATTCTCGAAACCGTTTTCTCGTGGCATTGAATCCTCCTTTTGTGCACTTCTGTCGACTACAGAGCTACAGATGAACAGACAACGCATGCGAATCATGCATAATGAACATGACGTCCATGCGTCTAGAGAAATTACGTCAAGCCGATTTAAATCTGCTGATTATGTTGCTGCCATTGCCGAGAGAAAAGCATCACCGTAGCAGTATCCCGCCTGTTCCTCAGCCAGCCTGCCGTGAGCCGGGCCCTTCAGCGCGCACGCGCAATGTTTCAGGATGATCTTCTGATTCGATCGCCGAACGGCTTCGAACCCACTTTGGGAGGTCGAAAGATTCTCGATGAGCTTGAGGAACTTCTGCCCAGGATGGAGAATCTCGTTGCGCCGGCTCTGTTTGATCCGAAATTCGATCTGCTCTTCTTGGCCCCAATGTATACCTTGATCAAGACTAAAGTTGAGTGCGATACACGGAAGGCGGGACGCCCACAGAGTTTCTGAAGACTGTTGCGAAATGCTGTTGATTGCGGAACCCCACTTCCAATCCGACATCGAGAACGGAGAGGCGGGAATCTGTAAGCAGTTCCTTGCTTCGCTCGATGCGGAGCCGAAGCATGTATTGGTGGGGACTCTGGTTTGTGCTTGCGCGAAATTGAAATGAGAAATGGGATAAACTCAGGCCCGCACAGTCAGCGAGATCTTTCAAGCCGATTTGCTTGTCCATGTTTGCGTGCATGAACTCAACAACGCGTCGAAGGACATGAGGAGCCATGCCCCCTTTGCCGGAAATCGATCTCGGAGCGAAGGTGTTGAAAGAGGTTAAGAGTATGTTGGCCAGGGCACTTTCAATGCAATCAACAAACAGTTTTCCTGCCGAATACCCTCTGGCCCGTTCCGCATCTAGGGCAAACAACAAATGGGTCAGCCGGTCGTCTGTAACCACCTGCCTCGGCACGATTTCGAGTGATCTCTCCGTCAGACGTTCCCGGGCCGCTTCCATTAATGAGGAGTCCGGTATTCTGATCGAAAGTACACTGATCCCCTTGTCCCAGCTGATGTTGTGCCATTCTTTTCGAGGACAAAACACGGCTTGGCCAGGGGTTACGGGAATCTTGGCAATGGCTGCCTCTTTCAACGAAAAGCCAATCAGGGCGGGCTTCATAAAGAAATGGAGCAGCTGGTCTTCAAGAAGATGCGATTGCCAATTTGTCGGTTCGAGGTCGCGGCGCTCTACAAGCAGGGATGATGAGGGAGATAAGGGCCCAATAGGGACCGCATCGAACATCGGCTGAACACCACCCTCTCGATGAGAGAGGATGCGGAATGCGCTTTCTTTCTCAGTCTTCATCTTTTGCTACGCAGTTATTTGATGGTCACCCCCTCGGTAAGGATTCGCTTGGGTTGTCAAACAGCCGACCTGCACAGTGCGAGGAACGATGTTCGGTGCGCAATCAGTAGGATGTAAGTAGCGAGTACGCCGCTTTTTGGGCCAAGACAAGATTCGTTGCCACCGTCCCAGCCAAACTATTGAGAACATTACATCGATTCTCTGCACCGTACATACGATTCCGTTATTGAGGTGTCCCCAACTTCATTTGAATCAAACAGTCGCATGTGTGATTTATTCCAGGGACAAGCTGGTTCTGCGACTGCGGAACCAGCTTTTTTCGCCTATCGTCTGTTCGCAATGACCTGCACATTGCAGAATTCTTTGAGTCCATCTTCGCTGAATTCAATGCCAATCCCTGAATTCTTATGACCGCTGAATGGAATGTTGGGATGGACATTGAGGTGTTGATTGATCCAAACCGTTCCGGCATCAAGCCGACGCGCAACGGCGTCCAGTGACTCAGGATCTGTACCCCATGCGGAGGCTCCAAGGCCATATGGGTCCCGTTGGTCAGCCGGACGGCTTCGTCGAGGTCCTGATACTTGAAAACCGCCCGCAATGGTCCAAAGTTTTCTCGGATTACGTAAGCTGCTTCCGCAGGCGGATTGTCCAGGAGGGTGACGGGAAAAAACAGGCCGGCACCCTCTGATGGAACTTCCCCTTGATAGAGGATCGGAGCCTTCGCCGCTTGATCTCTTCCCATGTTGTTTGCGTGCGGGCGAACTGGGGGCGGTTCTGTATAGGGCCTAGTGCGGTCTCGGGATCAAACCCATCGCCGAGTTTCTGATGTTCAGCACAGGATATGAGTGCTTCCGTAAGAGCTTGATAGATGCTCTGGTGCACGAAAAGGCGTTTGAGGGTGACACACCCCTGGCCACTGAGTAGGAACATGCTTCGAAACAGGTACTCGGCGATTGCCTGAGGATCGGCATCCGGAAGGACAATACCGGGATCGTTCCCGCCTAGCTCAAGGGTCAGGCGTTTCAGGGTTGGAGCAGCGGACGCGAAGACCTTGCGTCCGGTTTCCGAAGATACTGTGAAGGAGACCTTCTGGAAGTCCGGGTGGGACGTCATCCAGGGGCCAAGATCATCCCCTCCACTGATCACATTCAAAACGCCGGGCGGAAGGATCTCACGAATGTAGTCGGCGGCTCGAAGTACCGTAAGGGGAGTAAAGACCGCAGGCTTCAGGACAACGGTGTTGCCGGCCAGCAGAGATGGGAGCACTTTTGTGAATGACAGCCAGAACGGAAGATTCCACGGACTGATCGCGGCGACAACACCCAGTGGAACATAACGTTTCAATGCTTTCCTGTATATGCCTTTATGAGAAACCCTATATCTAGCCTGTAGTAAGATTTGGTCGAAAAGTGGAAATCTGCCTCGAGAGCGACCGACAACTTTGCCCCGGATTTCCAAGAACCTCCGCCCCTTGAGGGGAAAAGAGAAGGTCATTACGTGATTGGTGCCTTGGGAACGTGGGTCACGGACGGCTGGATCAGCACGCCGGCTCTCTGAATCTCAATCCTCAACTGCGGATAGACTGCTTTCACTCGCCGGAGTGCCTCAATCGCATTTCCGCGAAATCGGGATCTTCCTTGAGGCGTCTCAGCGTAGCCGGCCCCAAAGCTCAACTGGAAGGACTCCCACGATATTCGTGGATGCGCTTACGGCAGCGTTCACCGGTGTCGCTGGCGTGTTCGTAATGGTTCCCCCAAACTTCGTGCCGGCACCGGGCTTCTCCGAGACCAGCAAGGATCGCCGGCGGCTCTTCGGCAGGGCGCTAACAGTCTGCAGAGGCTCCTCTGATAGCGAGATCTCAGGCGCGGCGGGTGCCGCCGCTCGCTCCAATCGGTCCATCTCTGGTTCGGAAGGGGCCGCCCTGGCAGCGTGACCGTAGTGAGCATTCTCTACTTCGACCGGCTCTACGAATCGATAGCCGTGCCCATGAAACGTAGCGATATATCGCTTGCCATACGTGGCCTCTTCCAGAGCCTTGCGCAGGATCGAGATGTTCTGCGTCAGGTTTGCTTCTTCTACCGTCTGGTGTGGCCAGATATGTTCGACCAACTCATCCTTGCTCATGACGCGAGTGTGGTTCTCAACCAGGACGAGCAGAGTCTGGAACACCTTCGGAGTCAAGGTGACGGTGGAGTCACCGCAGCTAAGGGTTCTCGTCTCGGAGTTAAGGGTGTAGCGATCGAAGCGAAAGACCATATTTGTTACAGCATTGTTTAGATATGCCCATTCGAGGCCGTTTTAGATTCTCAAATCGTATTTTGAGCAGGGTTTTAGGACATTCGTGGGCTTCCTCGGCGACGCTGTATTTGCTCCTGCTGCTATTTCAAAATGTTATTCCACCTGGTGATAACAGGGCATGAATGCAAGGTCCAGGTCGAGTCTCGGGGCTTTACCGTCCTGTAATACAGGCGTCCACCGGGAAGCGCGCGAACAGTCTTATCGACCCTTTGTGGCTATTCGAAGCACGCACCAGAGTTACGCATCACCTCTTAGGAGAAAGTCAATGAAGGTCATGAAGTTAGTATGGAATTGGTCGGCAAGGGTGGCGATGCTGATTGTTTTTGCGACGGCGGCCATGTTGCCGGCATCCGCGCAGACGGTTACAGGCTCCATCTATGGAACCGTCGGCGACGCTTCCGGAGCTGTGATCCCGCAGGCGAATGTGACGGTGACGAATGTCGATACGGGGCTGTCGCTCTCGACCAAGAGCAGCGCCTCCGGTACGTTCGTCTTTCCGGTGCTCGATCCCGGCACCTACAGGATTTCGACCATGATCGAGGGGTTTGAGAGTGTGACGCAGAAGGACCTGCGTCTTTCGGCGAACCAGAATATCAATGCGAGCTTCGTGCTGCACGCCGGCTCGGTGAACACGGAGGTGACGGTGGACGCCGGCACGACGCTGGTGGATACGCGCGAATCGCAGCTTGGCGAGACCATCGACCAGCGACGGGTGCAGGATCTTCCCCTGGTGGGCCGCAGTGCATATGACCTGGTTCAGACGGTTGCGGGCGTTACCAACTACTCGGCCAGCGCGCAGATCGGCGACAACAACGGGACCCAGTTTAGCGTCAACGGCCTGCGACCCAACCTGAGTTCGTACTATCTTGATGGATCCTACGACAATGAATTCCAGCGAGGCGGCGGCAATATCATGCCGAACCCCGATGCGGTGCAGGAATTCCGTCTGCTCACGACTAACTTCGACGCCGAGTTTGGGCGCTATCCGGGTGGCGTGGTCAACGTCATCACCCGCTCCGGCTCGAACCAGTACCACGGCGTCGCGTATGACTATCTGCGCAACAAAGCGCTGAATGCACCCAACTACTTCACGACCGGTACGACCCCGCTGGTCTACAACGTCTTTGGCGCGGCAGTCGGCGGGCCGATCCTGCGGGATAAGGCCTTCTTCTATGCTACGTACGAGGGGACCCGTATCAGCCAGCCGACGACGATTACCTCTTCTTCGCTGGTGGTCCCGACCCTAGCCGAGCGCAGCGGCGACTTTTCCGCCGACTCGGCCAAGGTGAAGGCGTCGCTGAAGAACCTCACCACCTGCGGTAATCCTTACGTCATCTGCCCGACGGCGCTGGATCCAGTGGTGCAGAAGATGCTCGCGCTGGTTCCGGTCGGCGCCCCGGCCAACTCGGCGACCCCGGGAGCGCCAGCGCAACAGACGATGGCAAGTCCGACCAAGCAGGATGAGGGATCGCTGCGGCTGGACTATCAATTGACGCCGCGTCACAAGCTGCAGGCTACCTACTTCAACTCGCAGAGTACGAGCTATAGCCTGAATGCCCGGGGGAACGGCATCCTGGACTATAGTGGCGATACGATGTCGAGCGCGCAGTATAACTACGTGCTGGGCGATACGTGGATCGTGTCGGACCGGGCCGTGAACAGCCTGCGCATCTTTGACACATTGAACAAGTCGACCATCGGAAATTCGGTCAACGGCAACACGTGGTCGGACTTTGGCTGCGCCATCGGGCAGAACGCGCCGCTGAACGCCCAGCCCTTCATCAACATCACCGGCTACTGGATCATGGGCACTGCGGGCAGTGGCCAGGCGAATGATTCGCAGGGCGCCTATGGCATCCTGGACACCTACAACTACACGCGGGGGAACCATACGCTGAAGTTCGGGGGTGCCTATATTGTTGGACATCCTCCGGACGGACGGTCAGTTTCTGGTTGCCGGCAAGCTGGGCTTCACCGGCAGCGTCACGGGCAATGCCCTGGCCGATTTTCTTGAGGGCTACGCGAACACCTTTCAGCAGAACAACGGCACGTACCAACGGTACCACTCGGCGGACCCGTCCCTGTTCATTCAGGATGACTGGCGGGTGAAGCCTCGCCTTACGCTGAATCTTGGTCTGCGCTGGGAGGTCTACTATCCCTTCTCCGGGATGAACAACATGACGACGTTCGAGCAGGGCGTTCAGTCAACGCGCTTCGCGGGGGCGCCGCTGGGTGTGCTGGTATCGGGCGACCCTGGTGTTCCCGACGGCATCCTGCATACGTCGTACACCAAGTTCGCACCGCGCGTGGGCTTTGCCTATGATGTCTTTGGCAACTGGCGGACGTCGCTACGGGGAGCCTATGGTCTCTTCTATTCGGCGACCCAGTCGGATATCGCCGGCAACATGGAGCAGCAGCCCTTCTCGCTCGTGATCACGGTCAACCAGACACCGAATCTGAATACTCCGTATGCGCCTGCTGTGGACCCGTTTCCCTACACGGTCAACCTGAAAAATCCGACCTTCGTTCCGGGCGCCACGATGGCCGGCATGGCCCCGAACAACAGCGTGGTCCCGTACCTGGAGCAGTACAACTTTACCGTGGAACAGCAGTTTGGAGAGAACTGGAGCGCGCGTATCGCCTACGTGGGCAGCATGGGCCACCATTTCTACCTGCTCCGCGACGAGAACTCGCCGGCCTATGTCCCCGGGGCCTCGATCAGCTCGGCTGGCCTGAATGCACGACGGCCGATTCAGCCGTATGCGGGAATCAGTCTATGGGATACCTCGAGCAGTTCAGCCTTCAACTCGCTGCAGGCGACGATCACGCACCGCTTCACGCATGGATTCTCCATCAACGCGAGCTATGTGTGGGAAAAGGAGATGGATAACGTCTCGGGTGACCCGACGAGCACGACTGCGTTCCAACTCTCCAACCAGAACTGCGTCGCTTGTGACCGCGGCCTCTCCTCACTCGAGATACCGCAGCGCTTCGTCGCCTCCTATCTTTATGCTCTGCCGGAGACCCATGCCTGGGGCCTACTCGGCAAGGAACTGCTGAACGGATGGCAGATCAACGGGATTACGACGATCGCCCAGGGCTCTCCCTTCAACGTCACCTCCGGCGTCGATAGCAATCTGGATGGCATCGCGACGGACCGGCCGGACCGTGTGGGCAATCCGAACCTTGGCGGCGGCCGGAGCCGAGCACAGAAGATCGCGGAGTACTTCAATACCGCGGCCTTCGCGGATCCTGCGCCGAACGTGCCGTAGGGCAACTCGCCGCGTAACCCGCTCATCGGGCCTGGCTATGTCGATACGGATATCTCGGCGTTCAAGCGGTTCGCGCTAATGGAAAAGAGCGATATCCTCTTTCGCGCCGAGTTCTTCAACGCCTTCAACAATGTCAACCTGAGCAATCCCACCGGAACGCTCAGCAGTACGCAGTTCGGCAAGATCACTGCGGCCAACCAGCCGAGGATCATGCAGTTTGCCTTGAAGTACGAGTTCTAACTGTCTGGGGCGAAGGAGTGACGGGCAAGCAACCGTAGCTCTTTCGCCGCCTGCACTTCGGACTGCACCCATATTGCTTACGAACGCGTCCTGAACGCATCGTGAACTCATCCTGGAGGACCATTCGATGCCATACCTTCTTGCTTCTGTTCTTCGCACCATCGCTGCCACCGCGGCCATTCTTCCGCTGGTGGGAGGTGCTGCCGCCGCCGCGCAAAATGCCCCGTCCAGCGCCACCGAAGTGCATGGCGCAGCAAAGGGCAGTCAGCGTTCTGCCGCAATCTTTCCCGAATATCACATCTACCGGGGCAACACCCATGCGCACACCAGCTACACGTGGTCGCACGGTGAGCAGTGGGTCAAGAACGACTGCAGGGGCGTGCCCATTTATCTGCCGGAGCACGACTCCCCGGAGGTTCACAGCTGGTCGGAGGAGGGCAATCAGCCTCCGAGCGGCAAATGTCCCTCGATGATCATCATCGGTTCGAGCCAGTATCCAGGCCCATTCAACAAGCTGAAGCCGGACTGGCAGAAGTTTCAGGGTTCGCCCTCCGAACACTTTGCTCTGGCCAAGGAGAACGGCTTTGACTTCTACGCGGTCACGGACCACTCTCAGGATGCAGCCTTTCAGCCTGTCAGCCCTACCAACGCTGCGTGGATAGAGATCAAGCGCGAAGCCGCTGAGGCTACCACCTCGCAATTTGTGGCCATCCGAGCGTATGAGCACTCCGAAAACGATGGACCCAATGGAGTTGGCCATCTCAATGTATTCAACAGTGCCGATTACCTAAATGCGCTTGACCCTGGAGTCGATCTTCCGAATCTGTATAAGTGGCTGAAGACGGCGAAGCCCAATGGCGAAGGGCCTGTGGTTGCGAGCTTCAATCACCCAGGCCCGAATCAGTATAATGACTGGGCGTATCGCGATCCACAGATCACCGACATCATCGCGATGCTCGAGGTGATCAACTCCAACAGCCACCTCCATGAAGAAGGTTTCATCAACGCGCTGGACAAGGGATGGAAGGTCTCGCCAGTGAGCGGGAATGACAACCACGGCACCATGAGGATCTCACGGGATACCTCACGCACGTTTGTGCTGGCGACCAGCCGGACGAAGGTTGCTATCCTCGAGGCAATGAAACATCGGCGGACTTATGCTTCGCTCGATAACGATATTCAGTGCCGCTACAGTTAGAGACCGGCGGGTACGATTCCGAAACTTGTGTTCACTCCTCACACGGCATGGTCGGAGACGTTGATGCAGCATGGCGACGTGCGGGAATCGGCTGAAGGTCAAAGAGTATCGGCGGAGACAGAAGCCCGACTGAATCCTAAGGCTCGGCTTTTTAGGTTGTTTAGATGCGATCTGCTTCGCCCATCGCAAGAGGAACCACCGAGCTCCCCGCATGCGGCCATCGTTTTAGGGGTTGAAAGGAGAAAGTTATCGTGCTCCTTCGCAAACAGGTATTCACGTTTGCATCGGATCGCGGGGTTGTCGAAGAGAAGAACCTGTGCAAGACGGAGGAGATGGCGTAAAGGCTGATGCCGGAGATAAAGGCCATCATAATGGCCAGAGACAAGGCACTCAATATCTGTGTGGCATCGTTATAGCGGATTCTTAGAAAATCCTGCACGGTCATGGCACCGCTACGTGCATAGATCTGCATCATGAACAGTGCTGAAAACACGATGGCGGGAATGGCTCCTACCCAATAAAAATGGAGCGTCAAGGCGCCATATCTTGCACTGGCTGCTACAAGTCCGACGATCTCAAGCGCTCCATAGTTCGCCGCGAGAAAGGCGATGGTGGTAATGGCGGTGGGGGGTAGCGCTCCGCGGGCGTGCAAAACTACGAAGCAGTCTTAGTGCTCTTTCCTGTGAAGTACCCGATCACGACCGTTGCAACGAGATAGGTCCCGATGATGGAAAAAGCTAGCGTGTTGGGAGGTTAAGATCACCGGATGTGATCATATTGCATTCGTGTCATTCGCATAGGTTATGACACAGAGAGTTGTTTTACCTCTATGCGGCTAATTTTCTGATCCTCGCATGCAGGCCATGATCGCGGGCGCTCGAACCCGAGCCTGTCCTCACAGGCCTGCAAGCTAGTGTTTAGCGCCAAAAGGTAAGCACAGGAGAAGTGGCTGACAAATTGACCTTTACTGGTGACGCAATGGCTTTCAGCATATCGAAGTCGAAGTCATGATACAGGTCCAGGCATGTCAACTCCGGAGCTCCACGATAGTTTTGCGGATGATTGAAAACATCAATCAAGCTGGGGATGGATTTTCTCGCCTCAAACGCAGAAAACAATTCAGGATTGAGCGCGCTCGCAACCATTGCTACTGTTTCAGAGCGTGGACCACTCGTGGCAATCCGAACAGGGAATACCGCAACGCTGGCAACCGCCCCACCGGAATTCGGTGTAGCACTGCCGTGATCCAGGCGTTCCGACAGCCAATGAACTATCGCTGCGACCTGGGCTGCTTCCAACCCCAGCGGACGCTCGCCAATGGTATTCAACATTTGAGCGAGATTGGAGACGTACGGACGTTCTTTTGTTCCGGGAATATTCTCGCCGAAGAACAAGGGATCCAGCACAAGCACCCGCTGCCCTCGATCTACGTCATTGCCTACTTCATCGGCTGTCGAGGCCATGCCCGAGTCTGAGATCAGAACTTCGGTCGGCCCATTCTCAGGGGCAGTGATCGACCGAAATAGTACGCCTGTCGCACTGAGCCCATTGCTGAATTCAAAGCGATAGCCGTGGCTCTCCAGACCCTTTTCATGTGTTGTACTGACCGGCCACGCATGAACCACAGTTACGGGAGCATAACGAGTCACCTCTCGTAAGTGAGTTCGCTGCGACTGTATCCATTGGTTGTCCGGCTGTGAAGGAACCTCATGATGAATCGATGCAGCAAAGGACTTGGCGAGTCCGATAATTGTGAGATTGTCTTTCGGTAGACCCACCACAAGATCGGCATAGTCTCTCACTTCACTATCGGTATCGGGCTCTTCCTTATCCGATGCCTTGAGGTGGAAGAATGAATTAAAAAATTGGTAGGATTTTTCTCTACTGTCTATTTGATAATTATGGGTTCCTGGATCCTGATTCTCGTACCACTGCAGATTGTCTGGTTTATCCAACAACTTGAAGAAGGGTTTTATATCGGAGTAGACACCTTGCTTGACGATACCTGCCCTGAAGCAGCACTCGTCCATATCGTTATAGATCAATAATGTAGGACGAGGAGCACGAAGCGCCGTTAATTGGGCGTAGTCTCCCACCTGCCGCATGTCGACGCCATTTTGCTCCGCATCTCCTGCATACTCAGGATGCTCGATCGCGGTCGTCAATGAACTGAAACCCGCCACGGGGAGAGCTGCACCGACCCGTGTATCGAGCGAACTCAATAGCATAGTTTGCCATCCGCCACCAGAGAGTCCAGTGACTCCAATGCGGGAGCGATCTACCTCCGGACTCTCGTAGAGATAATCAATTCCGCGGCGCATAGCAAGGTAAAACAGTCCCACACCGTTGGAGCCGGCAAGGTCAAGCAGTTCGATAGCGTTGTGGCCATTCTCCGGCGATTGAAGCTCGCCAAAGCCCAACCATTCCAGGTTGAGCGAGATAATCCCATGCCGAGCCTGATTGATGCATCGTTTCTGCTTATGCTCCACAGCCTTGCCCCCAGGGCCGTGGCCGTTCACATTCAGGATTGCGGGTAATCGTCCCGATATATGTTCCGGCTCATACAGCAAAGCCGTCGAGTAGAATCCAGGCACGATCTCATAGCGTAGTTTGACTATGCGATAGCCTGGCCGGTCTATTGTTCCGACCTTTTCGAATTTAGGGGGAGCCTCAATCCATTGCTTTGGCCATCCGTGATACAGCACAGAAAGTTCATGGGCGCGTATTCGTTCTGCCTCTGTATTCCACTGCTTTGCGCTACTAGGCGATGCAAGTGAAGGTACTTTTTGCAGCATGAAATGCCGTAGTTCATCTACAACAACCGGAGAGCTCTGGAGAGACTGATGCAGCAGTGGATCAACTAATCTATGTGTTGCCTGTGCGTACACAGATCCCATACCGCTCAACATAAAGAGACTTCCCATCAAAAGGCGTTTCATTATGGATGCTCTATCCTTTGAATCGAAACTTGGTAGTTATACGCTTAGAAGAAAAATCTTATGTCAGTGACATATCTATCGAGACATGTCACCGACATAAGGTGACTGTTACTTTACATTAGAAGACCAGTTTCAATCCCAACTGTCCGATACGTGGATCACCGGCGCTGAGAATACTTCCGAATCCTCCTGAGTTCACGGTAGTGACGGGATCTCCATACCGTACATGGTTGAAGGTATTGAAGGCCTCGGCACGAAACTGTAGATGAGCATGTTCGGTAAAGCCGATATTCTTGTACAAGCTCATGTCCCAGTTACTATGTCCAGGTCCACGAAGAGAACCCTTCCCTACATTTCCGTACTTGTAAGCGTAGTTTTGATATTGGGCAGCCGGAGTTTTAGTCGCCGATAGAGGAAGCGCAAATGAGCTCGGATCTAACCAGTTAGCACAGGATACTGTGGGGTTCGTGCAGGCCTTTCCTCCATATGGCGCTCCTGCAACTACCGCCCTTTCGTTTGTGCCAACAGCAGCCACATCGGTACCGGCATAGATTGTCATGGCATCTCCGGTTTGCGCCGAAAAGATACCGCTCCATCCCCAGTTTCCAGCTATTGCACGTACGAAGCTGGGGCTTCCCGAAAACTTCGGCAGCTGCCATACATAAGAAGCTACGAAATTATGCGTATGGTCGAAGGGAGATGGGCCATATTCGAATCGGCTGAACCCAGGGACATAGATGGGTTCGCTGAAGCTACCGCCACCACCTGCCTGAAGCGTTTGGCCAGGAGGTATATCGTCCAGGGATTTAGACCAGGTATAGCTAGCCAGAATTGTTAGAGAATGCGCCAGGCGTCGCTCCAGGGTAGCTTGGAAGGACTCATAGTTTGAGCCCCCCGACTGGGTCAACATGCCAATACCAGAGAAGCTTGGAGAATACGCTGTTCGCGAAGTTACTGTAATGTTTGGGTTATTGAAAGGTGCAACTCCATTCGGGTCATAGATGCCCGGAGCCAAATTCATGTCGCGTCGCAGATGAAGCCCACGCGAACCTACATAAGAAGCGCGTAGCATCCAGTTCGGACGGAGTTGACGTTCCACGGTCAAATTCCAGTTGTAGTTCAAAGGGACATGAAATCCATTGTAGGGATCAAAGGTAAGCGCCTGGATACCCGTCGGAAATACATAGTTCGATGGGGCCGGAAGCGTAAATGGCGGATGCAGTGCAACGCCCTGATAAGGATTGCTGAAAGGCCCTTGCAGAGTCGTCAAAGAGATGCCCGGGCTGAACGGATTTAGGCTGACGATTGCCTGGGTCAACTGAGAGATTCCGCGTGAATCGTAGAAGAGACCGAAACCGCCACGGAGGCTGGTCTTCGCGTCTCCAGTTAGGTCGTAGGCGAAGCCCACTCTGGGAGCAAAGTTAAGAGAAGCGCCATTTGTCCCTCCCTTTGGGAAATTGCGATCGCCAACAAAGAACAGCCCCGGAGGCGCGTTCGTATAGACCTGGGAGACCTGTCCAGCCTGATAGGCCGAAGGACTAAACATCTCCATACGGCCCTTAATCTCATTCCATGGTCGATAGGGGTCATAACGAAGGCCAAAATTCAGCGTCAGTCTGGAGCTAGCGTGAAAATCATCCTGCACGTACAAGTTCCATAGTGTGTTTCGTTCGTTCTGATACTGGCCGCTGGTCTGCGTGAAGGAACGCACACTGCCTAGTAGGAAGTCGGCCATGGCATACCCGGTCGCGTCACCGGAGAAGCTAAAGGCGCCGAACCGACGATAGTTATTGGTTACATCCAATTGGGCATATTGAATCAAACCTCCAAAGTCGAAGGAATGGCGGCCATGCACCCATTTTATGTCGTCACCGCCTATATAGTTGTGGCGAACAAAGACGCCATAAGGGTGGTCTCCAAAGGAAAATAGACCCGAGATAGAAATACTCTCAATGGCTTTTGGTATACCCGCCGGTTGATACATATTGATGCCTAGGTCGTTATAGTCCGGTGCATTGGAAGGCGGATTTTGTGAGCCATTTACCTCGGAGTAGGTAAAGTGAGCATCATTGAGTACCGCGGTGCTGAAGATATGGGTCTCATCGACCAGAAGATTCTGGGAGACGTTCGGCTGTCCATCCCTATAGGTTAGGACGTTTCCTGACGTGTAGAGGGCTGGATTGACGAAGGTATCTCTGAAATAGCGCCCAGACAAATGATCTTTAGGTGAGAATACGTGGTCGATTCTAACTAACTCTTCGCGGTAATTTTGCGATGCGCTGGGTTGTAGATAACTCGTAAGTCCATTGATGGTTGTGGATGTTGGAAGTAGTTTCACCACAGCCAATGCGGCTGGATCAAACCTTGAAGACGGAATGATATTTCCTGGAAAAGGCGCATGTTGCTTCGTTACAGGATCGATTGGTGACGATGGATCAATAAGCTGTATCGATTTTCCAAGCGGGTTGCTTGGGTTGCTGGCGCTGAGCATCGCAGAGAAGTCGCCAGTAAGATCGGCTGTTGTAGGAACGAATGCTTTGCTGCTTGCGCTTGCACTATGAAATATGGTGGCCTGATAGCCAAAGAAGAAGAAAGTTTTATCTTTGCCGTTATACAACTTAGGAATCCGCACTGGCCCACCCAGTGTTCCTCCAAATTGATTTCTTTTGATCGTGTCGCGGCTTGTTGCAGCCCAGTTACGTGCGTTAAAGGCTGAGTTTCGAATAAACTCAAACACGTTTCCTCTGAAGGCATTCGTTCCAGCCTTGGTCACGACATTGACGACGGCGCCTGAATTTCCTCCGAACTGCGCACCATAGCTACTAGTCTGCACGCTAAACTCTTGCAACGAGTCAGGCATAGGGAATGGCTGATTGACATTGGTATATTGGTCGACGTTATCGGCGCCATCCAATAGATAGTTTCCTGAGGTTGCTTGCGACCCATTGGTGGAAACTGTAACTGCCGAGGCAAAGGTAGATGACTGAATAGCTCCACTGCTGGGGGCAGAGACAGCACCTGCGACAAGAGTCGTTAGAGTCGCCGCATTGCGCCCATTCAAAGGCAACTCAACCATTCGGGCCTGGTCGATTACTTGTCCCAAAGTGCTTGTAGTGGTGTTCACCTGAGATGGAGCGGCATCGATGGTAATGGCGCTGCTCGACGAGCTAACCTGAAGCTTCGCGTTAACCGTCAAGGTCTGATCAGCCTGCAGGACAACATCGGAATGAATCAAGTCCGCGAATCCTGCTGCGCGAACGATTATCTTGTACTGATTGGGGCCCAGGGACGAAATAACGTAGTATCCTTGCGCATTCGTTGTGACAGTTCGGGATACATTTGTCGCTACTTCGATGGCGGTTGCTTCAGCGGAAGAGATCACGGCCCCGGAAGAATCAGTGACTGTGCCCACAATTGTTCCCGAATTTTGTGCGAGTGCACTGGAAAAGGAGGTGATAAGAACCATCAGCATAATTGCCGATGCCAAATGTTTCGTGACGAACGAAAGAGGTATTCGTTCCTTTCGCTGCAAGTATTTGCATCTCATTAAGATATCTCCGGTTGTTCTATTTATATGAGTGAGAAACTTTGGAAGAATGTCGTTCTGACATGGCCTGTATGGAGTTTTCCAGGTGTTGAAATACCAACACACAGTATTTTTATCCGTAATTAGTTTCGGTATGGTTGAAGATACTTGAATTAATAAATAACTATGTCGTTTCCGAAATAATGCATTCTTAGTCAGCGCGAATTTTTATCAACTATTTTGTATTACCCTTTTCGTTGCAAGATATCGTGGTGCGCGATGAGCTATTTAGATACGAGAAACTCCGTGAGAGCTCGACGCATGCACCCTCCCATGCGGTACGTCAGCATCGATCGCGAGATGCTCTTTCCAATCGAGGATGCCGTTTCCGCTAAAGAAGAGATTGCTCGTCTTCGCACCGCTCACCCGATACGAATGAGCGGGTATCGGCAGGATCGCAAGGCATTCAAGCCAGGAATCGCGAACATTGTTAAGCCATAAGTGCGTCGCGGCTGTACTGAGTTCCTTTTCGTACCCACGCAGTCGCAGGTTCGCGACATCGTCAGCCACAATATCGGGACGATCTTCCTGGGCAGCTGCCTTGAACTTCACATTCGACAACCCTACGTCCGTAACATGACGCAGAAACAGCCCAAAGGCAGGGAGCGCACCGAACATAACTGGTTGAGGATAGGCAGTTGGTTGTTCGGGAATCGCCTGCAATGTCTTAGGGCCAGTACCCGATGCAGCCATGGTGATTGAAACTTCGCTGATTTGAACATCGGTGACGGGAGCATCCGGCGAACCCGCGATGACGCTCGTGAGCTTTGCACCAGTGGCAATAATGTTTGAGATCCGAATAGAGTTGAGCGGCCCAGGTCCTTTGCCGAGCGAACAGTGGTCTCGATTGCCACGAATAATCGCCAGAGGCGTTCCGACATCCCGCATGACGATGTTGGAAGCTACGACACCACTAAGAGTTCCGCCATCTACTGTGTATAGCGCAATGCCGGGGTTGCCATGCCTCATGCCCATCCCACCCTCGAAAACGCAGTTTGAGATGGCGATGTTGCGAAAGTCGCCACAACTTTCCGTGCCGCACTTGAAGTGGATGCTTGCCGTCCGTAGAACACAGTTGGTCACAGTGATGTACTCGGTTGCGCCGCGTTCTCCGAGCGCGCCGCTAGCCTTCAAGCAGAGGCTGTCGTCCACGGACTCGACAAAGCAGTTAGCAATACGGAGATAGCGGCAACAGTCGGGATCGATCCCGTCGGAATGGCCGTTCCGAATCGACACGCCATCGATGTCAACAAACTGGCAACCCAACATGCTGATGTTGTAGTTCTGGGCATTGCGGATCGTGATTCCTCGCAAGCTGATGTGCATGCAGCGCTTTAGTGCAATTGGTTTAGGCCCGCCGCCGCGCTTGCCTCGATCGCATTCGATAATGCCCTCACCAAAGATTGCAATGTGCTCAACGGCTGCGCCTACAAGGAGTGCGATATGAAAATCGGATGTGGCCAGATTCGCCTTTGGATCGTAGCCTAGAGCCTCCGCCGGTAAAAACTCTGAAGCATCCGGGCTCATGGCAAGGATTGAACCATTGTCCAGCCATAATGAGACGTTGGATCGCAAGAGCAGGGAGCCGGAGACATAGCGTCCCGCTGCGATGTGTACTGTTCCCCCTCCGCGCTCATGAGCTTGATCGATCGCACGCTGCAGCCGTTTCGTGTCGCTCGTCTCAGATGCTCTACGCGGTTCAGGGGTAAGTAGAGCGGAGGCCTCTAACTTTTGTGGTTCTTGAGCAACAGCTGTCCCATCGAAGAATGTCGCAGGGCTAAGCGCGGCGATACCTAGGCCACCGAACTTCAGGATATGTCTACGATTTGCGTTCATTGATTAACTCCTTACTTCAGTCGTTTATGAAAAAGGTGCGCTTATTTGTGAATGATGGAGGAGTAAAGCTCTTCACCCTGCAGACCGATAAATTGCATCTTTATCTGGTCTTTGTCTGCATCGAGCACAGTAAAGCCATACTGTTCCTGCTTGAAGGTGGAGTGTGGATAGTTAGGCTGACGGAAGGGATATACGCCTGCGCCACCGCCGCCGCTCACAAAGAAATGCACGCCGTCTTCGGGCTTCAACTCCTGCAGATTATGGTCGTGTCCGCATAAGTAGATATCGACTCGATTGCGTAGGATCGGTAACAACCTTTGAATTAGGTTCTGTTCATCTCCACGCGTTGCAGAGTAGATCTGGTAATGGCCATAGACTACCTTCCACCTAGCCTTGCTCTTGGCGATCTCTGCGTCCAGCCATGCCATTTCCTTATTCGGCATTGCGGAATCCGATAACTCGATTGTGTCAATCACAAAAAATTGAACTGGGCCAGCCGTATAGGTGTAGTAAGTTGCCGGCATCTTCCAGGAAGGACTCTTCTGGGAGTAGAGAATTTCTGCTGCAGGGCCATCCGGACGAAGATAGTCGTGGTTTCCGAGAGAGGCATAGAAGGAGAGTCCGAGCGGGCCATACATGTCCTCCCACTTCGTCTTCCATTGCGGATCATCAGGACTAGAGACGCCGTTCGGGTAAAAGTTATCGCCCAGAGTAATTCCAAAGTCGAATGGATTATTCTTTTGGTAGTTCTTCATCACGGCGGCCAGTTGAATCTGCTGCGGGGAACCGGTGCCAAAATCGCCAAAAGCAAGTACGTGGATTGATTTATCTTCGGGCACTACCTTGAACGGAGGGGGTGGAGTTCGCATGAAGTTAGGAAGATTCATCTGCCCGTCCCACTCCGCCCACTTATCACCTTCTTCCAGCAACTTCATCGCACCGGCCACATCGCCTTCTGCGCGAGCTCGCTTGGCGCGCGCAACAGTGAGTTGCGAGGAGTGTCCCCAATCCAGTCGGCGAAGAGCTTGGATTGCCTCCAGCGATACTCCTGCATCGACATCCTGAAGTGCTAGATGTGTCAATGTTTCGCGTACCTTATTGCGCTGCTCTCCCTCGCGGGCATAGCGAATATGAGGCTCGATCCCATACTTGAGAATGAGGAGACGTCGCTCAACGGAGGCCTCTTGGATCAGCTGCTGCGAAAGGAAATCGAAGCCTTCAGGATTGACTGACATACCCTTCAAAGCAAATGCCAACGGAGCATCCGGATACATGGCAGTCTGCTTCAGTATCTTTTGTTGATCCTCCGCACTCGCCGTCAAATGAAGCTTGACCACCTCTTCTCGATATCCGGAGGGAATCTGCTGGAGGATCTCGTCGGAGATCGCAATCTTCGGAGACTCTGGTTTATCCGTCTGCGCTCCGAGCGGTCCCGCTATGAGAAGCGCTCCGAGAATAAGTCCCACATAAGCTGTGCCTCGATGCATCATTGTTGTCTCGTCTCTCTCTGATATAGGTCAGTCGTTGGGTTTCACTGTGAAAAGTGTCTGCAGACCTGCGTCCATGTGCATCTGGTTGTGGCAATGGAAGAGCGCAGGTCCTGTCTGTTGGGGGGTAAGGAATACCTCCACTTTGTCATAAGGTGGAACGACGACGGTGTCTTTCAACAATCCTGCTGTCGCTTTTCCGCGAAAACAGGTCAGCTCGAAAGCATGGCGATGGAGATGCATCGGATGCCATTCATTACTCTCGTTCGAGATGCGAAGACGATAGGGCGTGCCCTGCTGCAGAACGATTGGACCCTTCTCTTTTCCGTTTACCAGGCTCACCATCATCCACTTCTCGTTGCCTCCCTCTGTCAAAGGCAGGCGGCGTAGCGCAACGACAATCTCCTCCGCAACGCGCTCCGTCGCCTTGCTGCCGAAGAGTGTGTAGTCCCAGTCCAAAGCCACCGTATCAGTCCAAACAGGATCGCCCTGTCTCCCGGCATACTCGATCACGACACCAAGGCCCATGTTGCGTGCCTCCTCGTCGGTAGAGCCGAGTATCCAGACACCCGGAGCCCCCATCTCCACAATTGCGTCGATTCGCTCCCCCACACCCAGATCGAGCACAGCAACTGTGGCTGGGTTAGGAACGCGATGCCCGTCCAGCGCCTGAATAATAAACTCATGGCTGGGAAGGGCAATCTGAATATTTTCGGTAGCGCTGGCATTAAGCAGGTGCAGGAGAATTCGTTCTCCCTCCTTCACCCGTATCGGCTCCCCATGGCCGAGTGCCTTCCCATTCAGCGAGGCAAGCCGGTACCGTATATCCCATCCGCCTTCCCCAGGCGTTTCATCCTCCTCCGGGTCGATCCGAAGATGGTGCATCTCCTCGATGGACTGTTCCTCCTGTGTCTCGTTCACCATGTACGGTTCCCACTCATGGCTGCTCAGGAAGATCTCCTGGTCATAGTCTCCGGGCTCCCGTGTTGGCTGCACATGGACGAACGCAAATTGGCCGCCGTACATTCCAGCTCCCATATCGTGATGTGCCATCGCATGGGAATGCACATAGTAGGAGCCCGGCGACTGCGGAGGCAGGATATAACTGAGCTGGGACGAAGGCTCAACCGACCGACTGTTCTCCTCGGCCGTACCGTCCAGTGCCGCATCCACGGAAAAGCCATGCCAGTGGACGTACTCTTCAGTCGCAGATTCGTTTCTAATCTTGACCTGAACCGGCCTGCCCTCGGGGATGCGGAGAAGTGGTCCGGGCGCGCTGCCGTTATAAGCCGTAGTTTGGATGAAGTGCCCAGCTGCCACTTCGATGCGGCAGGGAGCGATCTGCAGGATGATCTCCGGTGTGGTCGCGGATGCGAGGGTTCCGCGTGGGAGCAGACCGCCGGCCGCCAGCGTACCACCCATCGCAAGGAATTGACGGCGGGACAATCCCGTTTCGAGGTGCTTAACCGACGCTAGCCTTGCTCTGTTAATACCGTGCAAAGTCCTCTCCAATACCAATACCAAGGCCAGCTATGGCTTCTGATCACATGCTGCCCTGGATGCGGATCCTCTTCCGCTGAAAGGGCCTTCTAAGCCAAACCGGGCTTACGCTGTAATCCTCTTTATGTTGCGTGATAGAAAAACTCTAGGAAACCGGCCGAAATCCCACAAGGTTACGAACAGTTATGGCCATTAAATGTAGTAGCCACCTCCAGCTCCTAATTGCGGACCGAAGCTGTTTCTTTCCACACCGCCCCGCAATTCAACCTATCGATTGCTTTCATGAGCTTTCTTCTCCCAAAAGGGAAGCAACGAACAACTCGCGTGCAATCGAACAAGGCGTAACCCCTCGCTTGCCACAGATTCCTGTAACACTCTGTTCACAGGCTTCGTTACACGTCTGTAAAGTAAGCGTGCTTTCATGGAAAACAGCGACTTCGCATGAATCTGGCCTGAAGGCATCAAAGTTTCGGCCTGAAGTATCCAGGCATGCGCAGGCCGAGCGTAAGGCTATCCCAGGTGCTCATGCACATGCTCGACAGCGAACAAAGTAGTCGCAGAGAGAGACGTGTTGAAGTGTTATCTTCTGTATCCAACGACGCGGAGGTTCGATCGGAGTTAGAGCGAATCCTCACGAGTGACTTCTTTAAGAGCAGCACACGATGTCAGGACTTCCTCAAGCACGTCGTGTGGGTCGCCTGCTCAGAGTCTCCAGAATCGATTAAGGAGCGCACTATAGGGATTGCAGTATTTGGTCGCGCTCCCGACTACGACACCGGTGCCGATGCGATAGTGCGAGTTAAGGCCAGCGAAGTTCGGCGGCGGCTCGCTCAGTACAATCAGAATGCAGACCCGCTGAGGCCCCTCGCAATTGAACTCAGCCCAGGCTCATACGCGCCGAAGATTACGCGACGAATCCCTCAGGAATCTCTGGCCGTAAACGTAGTCCCGAAACGTGCATTCGGAAAAGTCGCTGGTGCAATATCGATCGCAAGCGTGCTGTTACTTCTTGCGTCAGGTATTTACGCTACATCTTCAGCGGCGACTCCCCTAAAGAAGTTCTGGCGGCCCTTCCTCGGGCATGATAAACCCATCATCTGTATATCGCACCCTGGCGCCTACTATCTCTCTATTGACAAGTTGGCTCGCATCGGCGATTCGTCGGAAGGCTTTCATCTCAGCGAGAAACTCCAGAACCTGGGGCGTTCTAGCCGAATAGCAATCGCGAACGATCTCACGGAATCCGATCTGAAAACATCGCCCATTGTCTTGATTGGAGGACCCAGATTCAACCATTGGACGATGGTGCTGACGCAAAACCTCAGGTTCGCCTTCCATGTGGTCGATGGCAAACCGAGAATCGTCGATCGTGACAACGTAACACGTTTCTGGGAAACCTCGGAACCAGGCACGACAAAAGCGTACTGGGACTACGTCGTCATTACGAGGTTAGTCGGTTCGAGCTCCCAGAGAGCAGTCATCTGCGTCGCTGGAATGACGGCATCGAGTACCCGAATTGGGACCGAGATGGTCATCAATCCAGACTTCCTGGACAAGACGCTGAAATTTGCCCCTGAAGATTGGGACAGGAAAAACCTGCAGTTCGTCATACGCCTCGCATCCGACAAGGGAACGGAGATCCCGGAACTGGTCGCTGCCACTTACTGGTAGCGAATAGATATCCAGGTTCTTGATGAATGCGGTGAATGCGGAAAGGGTCGCTGGATTTACTGCGGGTCAGTTGTATCTGGACTCCGTCGAGATAGCACTGGCCAATGTTCTGGTACGAAACTATGCGGACGAACGGATTGCGACTCGTCAGCCTCGAGACGGATTACCCTTGCTTCGTCTTCGGAGGGTCAAAGATTTCATCGAAGCGAGCCTAAACTTGAATGTCGGCCTCTCCTCATTGGCGGATGGAAGCGGTTATAGCCGAGCACACTTTGCCAGTATGTTTCGCAAAGCTACTGGTATGTCGCCACATCGGTATGTATTGGCACGCCGGGTGGCCCATGTCCGCTCACTGCTGGAGAGAAAAGATCTGACGCTCGTTGCGATTGCTGCGTCGTGTGGCTTTTCCAGCCAAGCTCATATGCCTAAAGTTTTTCGAGAGTTTACGGGCCTCACCCCAGGAGATGTTCGTCGTAGTTATCGGCCCGAAAGTCATCATTCAAATGCTCGAAGACCGCACTTAGTTACCACTATGCGGTGTTACGCCGCGCTGGCCTGACAGACCCGTCAGGAGGGCACGTCCAAGATCATGTCGTTGGCAACCGCTCGTATCGAAGCCTCTTTTCCAGGTCTGCTCTCCGCGATCCTGAATGCAGCAAAACTGGAAAGCTATTCCTCGATAGAGGAAGACACTCCCAAGAAGCGGACCAAGAGGAGCCTGAGGTTCGGACCCTCTCGCCCTGAGCATTTAAATCAATTACTGATTGGGATTCCTGTTGATCCCCACTCCGTGAGTCATCAGTCTCCTGCATGGTGGCGCCTAACCGAAGGGCATCCCCGAAAAGGTCCTCACAAACGCGCTTCTCGTCATCGACGATCCAAAGTCAGTGTGGGTGGAGAAGCTTGACTGTTCAGACCTCTGCCGTTATCCGGCACAGATCGGGTCGCGCACGATCGCAATTTGCGAGGGTACTGGCGAGGGTACCGAAATTTGCTCTCGGATAGTTTCCCAGTGTTTTTGAATGTCCTTGAGTGCCTTGATTAGCTATCAACGCTCATGGATTGTTATAGATACGGTCCACTTGCAGAACTGTCACACCGGAGTCGATTGAGTTTGCTCTTCGATTACACCGCCAGCTGCAGGGATAGCGCCACAATAGGGATGTAAAGAGGGGTGTAATGGTGGTGGTGGCCAGAGACGGGATCGGTCTCTCGCACCGCTAATGGAATCTGTAACTTACAGATTCTAAAAGGCGCACAAAGCGCTAAAAGTGCCAGAATGCCCAAACGCTCTTGCAAATCTGTTGCAAAATTTATCTTCTGCCTCCGCGAATGTGGCGATAGGTAACGGCGGGGTTCCTGCGTCCTCTGGCAAGTCGCGACTCGGAGCATCGTACCTTTGCGCCCTGTTTGATATATGCCCCAAATTACGGGCAAGAAGGGGAATGGCCCCGCACTAGGTGTTTAGTCCCGGCATTTGGTGGATTGGGTCGAGTGTAAGTTTGTCTGGGTCGTGGATCCAGAATCTGCAGATGGCTTCGTAGAGTGTGAGGCCGCGAAGGGTCTTGAGTCGGCAAGCGAAGTTGTAGGCTGCGATGTCCGACAAGTGCGCTTTGAGTTGTTCGTGCGTGTCATAGAAGAAGCGTTTGACGGTGGCTTCCTTGATGGTCCGGTTCATCCGTTCGACCTGTCCGTTGGTCCAGGGATGGTTGGGTTGGGTCAGACGGTGACCGATGCCATGACGAAGACAGATGCGATCGAAGGGATGTCCACGTCATCTGGCCGTAAGCCCTCCACGGTTCTTCTGCAGATCGGCGAACTGGATGCCGTTGTCGGTGAGCACGGTGTGGATGCGATACGGAACGGCTTTGACGAGTGCTTCGAGGAAGGTAGCGGCCGCCTGCATATCGGCCTTTTGCCTTCGGCCGTTCTCACTTCGGCCAGATCGATATGGAAGAAGCCGATCGGGTAGATGTCGAACTTCTTCTTCCTGGGCTCGTCTCCCTCGACCTCCGGCAGCCGGCTGATGCCATGCCGTTCCAGGCAACGGTGCAGCGAGGAGCGAGTCAACTGTGGAATCGTGGCTTGCAAGGCGTACAAACAGTTATCGAGCGACAGGAGAGTGTGCTTGCGAAACGCAACGATGACGGTCTCCTGGTCGATGGACAAGACGGTGGACTGGGAACGATTGGACCCGTCCGATGATCTGCCGTTGAACTGCGCTTCCTCCACTTGGCCACCGTCTTCGGGTTGATGTCATGCCGCCTCGAGAGCGTCCTTAGGCTCTCTTGACTATGCTGTATCGCTCGACAGATCGCCTCTGTCGTCGTGGCGCTCGGTGCAGTATCTGTCCCATAGTGCCTCCTTCCACTCTCTGGAAAAGTATGCACCACCAAATGCCTAGTAGACTGGCGGGCAGGTGAAAGCGAAGCCCGAGCGCCTGGTTTACGGGGTAACAGAAGATCGTTTTTCACTCTCATCCGTAGACGTCGATTCGTCGGGGTCGCGGTCAGCGTCGGCGAAGAGCTTCGTGGACGCCCTTGGCCGCTCCAGTTCGGGTGAACAAACCGCCTCCGGTAAGCCGTCTAGGAACGCACTGGCGATTGTCCTCTAAGAACGGATACGATACAAGAGCTGCCTACTCTGCTGAACACACCAATGGGTTAGCTCCTGAATGGGTATGAGACCTCAGCCTAATTTTTAAGTCGACAAATGTAGGAAAATGCGCTGGCGACATGAAACCGTTTGGCTTCTCTATCCACATGCGGAAACCGGAACCGCATGTGCATGGACCTCTGCAGGATTTGCAGGGCACACCAAATGCGGATCCGGCTCAGACTCCTCGGAGAGACCATATTCCTTGAGCTTTCTGTATAGCGTAGTTTTACTAATACCGAGCAATTCAGCCGCCATCATTCTGTCTCCGTTAGTCTCTCGAACTGCTCGCAGAATCGCGTGTTTTTCCATTTTAGATATGGGGATGATGCGCTGCTCGACAGGAACCGAAGTGTGGTTTGTCGTTCGCACCATCTTTACTTCTCTATAAAAATCCAAGAGTTTCGGTGGGAAGTGACTTTCGCCAAGCTCTGGTTCAGTCGTTCGGCTACATGCCCAAGCTATCGTATTCTCCAACTCCCTTATGTTGTCCGGCCAGTCATACGTCTCCAACAGTTGCAAAGTCTCGCTGGACAAGGTACGAGTTAAGCCAGTCTGGCCCTGTGTTTTCTCGAGAAACCGCTTCGCGAGAAATGCAATATCATCTGGACGTCCTCGTAGAGGTGGGATTCTCAAATTCACTACAGACAGAAGACCATATAGATCTGTCCGAAAGAGTCCGTCTTTTACCATCTGCACCAAATCTCGACTCGTTGCTGCAAGAATTCGCACAGAGATTCGAACTGCATTTAATCCGCGAGTCGGCTGAATTTCTCTACTTGTGAGAGCGCTCATAAGCCTTTTTTGAAGCTCAAGCGGGAGATCTCCAACCTCATCTAGGAAGACAGTGCCACCTTGGCTCGAAGTCAGCAGACCATGTTTCGATAAGGGCGTCTCGTCAGACGAGCATTCAGTAGCGGCCCCAAAGAGTTCCTCTTCCACTAAGGCCGGTCCCAGAGATTTACAATCAAGCGACACAAAAGGCTTTGAAGCGTGAGGGCCATTTGAATGGATAGCCTTGGCGACCAAGCTTTTGCCGGTTCCACTCTCGCCAAGAATCATCGCGGGGTGCATCGATTTGGCGACGTTAGATAAGATCCGATAGAGCTTTTCCATCTCAGGCGACTTCCCAAGTATGTCGACTACATCCTCTTCGAGTTGTAACGTCTTTTGTAGCCTTCGCTGTTCCACACAAAAGTGCCATCTCCTCGCCGCCCGTTCGAGCGCCTGGGTAAGCACCTCCAACGGGAAGGGTTTCGACAAGTAGTCAGAGGCTCCAATTTGCATCGCGGTTACAGCAGACAATATCGTCGCGCGGGCACTCATCACGATGACCAAAGTATCGGGATAGAGAACCTTCATTTCCTCAAAAAGAGATTGGTCTCCGCTGTCACTGTGCGAGACATCCAG
>Ga0193717_1000469_pt1 | contig 27232 bp, 1 predicted proteins | sample U2c2metaG_FD_145900 | JGI IMG/M metagenome (GOLD analysis project Ga0193717, IMG submission 145900) | Soil microbial communities from a riparian zone of the East river system, Colorado, United States - U2c2 | ecosystem: Environmental > Terrestrial > Soil > Riparian zone | place: USA: East River...
TCGATGGCCAGCGCGGTGGCCGGGGCGTGGTCGCCCACCATCGAGAAGTGGTTGCCCGCGACGTCCACAACGGACTCGGCGGCGGCCCAGGAGCTTTGCCAGCGCTGCCCGTCGGGGACAGGTCCGAGCGGCTCGCTCGCACGGACCAGCAGGGTCGGTGCCTCGACGGCCGCTGGCTGCCAGAGCCAGAAGATGCGGGCGTACCAGGCCATCGCGGTGAGGCGCAGGTCGTCCATGGGCACGTACTCGTCCTCGCGGGCGAACGCACCCTCGGACAGTTCGTTGTCCCAGCCCGACATCGTCGTGTCGCCGGGCAGGTACAGGTCGCCGAGCACGAGCCCGGCCGGGCAGTCGCCCTCGGCTTCCAGGCGGCGGGCGAGGGCGTGGGCCACGATCGCGCCAGCCGAGTGTCCGAAGAGGACGAACTTGCGGCCGGCGGCGTAGGTCAGGACGGCCTCGGCCAGCCAGTCGAGGGCGATGTCCATGGTGGCGGGCAGCCGCTCGCCGCGGCCGTAGCCGGGCAGCGGGACGGCGGCGACCTCGCGGCTGCCGCGCAGCGGAGCGGCGACCCTGGCGAACTCGTGCGGCCCACCGATGGCGGTCATGCCGCTGCAGCCGATGAGGAGCGGTTCGGCCGGGCCGGCCGCGAGGCGGGTCGCGCCGGGGGCGGCGCCGATGGCGCCTGGGGTGTCGGCGGCCGGGCGGAACCCGGCGGCGTCGTTGAGGAACTCCAGGAATTCGGTGACCTTGCGGTCCCGCACGGCGACCTTGTAGAGGGAGTTGAGCAGGCCGACCGGGTCGCGGTCCTCCGGCGAGACGCCGAGCACCTCCCCGGGTTCGGCCCCGCCGCCTCGGGTACCGCGGAGGTGATCGACGAGAGCGCCGACGGTGGGGTGCTCGAAGATCAGGTTGGCCGGCAGGTGGACGCCGGTGGCCGCGCGCAGCCGGTCGCGGAACTCCAGGGTGGTCAGGGAGTCGAAGCCGAGTTCGAGGAACCCGCTGGCGAGGTCGACGGCGGCGACGTCGGCGTGGCCGAGCACGGCCGCGGCCTCGGACCGCACCAGCTCGGCCAGGTCGGCGGCCGGCCGCGACGGGGGTGCCGGTGCCGCCGCGGCGCGCGGGATGACGTCGAAAAGGGGCCGGGGGCGGGTGCCGGTCACGGCGGGGAGGAAGCGATCCCACTCGACGTCGGCGACGACGCAGTCGGCGGCGGACGCGACGGCCACCGCGAGGGCGGTGATGGCGCGGTCCGGGTCGAGGGCAGGCAGGCCCGCGCGGGCGAGGCGGTCGGTGGCGCCGCCGGACAGGCCAGCCGGCTCGGCCCACGGGCCCCAGGCGACGGCGGTGGCGGTCCTGCCGCGGGCGCGGCGGTCGGCGGCAAGGGCGTCAAGGCCCGCGCACGCGGCGGCGTGGGCGGACTGGCCGGAGCCGCCCCAGACGCCCGCGGCCGAGGAGAACAGGACGAAAGCCTCCAGGGGGTGGTCGACGGTCAGCGCGTCGAGGTGGCGGGCGCCGTCGAGCTTGGGGGCGAGCACGGCGGCCAGCCGCTCGTCGGTGAGGTCGGCCAGCCCGGTGCCGTCGGCGATGCCCGCGGCGTGGACGACGGCGGTCAGCGGGCCGGCGGCCTCGACAACGGCGGCGAGCGCGGCCCGGTCGGTGACGTCGCAGGCGGCGACGGTGACGGCCACACCTGCCGTGCGCAGCCGGTCGGCCAGGTCCGCCGCGCCGGGCGCGTCGGGGCCGCCGCGGCTGACCAGGACGAGGTGCCCGACGCCGTTGCGGGCCAGCCAGTCGGCGACGCGGGCGCCGAGCGCGCCGGTACCGCCGGTGACCAGGACCGTGCCGCGCGGTCGCCAGCGGTCGAGGGCAGGTCCGGCCGGGACGAGCCTGCGGACGAACGCACCGGCCGGTCGCAGCGCGACCTCGTCCTCGGCGCCGCCGAGGACGGCGGCGAGCAGGTCGGCGGTGCGGGCGTCGAGCGGGCCGGGGAGGTCGATCAGGCCGCCCCAGCGGTGCGGGGCCTCCATGGCGGCGGCGCGGCCGAAGCCCCAGACGGGAGCCCGGCCGGGGGCGCGCAGCGGGTCGGAGTCGCCGATGGAGACCGCGCCGTCGGTGACGCACCACAGCGGGGCGTCGACGCTCCGCTCGGCGAGATCGCGCAGCAGCGCGGCCACCTGGCGCACTTCGTCCACAGTGGACACAACGCCGTCAACGCCATCGAGGTCGGCGAGGGAGGTGACGATGTCGGCTCCCCGGTCCCGCATGGCGGCGGCGAGGCCGGGGTTGTCGAGAACGAGCCAGCGGCCGCTCAGGCGGGCAGGGCCGGTCTCGGCGGCGGGCTGCCAGCGCACCAGATATCGCAGTTCGGCGACGTCGTCCTGGGCGGCGCGGTCGGCGCGCCAGCGGGCGAGGGCGGGCAGCACGGTGTCGAGGGCGTCGGTGTCTGGCAGGTCCAGTGCACCCGCGACGGCGGCGGTGTCACCCGCCTCGACGGCGGCCCAGAAGCCGGTGTCCCTGGCGGGCGGGGCCCAGTCCGGATCGAAACTGAGCCAGTACGGGGACCGCTGGAACGCGTAGGTGGGCAGGGTGGTGCGGGCGCCGCCCCATGGTGCGAAGACGGCGGCCCAGTCGACGGCGACGCCGCGCGCCCACGCCTGGCCGACGGCGGTCAGCAGGGACTCGACCTCGGGGCGGCGCCGGTGCAGCAGCGCCAACGCCTCGTCGACGTGCGCGCAGAGTGCGGCGTCGGGGCCCAGCTCAAGGAAGGTGGTGACGCCATCGGCGCGCAGGCGCTCGACGGCGTCGCCGAAGCGGACCGTGTCGCGGAGCTGGCGGACCCAGTGGTCGGGGTCGGTGACCTCGCCGGGCATCGGCAGGTGCGGCGGCCGGAAGTCGATGCCACGGGCGATGGCGGCGAACTCGTCGAGCACCGAGTCCATCAGCCGGGAGTGGAAGGCGTGGGAGACCGTCAGCGGCGCGACCCGACGGCCCTCGACTCGCCAGACCCGCGCCAGCTCGGCGATCTCGGCGGCGGGGCCGGACACCACGAGCGAGGTCGGGCTGTTGACCGCGGCGATGTCGACGGTGGCCGGCACATCGGCCTCGACCGCCTCGACGGCGAGCATGGCCCCGCCCGCTGGCAGGCCCTGCATGAGCCGGCCCCTGGCGGCGACGAGCGCGCAGGCGTCGTCAAGGGAGAGGACACCGGCGACGTGGGCGGCGGCGAGCTCGCCGATGGAGTGGCCGACCACGTGGCTGGGCACTATCCCCCAGGAAGCCAGGAGCCGGAACAGGGCGACCTCGAGGGCGAACAGGGTCGCCTGGGCGCAGTCGGTGCGGCGCAACAAGACCGCGTCGTCGAACGGCAGGGCGACCGACAGCGCGGCGAACGCGCTGCTCACCTCGTCCATGGCGGCGGCGAACACCGGGAACGCCGCGTACAGCTCGCGGCCCATCCCGGCGCGCTGGGAACCCTGACCGGAGAACAAGAAAGCCAGCCCACCTTGCGCGGCGGCCGGGCCCGGCTCCTCGGCGGCGACCCGCGCAAGGCCGCGCAGCAGTGCGTCCCGGTCGGCCGCGACGACCACGGCCCGGTGCGGCAGCGCGGCACGGGTGGTGGCCAGGGAGAAGCCGGTGTCGACCAGGTCGGTCGCCTGCTGGGCGGCGAGCTGCTGCCGCAGCCGGCCGGCCTGGGCGCGCAGGGCGTCCTGCGTACGGCCGGACACCACGAACGGCACGGCGACGGGTGCCACGGCGCGCGGCTCCCGCGCGACGGTGTGGCCCGGCGGCTCCTCGATGATGACGTGGGCGTTGGTGCCGCTGATGCCGAAAGACGACACGCCGCCCCGGCGCGGGGTCTCCCCCGCTGGCCACGGCTTTGCCTCGGTGAGCAGCTCGACGGCGCCCGCCGACCAGTCGACCAGCGGGGTCGGGGCGTCGACGTGCAGGGTCTTGGGCAGCCTCCCGTGGTTGATGGCGAGGACGGTCTTGATGACGCCGGCGAGCCCGGACGCGGCCTGTGTGTGGCCGATGTTGGACTTCAGCGACCCCAGCCACAGCGGCGTCGTCCGGTCCTGGCCGTAGGCGGCGAGCAGGGCCTGGGCCTCGATCGGGTCGCCGAGCCGGGTGCCGGTGCCGTGCGCCTCCACGACGTCCACCTCGGACGGCGCCAGGCGGGCATCGGCCAGTGCGGCGCGCAGGACCCGTTGCTGGGACTGGCGGTTGGGGGCGGTGAGGCCGTTGGACGCGCCGTCGGCGTTGACCGCGGAGCCGCGCACGACCGCGAGCACGTCGTGGCCGAGCCTGCGGGCGTCGCGCAGCCGCTCGACCAGCAGGACGGCGACGCCCTCGGCCCAGCCGGTGCCGTCGGCGGCGGCGGCGAAGGACTTGCAGCGGCCGTCGCCGGCCAGCCCGTTCTGCCGGCCGAACTCCACGAACGCGGCCGGCGTGGTCATCACGGTCACGCCGGCCACCAGCGCCGCGGCGCACTCCCCCGCCCGCAGCGCGGCGACGGCCTGGTGCAGGGCGACCAGCGAGGACGAGCACGCGGTGTCGACGGTGACCGCAGGGCCCTCCAGCCCGAAGACGTAGGAGACGCGGCCGGACAGGACGCTGTCGGCGGTGCCGGTGACGGCGTGGCCCGCGACCTCGGGGGTCAGCGGGACGCCAACGCCGTAGCCGGAGTGCGACGCGCCGACGAACACGCCGGTGCGGCTGCCGCGCAACGAGTCCGGCGCGATCCCGGCCCGCTCCAGCACCTCCCAGGACGCCTCAAGCAGCAGGCGCTGCTGGGGGTCCATGGCCAGTGCCTCGCGGGGGGAGATGCCGAACAGGGCGGCGTCGAACCCGGTGGCGTCGTAGACGAAGCCGCCGACCTTGGCGAAGCTCGTCCCGGCCACGGCCCAGCCGCGGTCGGCGGGAAACTCGGCGAGCCCGTCCGCCTCGGCGGACACGAGCCCCCACAGGTCCTCCGGCGACCGCACGCCGCCGGGGAGCCGGCAACTCATGCTCACGATGGCGACCGGTTCCGGGACGCGTGTCTCGGCGTCGGCGAGTCTCTTGCGGGTCTGGTCCAGTTCGGCGACGACCCGCTTCAGATAGCCGCGTAACTTGTCCTCTGTAGACATCAGGTGCTCCATCACGCCACCCCCAGGTCCTGGTCGACGAGGGCGAACAGCTCGGTGTCGGTCGCCTCGTCGAGGTTGGACATGGCCGGGGGCGGCCCGTCGTCGGCGTCGGTGAGCTTGGCCAGGATCCTGCTCAGGCGCAGGGATATCCGGGCCCTGCCCTCGGGCGCGGCGGCCGCGGCGAGCGCGTCCTCCCACTTGGTCAGGTCGGCCAGCAGCGGCTCGACCGGGTCGCCGTCGACCTCGCCGGTCACCCGGCGAAGGAGGTCGGCGGCCAATGCGTTGGGGCTCGGGTGGTCGAACACCACCGTTGCGGGCAGGGCGACCCCGGCCAGCGCCTGCAGGCGGTTGCGCAGTTCGACCGCGGTCAGCGAGTCGAAGCCAAGGTCGCGGAAGGCGCGGTCGGGTTCGACGGCGGCGGTGTCGGGGTGCCCGAGGACGGTCGCCGCTTCGGCCACGACCGCGGCCAGCAGCAGGGCAGGCCGTTCGGCCGGCGCGGCGGCGTCGTGCCGTCCGCGCAGCACCGCGGCCTCGGCCGCCTCGGCCGGCGCGGCCTGGCGGGACTTGCCGGCGACCTCGAGCAGCTCGTCGAGCATGTGCCGGGCGCTGGCCAGGGTGTAGACGTCGGCGAAGACGGTCCAGTCCACATCGGACACGACGACCGCGGTTTCGCTGCGGGCGATGGCCTGGCTGAGTGCCGTGACCGCCCGGTCGACGGCCATCGGACGCAGGCCCTGGCGGCGCAGCAGGGCGGTGGCCCCGTCGGCCATGCCGCCCTCGGCCCACGGACCCCAGGCGATCGAGGTGGCGGCCAGGCCGCGGGCGGCCCGGTGCTCGGCAAGGGCGTCGAGGTGGGCGTTGGCGGCGGCGTAGGCGGGCTGGCCGACGCTGCCCCACACCCCGGAGATGGACGAGAACAGCACGAACGCGTCCAGCGGGGTGTCGCCGAGCAGCTCGTCCAAGTGCCGGGCGCCCGCCACCTTCGGGTCGGCGACGGCGCCGAACTCGGCCAGGTCGACCTGGTCGAGTGGGGTGAGCTGGCCGACTCCCGCGGCGTGCAGCACGGCGGTCAGCTCCGGGCCGTCTGCCGCGATGTCGGCCAGCACCCTGGCCACGGCGGCGCGGTCGGCGATGTCGCACTCGGCGACGACCACCTCGGCGCCCAAGGCGGTCAGTTCCTCGGCCAGTTCGGCCGCGCCGGGGGCGGCGAGGCCGCGCCTGCTGGTCAGTACCAGGCGCTGCGCGCCGCCCCCGGCGGCGTAGCGGGCAACGTGGGCGCCGAGAGCGCCGGTGCCGCCGGTGACGAGCACCGTGCCGGTCGGCCGCCACGGGGCAGCCGTGCCCGTCGGGGCGTGCGCGAGCCTGCGGACGAACACGCCGGCCGCGCGGATCGCGAAGGCCTCGTCGTCGACGGCGCCCGCGAGGATGCCGCGCAGCCGGGCCAGCGTCGGGGCGTCGAGCTCGGCTGGCAGGTCGACAAGGCCGCCCCAGCGGTCCGGCCGTTCCAGGCCGACGACCCGGCCGAGGCCCCAGACCTGGGCCTGGTCCGGGCCGGCCAGCCGGTCGGCATGGCCGATGGAGACGCCGCGCCGGGTCAGGCACCACAGCGGCGCGTCGACGTCCAGGTCGCCAAGCGCCTGGGTGAGTAGCAGCGTCGCCGCCGCGCCAGCGGCCACCGAGGCGGCGGCCGGGTGCGGGCGCTCGTCCAGCGCCAGCAGGGACACGACTCCGTCGATGAACGGGTGCGCCGTCATGGCGGTGTCGATCAGCTCGGCGATCCCGGCACGGGTCGCGTTGTCGGGGAGGCGCAGTGCCACGACGGTCGCGCCGTCCTCGGCGAGACCCGCAAGTGCCTCGCGGGTCCAGCGCTGCCCGGTGCCCGCGGTGACCGCGAGCCAGGTGCCGCGCAGCGGCGGGGCCACCGCCGCCGCGGCCGCCGCCCAGCGGACCCGGTAGCGCAGGGCGTCCACGGCGGTCTGCTCGTCGTGCCGCGATCGCCACGCCGAGACCGCGGGGACGAGGGCATCGAGGTGGGCGCGGTCAAGGTCGAGCAGGTCGGCGAGCGTGTCGACGTCCGCACGCTCGAACGCCTGCCACAGCGGGTCGGCGGCGGCTCTGGGGGCCCCGGACGCCGGGGCCGTGGTGGCGCCGAGCCAGTAGCGGGTGCGCTGGAACGCGGCGGTCGGCAGGTCCACGGCCTTGGCGCCGTCGAGGACGGTCCGCCAGTCCATGCGCGCGCCGTGAACGTGCAGGGTGGCGAGCGCGGTCAGCAGGGTCTCGTCCTCTGGCTGGTCCCGGCGCAGGATCGGCACGGCCGCGACGACGTCGGTCAGCGTCTCCTGGACCAGGGCGCTGAGTACGCCGTCCGGGCCGACTTCCAGGAAGCGGGTGGCCCCGGCCGCGGTGACGGCGTCGTGGAAGCGGACCGTCTCACGCATGTGGGCGACCCAGTGGTCCGGCGAGCACGCCTGGTCCGCGGTCAGCCTGCGACCGGTCACCCCGGAGACGATCGGGAGGTCCGGCGGGGCGAGCCGCAGGGTGGCGACGACGGCGCGGAAGCGGGCCAGGACCGGCTCCACCATGGCGGAGTGGAAGGCGTGCGACACGGCGAGGCGCTTGACCCGGCGGCCGCGCAGGGCGAACTCCTCGCCGACGCGGGTGACGGCGTCCTCGGCGCCGGCGAGCACGACCGACGCGGGGCCGTTGACGGCGGCGATGGAGACGTCGGCCAGTCCGACGACCTCGGCCTCGGTGGCCTCGACCGCACACATCGCGCCGCCCGCTGGCAGTTCGGCCATCAGGGCGCCGCGGGCGGCGACCAGGGTGGCCGCGTCGTCGAGGGACATGACCCCGGCGACGTGGGCGGCGGCGAGCTCGCCGACCGAGTGGCCGACGAGCACGTCCGGGCGGACGCCGAAGTGCTCAAGGAGCCGGTAGCCGGCGACCTCGACGGCGAACAGCGCGGCCTGGGCGTAAGCGGTGCCCTGCAACAGTTCCGCGTGCGCCGGCGCGAAGACGACATCGCGCAGCGGGACGTCCAGTGCGGCGTCGAGGCGGGCACAGACCGCGTCGAAGGCGTCGGCGTAGACCGGGTGGGCGGCGTACAGCCCGCGGCCCATGCCGGTGCGCTGGGTGCCCTGGCCGGTGAACAGCAGCGCCAGCGGCTCGTCAGGACGGGCACGGGCGGTGCGCGGCGCGGTGCCGCCCGCGACCGCGGCCAGTGCGATGCGCAGGTCATCCTTGTCGCGGCCGGTGACGACCGCCCGGTACTCCAGCGCGGCGCGGGTCGTGGCCAGCGAGTAGGCCACGTCGGCCGCGGTCAGCTCCTGGTGGGCATCGAGGTGGACGCTCAGGCGAGCGGCCTGCTCGCGCAGCGCGGCCTCGGTGTGGCCGGACAGCAGCCAGGGCAGCACGTCCTGCGCGGTGGTCGCCAGCTCCTGGCGCGTTTCCTGCGCCTGCTCGAGGATGGCGTGGGCATTGGTGCCGCCGATGCCGAAGGCGGACACGCCGGCCCGGCGGGGGCGGCCGGTCTCCGGCCACGGTGTGGTCTCGGTCAGCAGCTCCACCGCGCCGGCCGACCAGTCGACGTGCGGGGTGGGTGTGGCGACGTGCAGCGTCTTGGGCAGGATGCCGTGGCGCAGCGCGAGAACCGTCTTGATGACGCCCGCGACACCGGCCGCGGCCTGGGTGTGGCCGATGTTGGACTTCAGCGAGCCAAGACGCAGCGGCTCATCGCGGCCTTGGCCGTAGGCGGCGATGAGTGCCTGGGCCTCGATCGGGTCGCCGAGCGCGGTGCCGGTGCCGTGCGCCTCGACCATGTCCACCTCGGACGACGCCAGGCCCGCAGCGGCCAGGGCGGACCGGATGACCCGCTGCTGGGCTGGGCCGCTCGGGGCGGTCAGGCCGTTCGACGCGCCGTCGGAGTTGACCGCGGAGCCGCGCAGGACCGCCAGGACGGGGTGGCCGTTGCGGCGGGCGGCGGAGAGCCGCTCCAGGACGACGACGCCAGCACCCTCGCCCCAGCCGGTGCCGTCGGCGGCGGCGTCGAAGGTCTTGCACCGACCGTCCTGGGACAGGCCGCGCTGCCTGCTGAAGTTGATGAACATGCCGGGCGTGCACATGATCGTCGCGCCGCCGGCGACAGCCAGCTCGCACTCGCCGGCGCGCAGGGCGGCGGCGGCGAGATGCAGGGCGACGAGCGACGCGGAACAGGCGGTGTCGACGGTGACCGCCGGCCCCTCAAGGCCAAGGGCATAGGCGATCCGGCCGGACAGCACACTGCCCGCGTTGCCGGTCATCATGTGCCCCTCGACCCCGTCTGGCCGGCCGGACAGCGAGCCGTAGTCGGTGTAGTTGATACCCGCGAAGACGCCGGTCGCGGTGCCGCGCAACGACGTCGGGTCGATGTGGGCGCGCTCAAAGGCCTCCCACGAGATCTCCAGCAGCAGGCGCTGCTGCGGGTCCATCGCCACGGCCTCGCGTGGGGAGATCCCGAAGAAGCCGGGGTCGAACTCGCCGACGCCGTGTACGAAGCCGCCCTCGCGGACGTAGAAGGTGCCCTCCTTGTCCGGGTCGGGGTGGTAGCCGCCCTCGATGTCCCAGCCGCGGTCGGTCGGCAGGACGGAGACCGCGTCCTGTTCGGCGAGCAGCAGCCGCCACAGATCCTCGGGACTCGCCACGCCGCCGGGGAAACGGCAGCCCATGCCGACCACGACGACCGGGTCGTCGTCCTCGGCGGCCACGGGCGCGGCGGTGATCGCGACGGCGGTCGCGCCGCCGAGCTGGGCGCCGAGGAAGGCCGCCAACGCGATGGGCGTCGGGTGGTCGAAGACCAGGGTGGACGGGAGGCGCAGGCCGGTCGCGGCGGCGACGAGGTTGCGGAACTCGATGGCGGTCAGTGAGTCGAAACCGGCGTCGCGGAACGGCTTGCGTGGCTCGACAGCGGTGGGCGAGTCGTGCCGCAGCACGGCGGCGGCGCGCTCGCGGACCAGGTCGAGGAGGGCACGATCGCGCTCGGGCCCGGTGAGGGCGGCGAGCGTGTCGCGCAGCGAACCGGACTCCCGCACCTCGGCGGCGGCCGGGGCGGCGTCGGGCAGCTCGTCGAACAGGGTCGTCGGGCGGACGGTGGTGAACGCCGGGCGGAAGCGGGCCCAGTCGATGTCGGCGACCACGAGCGCCGGGGTGGCCCCGGTGAGGGCGCGGTCGAGGGCGGCGGTTGCCAGCTCCGGGCGCATGGCGCGGAACCCGCCGCCGCGTACCCGCTGCTCGCGAACCGCGCCGTCGACGGCAAGGCCGCCGCCGCCCCAGGCGCCCCAGGCGATCGAGGCGGCCGGCAGGCCATCGGCTGCCCGGTGCTCGGCGAGGGCGTCCACGTAGGCGTTGGCGGCGGCGTAGTTGCCCTGTCCCGCGTTGCCGAGGGTGCCGACGGCGGAGGAGAACAGGACGAAGGCGGTCAGGTCGGTGCCGGCGGTCAGCTCGTGCAGGTTCCGGGCGGCGTCGGCCTTGGCCCGCCACACGGTGGCCATGCGCTCGGGGGTCATGGCGTCCAGGACGCCGTCGTCAAGGACGCAGGCGGTGTGCACGACGACCGTCAGGTCGGGGATGTCCGCCAGGACGGTGACGAGGGCGGCGCGGTCGGCGGCGTCGCAGGCGACGATGTCGACCGCCGTGCCATCGGCTGACAGCTCGGCGGCCAGGTCGGCCGCGCCGGGCGCGGCCGGGCCACGGCGGCTCAGCAGGACCAGGCGGTCCGCGCCACGCTCGGCGAGCAGGCGGGCGGTGTGCGCGCCGAGTGCGCCGGTGCCGCCGGTGATCAATGCGGTGCCGGTGAGCGGGACCCGGTCGGCCGGGCCCGCGGTGGTGCGGACCAGGCGCCTGCCGAAGACGCCGGCGGCGCGGACGGCGACGTGGTCCTCAGACCCGCCGAGTGCGCGGACCAGGCGGGCCGCGGCCCGCTCGTCCGGTTCGGCCGGCAGGTCGACCAGGCCGCCCCAGCGCCCGGGGTGCTCAAGCGCGGCGACGCGACCGAGGCCCCATACGGCGGCCTGGACCGGGTCGCGCAGCCGGTCGGCGCGACCGGTGGCGACCGCGCCGCTGGTGGCGCACCACAGGCGCAGACCGGGGGCGACGGCGGCGAGTGCGTGCAGCAGGGTCAGTACGCCGTCGGCGTCGGGGAACGCGAGGACACCGGGCACGTTTGCGCCGTCCAGCGCGGCGAGCAGGGCGAGTTCGGCGTCTTCCCGGGACGCGGGCAGGTCGACGCGGCGGCCGGACAGCGCGGTGCAGGCGGCGTCGGCCCAGGGGTGGCCGGCGGGGGCGGCGACGAGCCAGCCGGGGGCGGCGTCGGCGCCGGTGTCGGCGAGGGGCCGCCACACGGTCCGGTAGGCCCAACTGTCCACTGTGGAGTCCGCCGTTTCCCGGTCCCGCCAGGCGGACAGGGCGGGCAAAACGTCGCGGAGGGTGGCGTCTGGGTCGACGGCCAGCTCGCCGGCGAGCCGGTCGAGGTCGCCAGCCTCGACGGCGGACCAGAAGCGGGCGTCGTCCCCGCCGGCGGCCGGCGCGTGCCGGGCCGGGGTGGGCCAGAAGCGCTGGTGCTGGAAGGCGTAGGTGGGCAGGTCGACGCGGCGGGCGCCGGGGAGAGCCGGGGACCAGTCGACCGGGACGCCGCCGGCGTGGACGCGGGCCAGGCCGCTGAGCAGGCGATCGAGGCCGCCGTCGTCGCGGCGCAGGGAGCCGACCGCGAACGCGGTCACGCCAACGTCGTCGACGGTCTCCTGGAGGCCGACGGTGAGGACGGGGTGCGGGCTTGCCTCGGCGAAGGCGCGGACGCCGGCGGCCAGGGCGGCACGGGTGGCGCGCTCGAACTCCACGGGGGCGCGCAGGCCGCGGTACCAGTACTCGGCGTCCATGCCGGACCCGTCGACCAGCTCGCCGGTGACGGTGGAGTAGATCGGCGTGGCGGCCGACCGGGGCCGGACCGGGGCGAGTACCGCGAGCAGGTGGTCGCGCAGGTCCTCGACCTGGGCGGAGTGGGAGGCGTAGTCGACGGCGACGCGGCGGGCGCGGACGTCGGCGGCGGCGCAGTCGGCGAGCAGCGCGTCGAGGGCGTCGGGCGCACCGGACACGACGACCGAGGACGGCCCGTTGACCGCGGCAACGGAAAGCCGGTCGCCGAAGGGGGCGGTCAGTTCGCGCACCCGGTCGACGGGCAGCGGCACGGAGACCATGCCGCCGCGGCCGGCGAGGGAGATGATCGCGCGGCTGCGCAGGGCCACCACGCGGGCGGCGTCGTCAAGGGACAGGGCCCCGGCGACGGCGGCCGCGGCGATCTCGCCCTGGGAGTGGCCGAGCACCGCGGCGATCGGGACGCCGTAGGAACGCCACACCTCGGCCAGCGACACCATGACCGCCCACAGCGCGGGCTGCACGACGTCGACCCGCGCCATGGCGGCCGGGTCGTCGAGGACCTCGAACAGGTCCCAGTCGGTGAAGGGGCGCAGCGCGGCGGCGCACTCGCGCATCCGGTCGGCGAAGGCGGGTGACTCCGCCAGCAGCGCGGTGGCCATGCCCGCCCACTGCGCGCCCTGGCCGGGGAACACCAGGGCGACCGCGTCGGCGGTGCCCGCGGTGCCCTCGACCACGGCGGCGGTGTGTCCGCCGGCCGCCAGTGCGTCGAGACCGGCGACCAGGCCGGCCAGCCCAGCGCCGACGACCACGGCGCGGTGCTCCATGGCGCAGCGCGAGGCGGCCAGGGAGAACGCGAGGTCGGCCGGCGCCATGGCGGGGTGGTCGGCGAGGTGGTCGCGCAGGCGGGCGGCCTGGGCGCGCAGCGCGGCCGGGGTGGCGGCGGACAGCGCCAACGGCACGGCCGCCGGCTGCTCTGCACGGCCGGGCAGCTCGGGCACGGCAGGCTCGTCGGGGGCCTGTTCGATGATCACGTGCGCGTTGGTGCCGCTGACGCCGAAGGAGGAGACGCCGACGCGGCGGGGGCGGCCGGTCTCTGGCCATGCGCGGGACTCGGTGAGCAGGTCGACCGCGCCGGTGGTCCAGTCGACGTGGGTGGAGGGGCTGTCGACGTGCAGGGTCGCGGGCAACCGTGCGTTGCGGACCGACAGGACGGCCTTGATCACGCCCGCCGCGCCGGAGGCGGCCTGGGTGTGGCCGATGTTGGACTTGACCGAGCCGAGCAGCAGCGGCCGCTCGCGGTTCTGGCCGTAGGCGGCGAGCAGTGCGGTGGCTTCGATGGGGTCGCCGAGTGTCGTGCCGGTGCCGTGTGCCTCGACGGCGTCCACGTCGGCCGGGGTCAGACCGGCGTCGGCGAGGGCCGCGCGGATCACCCGCTGCTGGGCGGCGCCGCTCGGCGCGGTGAGGCCGTTGGAGGCGCCGTCGGAGTTGACCGCCGAGCCACGCACCACCGCGAGGACCGGGTGGCCGTTCCTGCGGGCGTCGGCGAGGCGCTCGACCAGGATCACGCCGACGCCCTCGCCCCAGCCCGCGCCGTCGGCGGCGTCGGCGAAGGACTTGCAGCGGCCGTCGGCGGACATGCCGCGCTGGCGGGAGAACTCGACGAAGATGCCAGGGCTCGACAGGACGTTGACGCCCCCGGCGACGGCCAGGTCGCAGTCGCCGGAGCGCAGTGCCCGCACCGCGAGGTGCAGGGCCACCAGCGAGGACGAGCACGCGGTGTCGACGGTGACCGCCGGGCCCTCCAGTCCGAAGGTGTAAGCGACGCGGCCGGACACGACCGACGGCGAACCGCCAACGGCCAGGTAGCCCTCCGCGCCTTCCTGGGAGCCGGCGAGCAGCGCGGTGTACTCCTGCCCGCCGGTCCCGGCGTAGACGCCGGTCCTCGTGCCGCGCAGCGACAGCGCGTCGATCCCGGCCCGCTCGAAGAGCTCCCAGGACGCCTCAAGCACCATCCGCTGCTGCGGGTCCATGGCGAGGGCCTCGCGGGGAGAGATCCCGAACAGCGACGGGTCGAAGGTGGTGGCCTCGGCGACGAAGCCGCCGTCGCGGGCGTAGCTGGTGCCCGGGTTGTCGGGGTCGGGGTGATAGAGGCCGTCGAGGTCCCAGCCGCGGTCGGCTGGGAACGGGCCGACCGCGTCGACGCCGTCGGCGACCAGCCGCCAGAGGTCCTCCGGCGAGGCGACCCCACCGGGAAAGCGGCAGCTCAGCGCCACGATGGCGATCGGCTCGTCTTCGGAGGACACGGCAGACACGGTGACCGGGGCGATGGCCTCGGCCAGGGTCCCACCGGTCAGTTCGACGGCGAGCAGGCGGGCGAGGGCGGTGGCGGTGGGGTGGTCGAAGACGACGGTCGCCGGGATGCGGACGCCGAGGAGCAGGGTGAGGCGGTTGCGCAGCTCGACGGACCCGGCCGAGGACAGACCGAGATCGGAGAACGCGCGGCCGGGCTCGACCTCGTCCACCGACGCGTAGCCAAGCACCTGCTGGACCTGCTCGCGGACCAGCGCAAGGAGGGTGCGGTTGCGGTCGGCCGCCGCGGCCGAGGCGAGCTGCACCGCGAGTGGCGTGTGTCCGGCGTTGGTGTCCACAGTGGACACACCAGCGGCGGCTGGCTTGGGGGCAACGACATCGAGCAGGCGGGTGCGGTGGGTGGCGGAGAAGAAGTAGGAGAAGGTGTCCCACTCCAGGTGGGCGACAGCGACGGCGGTGTCGTCGTGGTCGAGGGCCTGCTGGAGGCCGGCGACGCCCAGTGCCGGGTCCATCCGCGGGATGCCGTGCCTGCCCATGGCGTCGCCGAGCGCGCCATCGGCCATGCCCGCGCCCGCCCAGGCGCCCCAGGCCACGGAGGTGGCGGGCAGTCCCTGGTCGCGGCGGTGGGCGGCGAGCGCGTCGAGGAAGGCGTTGCCGGGGCCGTAGTTGCCCTCGCCAGCCGCGCCGAACACGCCAGCAAGGGACGAGAACAGGACGAACGCGGAGAGGTCGAGATCGCGGGTCAGCTCGTGCAGGTTGCGGGCAGCGGTGAACTTGGCGCGCAGGCCGCCGTCCATGCGGTCGAGGGTCAGCGAGTCGACGATGCTGGAGTCGGCGACGCCCGCGGCGTGGAAGACGGCGGTGAGCGGGTGCTCGGCGGGGAGGTCGGCGAGCAGCCCGGCGAGGACGTCCCGGTCGGCCAGGTCTGCGGCGGCGACGGTGACCTCGACGCCGAGGCCGCGTAGTTCCTCGGCCAGCTCGGCGGCGCCGGGAGCGGCGAGGCCGCGGCGGCTGACCAGCAGCAGGTGCCCGGCGCCGGAGCCGGCGAGCCAGCGGGCGACGTGCGCGCCGATGCCACCGGTGCCGCCGGTGACCAGGACGGTGCCGGCCGGGCGCCAGCGCCGGACCGGGGGTGTGTCGCCGGTGGCGGCGCGGACGAGGCGGGCGGCTGCGACACCGTCGGCGCGCAGGACCACCTGGTTCTCGGTTCCCGTGAGGATGCCGGCGAGGCGGGCGTCTGGCGCGCCAGCGAAGTCGACCATGCCTGCCCAGGCGGGGTTCTCGTGGGCGACGACGCGGCCGAGGCCCCAGACCAGCGCCTGCTCGGGGTGGTCGACGGTGTCCGTGGCGCTGGCGCGGACGGCCCGGTCGGTGGCGCACCAGACGGGCGCGGTGATGCCCGCGTCGCGTAGAGCGTGCAGCAGGGTCAGGGTGTCGGCGAGGCCCGCGGTGAGGTTCGGGTGCGCGGGGCGGGTCCGGCCGTCGAACGCCAGCAGGGACAGGACTCCGGCGGGGTCGGTGCCGGCGGCGGTGAGGCGGGCGGCGAGCGCGGCCCGGTCGTCGGTGCCGTCGATCTCGACCGTGACGACGTCGGCGCCCGCGCCGGTCAGCACCGCACTAGTGGCGGTGATCCGCTCGTCGTCGGCCATGCCGGCGGGGACGGCCAGCAGCCAGGTTCCGGTCAGTGGGGCGGCCGGGCAGTCGACCGGGACCCAGTCGACGCGGTAGCGCCAGGAGTCCACAGTGGACTTGTCGCGGTCGGCGCCGCGCCAGGCGGCCATGGTGGGCAGCAGGTCGCGCAGCGGGGTGTCGTCGGCGACGTCGAGCAGGTCGGTGAGGGTGTCGAGGTCGGCGCGGTCGACGGCGTCCCAGAACCGCGACGGGCCGGCGTCGGCGGACGGTGCGGGCGGGGTGGCCGTGTCGAGCCAGAACCTCTTGCGCTGGAAGGCATACGGGGGCAGGTCGACGGACCGGCCGCCCCACGGCTGCGCGACGGTGTCCCAGTCGACGTCGACGCCGTGCACGTGGGCCTCGGCGAGAGCGGCCAGCCAGCGGCGCTGTCCGCCCTCGCCGCGGCGCAGCGTGCCGAGCACGGCGGCGCGGGCTCCGCACGACTCGACGGTCTCGGTGACCGCGCCGGTCAACACCGGGTGCGGGCTGACCTCCAGGAACGCCGAGCGGCCTAGGGCGGCGAGGCCGCGCACGGTCCGCTCGAAATGGACGGTCCCGCGCAGGTTGCTGATCCAGTACTCGGCGCCGAGGGTGGTGGTGTCGACCTGCTCGCCGGTGACGGTCGAGTGGAAGGGGATCTCGGACTGGCGGGGCGTGATGGGCGCGAGGTCGGTCAGGAGCCGCTCGCGGAGCAGCTCGACCTGGGCGGAGTGGGAGGCGTAGTCGACGGGGATGCGCTTGGCGCGCACACCGCGGTCGGCGCAGGCGGCCGTCAGGGCGTCGAGGGCGGCCGGGTCGCCGGAGACGACGGTCGCGGACGGGCCGTTCTCGGCGGCCAGGGACAGCCCGCCGTCGGCGGCCTCGATGAGGTCCGCGACGGCGGCGGGCGCGGCGGCGACGGAGACCATGCCGCCGTTGCCGGACAGCACGGCGCCGATGGCGGCGCTGCGCAGGGCGACGACGCGGGCGCCGTCCGCCAGGCTGAGCGCGCCGGCCACGACGGCGGCGGCGATCTCGCCCTGGGAGTGGCCGACGACGCCTTCGGGGACGACGCCAGCCGACCGCCAGAGCGCGGCGAGGGCGACCATCACGGCCCAGGAGGCCGGCTGCACGACGTCGACGCGGTCGAGCGGGTCGTCGCGCAGCACGTCGACCAGGGACCAGTCCACGTGCTGCGCGAGCGCCGCGGCGCACTCCTCGATGCGGGCGCGGAAGACCGGCTCGGTGTCGAGCAGCCCGGCGGCCATGCCAGCCCACTGCGCGCCCTGGCCGGGGAAGACGAACACGGCGCGGCCCTGGCCGGTGTCGCCGGTGCGGCGCACGACCCCGGGGGGCGCGGCGCCCGCGACGATGGCGGCGAGCCCGGCGCGCAGCTCGGCCTCGTCGGCGCCGACGACCACGGCCCGGTAGTCGAGGACCGCGCGGGAGCTGATCAGCGCGCGGGCGGTGTCGACCGGATCGGTACCCGGGTTCGTTTCGGTGTTGGCGAGCAGGCGGGCGGCCTGCCCGGTGAGGGCCTCGGGGGTCTTGCCGGAGACGACCCACGCCAGCACGGCGGGGCGGGTCCTGGGGACCACGGGGGTGTCGGTGTCCGCCGGCGCCTCTTCGACGACGACGTGGGCGTTGGTGCCGCCGAAGCCGAAGGCGGACACGCCGGCACGGCGCGGCTCCGCGCCCTTGGGCCATGGTCTGGCCTCGGTCAGCAACTCGACCGCACCCGCCGACCAGTCGACGTGCGGGGTCGGCTCGTCGACATGCAAGGTCCTTGGCAGCGACTCGTGCTGGAGCGCCATGACCATCTTGATCACCCCGCCGACGCCGGCCGCCGCCTGGGCGTGGCCGATGTTGGACTTGACCGAGCCAAGCCACAGCGGGCGGTCGCGGTCCTGGCCGTAGGTGGCCAGCAGCGCCTGCGCCTCGATGGGGTCGCCGAGGGTGGTGCCGGTGCCGTGCGCCTCGACGGCGTCGACGTCGCCCGCGGAAAGCCGGGCGTCGCGCAGCGCGGCCCGGATGACCCGTTGCTGCGACGGTCCGTTGGGGACGGTCAGACCGCTGGACGCGCCGTCGGAGTTGACCGCGGTGCCACGCACCACGGCCAGGACGCGGCGGCCGTTGCGGCGGGCGTCCGACAGGCGCTCCAGCAGAAGCAGCCCCACTCCCTCGGCCCAGATCGCGCCGTCGGCGGAGCCGGCGAACGACTTGCAGCGGGCGTCTTCCGCCAGGCCGCCGGAGGCGGCGAAGTCGACGAAGGTGTTCGGGGTGACCAGCGCGGACACACCGCCGGCCAGTGCGAGTGTGCACTCCCCCGACCGCAGTGCCCGCACCGCGAGGTGCAGCGCGACGAGCGAGGACGAGCACGCGGTGTCCACCGTGACCGACGGGCCCTCCAAGCCAAGCGCGTAGGACACGCGCCCGGAGATCACACTGCCCGCGCTACCGGTGCCGACGTAGGCGCCGACGCCATCGGGGATGTCGAGGGCGCGGCCGATGTACTCGCTGTACATGGCCCCGGCGAACATGCCGGTCCGGCTGCCGCGCAGCGACAGCGGGTTGATGCGGGCGCGCTCGACGGCCTCCCAGGCCGCTTCGAGCACCAGCCGCTGCTGCGGGTCCATGGCCTGGGCCTCGCGCGGGCTGATCCCGAACGGGGCCGGGTCGAAGTCGGCCAGGTCGGGCAGGAACCCGCCGGCCCGGCGGAACCGGGCGCCAGGACCGTCGAAGTAGGACAGGTCCCAGCCTCGGTCGGTCGGGAACGGGGACGTGGCGTCCATACCCGCGTCCACCAGCCGCCACAGGGCCTCTGGGGAGTCCGCGCCGCCGGGCAGGCGGCACGCCATCCCGACGATCGCGATCGGCTCCCGGTCGGCGGCCTCGACCGCACGGAGCCGCTTGCGGACCTGGTCGAGGTCCGCGGTCGCGCGCTTGAGGTAGTCGCGCAACTGCGCCTCATTCGCCATCGGAACCTCCGTCGATCAACGCGAACATCTGCTCGTCGGTGGCCAGGCCGAGGTCGGCGTAGGAGTCGACGCTGGAGTCGTATCTGGCGATGAGGGCGTGCATGCGGTCGACGACCCTGGTGCGGGTCTCGTCACCGGCCTCGGTCAGCGTCAGCGCCGCTTCGAGGCGGTCGAGTTCCGCGGTCAGCGGCGGGACGCCCGTGACCGCGGCCACGGCCAGCGCGGTGCGCAGGTGCTCGGCGAGCTTGGCCGCGGTGGGGTGGTCGAAGATGAGCGTGCTTGGCAGCCGCAGCCGGGTCGCGGCGGCGAGCCGGTTGCGGATCTCGATCGCGGTCAGCGAGCTGAAGCCCAGCTCGGTGAACCCGCGGCCCGGGTCGACCGCGGCGGGCGAGGCGTGGCCGAGCACGGCGGCGGCGTGGCCGAGGACCAGGTCGAGCAGCAGCCTGCGCTGCTCCAGCTCGGACAGCCCGCCAAGGCGGGTGACCAGTTCGGGTCCGCGGTCGCCCCCGCTGCCCGCCGTCCGCCACACCGGGGCGCGGACCAGGCCGCGCAGCAGGCCGGGCACCGGTCCGGTGCCAGCGCCGGCGCGCAGGGCGGCGATGTCAAGGCGGGTGGCGACCAGGTGGCCGCTGTCGGCGCGCAGCGCGGCCTCGAACAGGGCGGCGCCGTCCTCGTCGGACAGGGCGGCGCCCGCCCGGGTGGCCCTGGCCAGGTCGGCGGCGTCGAGGTGGGCGCTCATCGCGCTCACCCGCTGCCACATGCCCCAGCCGATCGCGGTGCCGGGCAGTCCGGCGGCGCGGCGCCGCTGGGCGAGTGCGTCGAGGAAGGCGTTGGCGGCGGCGTAGTTGCCCTGGCCGACCGAGCCCATCGCGGCGGCGGCCGAGGAGAACATGGCGAACAGCCGCAGTGGCATGTCCATGGTCAGCTCGTGCAGGTGCACGGCGGCGTCGACCTTGGGCCGCAGGACGGTGTCGAACTGCTCGGGCAGCATCGACCCGATGACGGCGTCGTCGAGCGCGCCGGCGGCGTGCACCACGCCGGCAAGGACGCGGTCGCCGATGGCGGCGGCCAGGGCGGCGCGGTCGCCGGTGTCGCAGGCGAGGACCTCTGCGGTGGCGCCGAGTCCGGCCAGCTCCGCGACCAGGTCGGTGGCGCCGGGGGCGGCCGGGCCGCCGCGGGAGAGCAGGATCAGCTCGCGGACCCCGTGCTCGGCGGCGAGGTGGCGGGCCACAACGCCGCCGATCATGCCGGTGCCGCCGGTGACCAGCACCGGTCCGGCCAGCTCCGGCAGGGCGGCCGAGCCTCGGGCACGGGCCAGGCGCGGCACCAGCAGGCTCCCGCCGCGTACGGCCACCTGCTCCTCGCCGAGGCCGACGGCCTCGACCACGGCGGGGGCTGCGGTCTCGGCGTCATCGACATCGATGAGGACGATCCGGTCGGGGTTCTCGCTCTGCGCGGTGCGGACCAGGCCGCGGACCGCGGCGGCGGCGAGGTCCGCGACGCCATCCGCGGGGTCGGCGGCGACCGCGTTCCTGGTGAGGACGACCAGGGTGGCGTCGACGAGGAGCGGGTCCTCCAGCCAGAGTTGGAGGACCGTCAGTGCGTCCGCCAGCAGTGTCCGAGTGGCCGCTGGCAGGTCGCCGCCGGGGGTGTCGCCGGACCAGACCACCACGTCCGGGACGGCGCGGCCCGCGTCGACCGCGAGCGCCAGTGCGTCGAGGTCGGTGTGCCAGTCGACGTCCTGGACGCGGCCCGCGAGCTGCTCTGCGATGCCGAGCGAGTCGTCGCCGACGACCGACCAGGACGCGGGGGCCGTGCCAGGGGCCGACGCTGCCGACGCGGCCGGGGCGGTCCAGTCGATCTGGAAGAGGGCATCGCCGGGGCCGGTCGCGGTGCGCAGGTCCTCCGGCGAGACGGCGCGGGTGACCATCGACTCCGCGGTGAGCACCGGGGCGCCCGCCGGGTCGGCGATGTCAAGACGGACGGCGTCGGCGCCGTCGGCGCGGGACAGGCGGACCCGCAGACCGGTCGCGCCGACCGCGTGCAGAGCGACCCCGCGCCAGGCGAAGGGCAGCCGGACCGCACCGGAGCCGGCGACCATGCCGCCGACCTCGACGGCGTGCAGGGCGGCGTCGAGCAGGGCAGGGTGGACGCCGAACCAGCGCGCGTCGGCGTGCGCCTGTTCCGGCAGGGCGACCTCGGCGTACACCGCGCCGTCCTCGGCCTTCCAGACGCCGCGCAGGCCGCGGAAGGTGGGGCCGTAGGCGTAGCCCGCGGCGGCGGCGCCGGCGTAGAAGCCGTCCAGCGGCACCGGCTCGGCGCCAGCCGGGGGCCACTGGGCAAGCGAGAGCGACGCGACGGGTCCGGCGGGGACGAGGTGGCCGACGGCGTGGGCGGTCCACGGGGCGTCGGTGTCGGCGGACTCGGGGCGGGAGAACACGGTGACCGGCCTGCCGCCGCCCGCTTCCGCCGTCCCGACGGACACCTGGAGTCGCACGGCGTCGCGCTCGGGGACGGCGAGCGGGGCCTGGAGGGTCAGTTCCTCGAGGCGGGCGCAGCCGACCTGGGCGCCAGCCAGCAGCGCCATCTCGACAAAAGCGGTGCCGGGCAACAGGTTCGTGCCGCGCAGGGCGTGCTCGGTCAGCCACGTCTGAGCACCGGCGGCGAGCCTGCCGGTGAGCAGCACGCCGTCGGAGCCCGCGACCGGGAGGGCCGCGCCGAGCAGCGGATGCGCGGTGGCGCCGAGGCCGACACCGGTGACGTCGCTGACGAAGTGGCCGCGCTCTGGCCAGAAGCGGGTGCGCTGGAACGCGTAGGTGGGCAGCTCGACCGGGCGGCCCTCTGGCAGCACGGTCGTCCAGTCAAGGGCGACGCCGTGCACGTGGGCGTCAGCGACGGCGGCGAGCCAGCGGTCGCGGCCGCCGTCGGCGCGGCGCAGGGTGCCAAGGACGGCGCCTGCCGCGTCGACCGCGTCCAGGGTCTCCTGGAGCGGGGCGGTCAGCACCGGGTGGGCGCTGACCTCCACGAAGACGGTGCGGCCGTCGGCGATCAGGTTGCGGGTGGCGTGCTCGAACAGCACCGGCTCGCGCAGGTTGCGGAACCAGTAGGAAGCGTCGAGGGCGGCGGTGTCGAGCAGGGCGCCGGTGACGGCAGAGTAGAAGGGGATCTCGCCGGTGCGGGGGGCCAGCCCGGCGAGGACGTCCAGCAGGCGCTCGCGCACCTGGTAGGTCTGGCGGGAGTGCCCGGCGCAGTCGGTCGGGACGCGCTTGGCGCGCACGCCCCGGCGCTCGCACTCGGCCATTAGCGCGTCCACGGCGTCGATGTCGCCGGACACGACGGTCGACAGCGGACCGGACAGGCCGGCGAGGCTGAGTTCGGTCTCCCATGGGCCGATGAGCCGGGCGGCGTCGACGGCGGAGACCGGCAGGGAGACCATGCCGCCCTTGCCAGCCAGGTGCTCGGCCAGCAGCCCGCTGCGCAGTGCCACCACGCGCGCGCCGTCCGCCAGGCTGAGGCCGCCCGCCACGACGGCGGCGGCGATCTCGCCCTGCGAGTGCCCGACGACCGCGGACGGCCGCACGCCGACCGAGCGCCACAGCGCCGCCAGCGCGACGTTCACCGCCCACAGGGTCGGCTGGACGACGTCCACTCGCTCCAGCGAAGGACCTCGGCCCCGCAGGACGTCCACAACGGACCAGTCGACCAGCGGCGCGAGCGCCAGCTCGCACTCCGCCAGCCGCGCACGGAACACCGGCTCGGACTCCAGCAACTCCAGCGCCATGCCCTCCCACTGCGAGCCCTGGCCAGGGAAGACGAACGCGACACCGCCGTGGCGGGAGGCGCCGGTCAGCACGCCGTTCCCGGCGCGGCCCTCGGCGACGGCGGCAAGCCCGGCCGCCAGGCCATCGCGGTCGTCGGCGATCACGACGGCGCGGTGCTCCAGCGCGGCCCGCGAGCGGACCAGGGCGGACGCGACGTCGTGCTGGTCGATGCCGGGGTGCGCCGCGGTGTGCGCGGCGAGCCGGGCGGCCTGGCCGCGCAGCGCGTCGGCGGTCGTCGCCGACAGCACCCACGGCACCGGGCCGTTCCGTGCGGCACCGGCCGGCTCAACGCGGTCCTGGTCGGGGGCCTGCTCGAGGACGACGTGGGCGTTGGTGCCGCTGACGCCGAAGGACGACACGCCCGCGCGGCGGGGGCGGCCGGTCACCGGCCACGGCTGGGACTCGGTCAGCAGCTCCACCGCGCCGGCCGACCAGTCGACCTCAGGAGTGGGCTCGTCGATGTGCAGGGTCTTGGGCAGCACGCCGTTGCGCATCGCCATCACCATCTTGATCACGCCGCCGACACCCGCCGCAGCCTGGCTGTGGCCGATGTTGGACTTGAGCGAGCCAAGCAACAGCGGGTCGCCGGCGCGGTCCTGGCCGTAGGTGTTGAGCAGCGCCTGTGCCTCGATCGGGTCGCCGAGGGTGGTGCCGGTGCCGTGCGCCTCGACCGCGTCCACATCGGAGGTTCCGAGGCCGGCGTTGGCGAGCGCCTGACGGATGACCCGCTCCTGCGATGGGCCGTTGGGGGCGGTCAGGCCGTTGGACGCGCCGTCGGAGTTGACCGCGGTCCCCCGGACGACCGCCATGATCGGATAGCCGGCGCGCAGCGCGTCGGAGAGCCGGGCGACCAGCACGACGCCGACGCCCTCGGCCCAGCCGGTGCCGTCGGCGGCCGCGGCGAACGCCTTGCAGCGCCCGTCCGGCGACAGCGCCCGCTGCCTGCTGAACTCGACGAACACCGCCGGGGTCGACAGCACGGTGACACCGCCCGCGACGGCGAGGTCGCACTCCCCCGTCCGCAGCGCCTGTGCGGCCAGGTGCAGGGTGACCAGCGACGACGAGCACGCGGTGTCCACGGTCATCGCCGGGCCCTCGAACCCGAAGGTGTAGGAGACGCGGCCCGCCAGGACGCTGCCGGAGGTGCCGGTGCCGATGAAGCCCTCGACGCCGTCGGGCAGAACGCTCATCGTGGTGGCGTAGTCGTGGTACATGAGCCCGGCGAACACACCGGTGCGGCTGCCGCGCAGGCCGGTCGGGTCGAGCCCGGCGCGTTCGAGGGCCTCCCAGGACGCCTCCAGCATGAGCCGCTGCTGCGGGTCCATCGCCAGGGCTTCGCGCGGGGAGATGTTGAAGGGCGCGGGGTCGAACTCGTCGGCGTCGTGGACGAAGCCGCCTTCGACCACATAGGACTTTCCGGCGCTGTCGGGGTCGGGGTCGTAGAGGCCGTCGATCTGCCAGCCGCGGTTGACCGGCAGCGGGGAGACCGCGTCGGTGCCGCTGGCGACGAGCTGCCACAAGGCTTCTGGGCTGTCGACGCCGCCGGGGTAGCGGCAGCTCATGCCGATGATGGCGATGGGCTCGTCGGACGCCGTCGTGGCGGTGGCCGGCCTTGCGGTGCGGTCGACGCCGAGGAGGCGCTCGCGTAGCTGGGTGCCGAGCACCTCGGGGTTCGGGTAGTCGAAAACGAGGGTGGCCGGCAGGCGCAGGCCGGTGGAGCCGGCGAGCCGGTTGCGGAGTTCGACGGCGGTCAGCGAGTCGAAGCCCAGCTCCTTGAAGGGGCGACGGGGCTCGACCGCGTCGGCCGACGGGTGGCCGAGCACGGTGGCTGCCTCGGTCCTGACCAGCTCGACCAGGACGCGTAGCTGCTCGTCGTCGGCGAGGGTGGCGATCCGCGCGCCGAGGCCGGTCGGGACCGGAGCACTGCCCGCGCGGCGGACGCGGGGGCGGACCAGGCCGCGCAGGAGCGCTGGGACCTCGCCATCGTGGTCGCGGTCGTGGCGGGCGCGCAGGAGGTCGACGTCGATCGGCATGGCCACGACGTGCGGCTGACCTGCGCCGAGGGCCCGGTCGAGCAGGGCGAGGGCGTCGCCGGTGGTCAACGCGCCGCCCGCCTGGGTGATGCGGGCGCGGTCGGCGGCGTCGAGGTGCGCGGTGATGCCGCTGGCCAGCTCCCACAGGCCCCAGCCGACCGACAGTGCGGGCAGGCCGTCCTCGGCGCGGAGCCTGGCGAGGCCGTCGAGGAAGCCGTTCGCGGCGGCGTAGTTGGCCTGGCCCGCCGCGCCGAAGGTGGCCGACGCGGAGGAGAACAGGGCGAACAGGGCCAGGTCGGCGGTGGCGGTCAGCTCGTGGAGCATGGCGGCGGCGGTCGCCTTGGGGGCGAGGACGGCATCCACGCGCTCCGGGGTCAGGGTCTCGGCGATGCCGTCGTCGACGGTCCCGGCGGCGTGGACGACGCCGGTCAGCGGGTGCTCGGCGGGGATCGCGGCCAGGACCGCGGCGAGCGCGTCCCGGTCTGACACGTCGGCGGCGACGACCGTGATCGTGGCCTGGTCGGCGAGGTCGGCCAGCGCGGCGGCGCCAGGGGCGACGGCGCCACCTCGGCTGGCCAGCACGAGGTGCCGGACCCCGTGGCTGGCGACCAGGTGGCGGGCGACGGCGGCGCCAAGCGCGCCGGTGCCGCCGGTGATCAGGACGGTGCCGTCGGGGTTCAGCGCGGGTGCCTCGTCGCCGCCCGAGGTGCGGGCCAGGCGCGGCACGAGGACCTTGCCGTCGCGGATCCGCAGGTGCGGCTCGGCGTTGGCGAGCGCGGCGGCGGGCGCCAGGGTGCCATCGGTGTCGACAACGGTGAAGCGGTCGGGGTGCTCGGTCTGGGCGGCACGGACCAGGCCCGCGACGGCGTCGGCGGCCGGGCCGCCGGTCGTGATCAGCGCGAGGTCGGTGTCGTCGGCGACGGCCCGCTGGACGGCCGCGAGAGCGGCGTGCGTGGCCGAGCGGGTCGCGGCGACCATGGCGTCGGCGGTGGCGGCCGAGGCGGTCGGGATCTCGACCAGCGTGACGCCGGTCCGGGTCACCCCCGGCGGGCCGGCGGGGACCCAGTCCACAGTGAACAGCCAAGGGCGGGCACCGGGCTGTGCCACGGTCGGGTCCGCGGGGCGCAGCACGAGCCGCTCGACGGTGGCGACGGGCGTGCCTGCCGAGTCGGCGACGGCGATGGTGACGGCGTCGGGGCCGTCGGTGGTGATCTTGACGCGCAGGGCGGACGCCCCGGCCGCGTGCAGGTGGACGCCGGTCCAGGCGAACGGGAGCCGGACGCCGCCGGTGACCAGACCGCCGACGCCCGCGGCATGCAGTGCCGAGTCGAGCAGGGCGGGGTGCAGGCCGAACCGGTCGGCGGGGGTGTCCTCGGGGAGGGAAACCTCGGCGTAGACGGTGTCACCGTCGGCCCAGGCGGCGGTGAGGCCCTGGAAGGCAGGTCCGTAGTCGAGCCCGGCCAGCGCGGCGGCGGTGTACCAGTCGTCAACGGGGAGCGCGGTGGCGGCGGGCGGCCAGGCGGCGAAGTCGGCGGTGGGGGCAGCGGTGGTGGCGGAGAGGACGCCATCGGCGTGGCGGGTCCACTCGCCGTCGGCGTCCGCTCCGGCACCGGAGAAGATCCCCACGGCGCGCCTGCCGTCGGCGTCGGGGGCGCCGACGGCGATCTGGACAGTGACGCCGCCGGCCGCGGGGAGGCTCAGCGGGGCGCTGAGGGTCAGCTCGTCGACGACGGGGCAGCCGACGAACTCGCCCGCCCGCAGAGCCAGCTCCACGAAGGCGGTGCCGGGCACGAGGACCGAGCCGAGGATGACGTGCTCGGCCAGCCACGGCTGGGTGGCGGTCGACAGGGTGCCGGTGAGCAGCGCGCCGTCGCCGGTGGCGAGGGTGACCGCGGCGCCGAGCAGCGGGTGGTCGGCGCCCGTGAGTCCGGCGGCGGCCACGTCGGCGGCGGGGGCGTGCGCTGGCCAGTAACGCTGGCGCTGGAAGGCGTAGGTGGGCAACGGGATCGCGCGTCCCGGCACGACGGCGGCCCAGTCGGCGTCGACGCCACGCACCCAGGCCGCGCCGAGGCCGGTCATGAGGGCGCGGACCTCGTCGCGGTTCCGGCGTTGCAGCGGCACGGCGTCCTCGACGTGGGCCGAAAGGGCGGCATCAGGCCCCAACTCCACGAAGTTGGTCACACCCTCCTCACGCAACTTCGCGACCCCGTCAGCGAACCGAACAGTCCGACGAACCTGACCAACCCAGTAGGCGGGATCGGTGACCTCGCCGAGCATGCGGATCGCGGGCTGGTGGTAGGTCAACGACTCGGCCACGGTCGCGAACTCGGCCAGCATCGGCTCCATCAGCTTCGAGTGGAACGCATGCGACACAGCCAACCGCTTCACCCGACGGCCCTCCGACCGCC
>Ga0193717_1000470_pt1 | contig 27221 bp, 31 predicted proteins | sample U2c2metaG_FD_145900 | JGI IMG/M metagenome (GOLD analysis project Ga0193717, IMG submission 145900) | Soil microbial communities from a riparian zone of the East river system, Colorado, United States - U2c2 | ecosystem: Environmental > Terrestrial > Soil > Riparian zone | place: USA: East River...
TTGCGGGCCTGTGGCTTTGTCAGCTGCGCCGCGTACACGCCGGTCACCGGGGACAGCAACGGATCCCTGTTGAGCAGCTCGAGATACCTGGTCAGCTGCTCAACGCCGTCTATCTCGCCTCTGCGTTTGATCTCCACCGCCACCGTGGCGCCCACCTGGTCGCGGCAGAGGATGTCGACAGGACCGATGGCGGTCATGTACTCGCGGCGGATGAGCGAGTAGCCGTCACCCAACGTGGTGATGTGCTCGGCCAGCAGCTCCTGCAGGTGGGCCTCGACGCCATCCTTCTGCAGGCCGGGCTCGGCACCCAGCTCGTGGGCACTGTCGTGCAGCACCTCTTCGAGCGTGATCACCAGCTTCTCGCCCGCCTTGTTCGCCACCGTCCAGGTACCGGGCGCCTCGGTGAGCCAGCACGGCGGGCTCATCCAGTTCAGCGGCTTGTACGCCCGGTCGTCCGAGTGCACGGACACCGAGCCGTCGGACTTGACGAGCAGCAACCGGTTGGCCATGGGCAGATGGGCGGTGAGCCGGCCGGCGTAGTCGACCTGGCAGCGAGCGATCACGAGACGCACGCCGAGCAGGCTAGCCGACCAGGCCGGCATCCCGTCGTGAAGCCCCGAAGGCCACCTTCCCGTCCCCATGCGCCCTTCCGCTTTCTCACGCCAGGTGCACGACCACCCCGGCCGCCTCCAGCGCCGCGACCTCGTCGGCCGGCGCGTCGAGGTCCGTCACCACCATGTCCAGTTCCGACACCGGCGCCACAACCGCCAGCGCGGTCCGCGTGAACTTCGCCGCCTCGGTCACCGCGATCACCCGCCGGGACGACCGCATCGCCGCGCGCTTGACGGCCGCGTCGGCCAGGTCGTAGCCCGTCATCCCGTTGGCGGCGGTCAGCCCGCAGCACCCGATGACCGCCGTGTCGAAGCGCAGCGCCGCGAGCGACGTCTCCGTCAGCGGACCGGTGAGCGCCAGCTCCCCCGGCCTCGGCTCGCCACCCGGCACCAGCATCGTCACCGACCGGGCGCCGACCAGCGCGTTCACCGCGTGCAACGACAACGGCATGATCGTCAGCCGCCGGTCAAGCAGGACCTTGGCGACCTCGAGACACGTCGTCCCGCTGTCCAGCACCACGGACTCGCCGTCGGCGAGGAGCCCCGCCACCACCCGCGCGATCCGCCGCTTCGCCTCGACGTCCGACGACGACCGCAGCGCGAACGGCGGCTCGGCGCCCCGCAGCAGCAGGCTGCGCGCCCCGCCGCGGTACCGCTCAAGCACCCCCTGCGCCGCGAGCACCTCGAGGTCCCGCCGGATGGTCATCTCGGACGCGCCGGTAAGCGACGCCAGACCGGCCACGCTCACCTCGCCCGCCGCGCGCGTCGCGTCGGCGATCTCCCGCAGTCGCTGTGTGCTCACGAACACCATTGAACACCCATACTGTTCGTAGCGCCATCGAACGCACATAAGTTATGTTCGAAGTGTGAACCGCCGCGCCCGCATGGCCACCTTCGCCTTCTTCGCACTGAACGGGTTCGTGATGGGCATGTGGGTCGTCCACATTCCCGTCATCGAGCAGCGTGCCGGCGTCGACCACGCGACACTCGGGCTGCTCCTGCTCCTCCTCGGCGGCGGCGCGTTCGCCGGCATGCAGGTCGCCGGCCCGCTCACCGACCGGTTCGGTCCGCACCGCGTGGTCCCGCTGAGCGCACTGCTGTGCACCACCGCACTGGTCCTGCCCGGCCTGGCGACCAGCGGCCTCGCGCTCGGCGCGGCACTGCTCGCGTTCGGCTTCGGCAACGGCTGCCTCGACGTCAGCATGAACGCACACGCGGTCGAGGTCGAGCACGCGTACGGCAGGACGATCATGTCCGCGTTCCACGCCATGTGGTCGGTCGGCGGCTTCGCGGCGGCGCTGGCCGGCGCACGCACCCTGAGCTGGGGCTGGGCCCCGGCGACCACGTTCGCCATCACGACCGGGCTGACCCTCCTCGTCGCCGTGGTCGCCACCCCCGCGCTGCTGCGCCGCGTACCGAAGCCCGCCGCCGAGGGTCCGAAGCAGCGTAGGAAGACCCCGCGGCGCATCTGGGCGCTCGCCGGTCTCGCGCTGCTGCTGATGCTGTCCGAAGGCGTCGCCAACGACTGGAGCGTGCTGCACCTGAGCACGATTCTCGACTCGCCGCCCGCCACCGCCGCGTTCGCGTACGGCTCGTTCGCCGCCGCCATGACCATCGGCCGCCTGCTCACCGACCGGGTGGTCCAGCGGTTCGGGTCGGTCGCGGTCGTGCGCTACGGCTCGGCGATCGCCGCCGCCGGCATGCTGCTCGCCGCGCTCACGCCGTCGGTCCCGTTGGCGATCGCCGGCTGGACACTGTTCGGCGTCGGCCTGTCCGGCTCGGTCCCGCAGCTCTTCAGCGCGGCAGGCCACACCGACCGGGACTACGCGGGCGCGAACGTCTCGCGCGTCGCGGGCCTCGGCTACCTGGGCATGCTCGCCGGGCCGGCGATCATCGGGCCGCTCACCCACCTGATGCCGCTGAACCTCGCGCTGCTGCTGCCGGTGGCGTTCTGCCTGGTGGCGGTCGGGACCGCCGGGATCCTCAGCCCGGTCTCCACTCCCGAACACCAGGAGGCCGTACTGGAGAGATAGTATGCACGCATACTATCTGGGAGGGTCACCGTGTGGGAGTTCCAGCACGCCGAAACCACGACCGCCACGCCACGACAGCTCTGGCAGCGCTACCGGGAGCCGGCCACCTGGCCGGAGTGGGACAACCAGCTCGAGGCCGTCACGTTCGACGGTGAGTTCCGCGTCGGCGCCACGGGCACGCTCAAGCCGGTCGGCGGGCCAAGGACGACGTTCCGGATGACCGAGGTCTCCGAGGACGTGTCGTTCACCGACGTCAGCCGCCTACCCCTGGCGCGGATGCGGTTCGACCACTGGATCGAGGCCGACGGCGACCGCACCCGGTTCGTCCACCGCATCTCGATCACCGGGGCGCTGTCCGCGCTGTTCGCCAGGGTCATCGGCCGACGAGCGGCAGCCGAGCTACCCGCCGCCATGCGCGCGCTGGCAGCACTCGCCGAGCGGCCGTGACACCGGCGAGCCCGTCGGACAGCCCGGGTTTCCTCCTGTGGCGGGTGACCATGGCCTGGCAGCGCGCCATCGCCGCCGTACTGCGGGCGCACGACCTGACCCAAGCGCAGTTCGCGCTGCTCGCGAACGTGTGGTGGCTGTCGGAGCAGGCCGGTCGGCCGACCCAGCGCCAACTCGCCGAGCACGCCGGAACCGACCCGATGACCACGAGTCAGGTGCTGCGGACGCTGGCGGGCAAGGGCCTGGTGGCACGGGTCACCGACCCGGCCGACACCAGGGCGAAGCGCGTCGGGCTGACCGAGCAGGGCCGGCTGCTGCTGGCGCGCGCGATGCCCGACGTGGACGCGGCGGACGCGACATTCTTCGCCGACGTCCCCCGCGCCGAAGTACTGACCGTGTTGTCCAGGTTGGCTAGGGACCTGTCCCGTGGATCTTTGCGCGAAAGTCCGCGCCTGACCAACGGTTACCTCAGGGGAACGTGACGGCACTCAGCCACTAACCCACCAGCAGTCCGCACCGCTCGCTGGAACGCGACCAACACTTTAATCCCGGGGAGGCGGACTAGCTAATCCGGCCATTCCGGCTTTCGCTTCTCCAGGAACGCCGCCATCCCCTCCCGTGCACCGGGAAGCTGCGACGCCGACGCCATGACCTCCACCGCGACCGCGTACGCGTCCGCCTCCGGCCGGTCGAGCTGGGCGTAGATCGTCTGCTTGCCGAGTGCCTTGCTGGCCCTGCTCCCCCTGGTCGCCCGCGCGAGCAGGTCGTCGACGGCGTCGTCGAGCTGGTCGTCGGGCACCACCCGGTTCACCAACCCCCAGTCGAGGGCCGTCGGCGCGTCCACGACGTCGCCGGTGAGCACCAGCTCCATCAGCCGTTTGCGTCCGATCGACCGCGCCACCGGCACCGCGGGCGTGTGGCAGAACCAGCCGCCCTTGCCGCCCGGCAGCGCGAACCCGGCCGACGACGACGCCACCGCGAGGTCGCACGACGCCACGAGCTGGCAGCCGGCCGCGGTCGCGAGGCCGTGCACCCGCGCGACGACGACCTGCGGCACCGACTCGATCGTCTTCATCAGCGCCGTGCACAGCTGCAGCAGATCCCGCACCCCCATGAGGTCGCGCGCCGCGACGTCGCCGAAGTCGTGCCCGGCGGAGAACACCGGCCCCTCGCCGGCCAGGACGATGCCGGACGCGGCCGAGTCGCCCGCCTCCTCGAACGCCGTCAGCAGCTCCGACAGGTGTTCGAAGGACAGCGAGTTCCGCCGCGCCGGCCGGTTCATGGTGATCCGGACCGTGTCGCCGTCGTCCTTGACGAGGATGTGCTCCATGCCTCGACGGTACGTCAGGTCTCGTCGATCCGAGTGGTCCGCGCGCGCGGCCTAACCTCCGGCGCAGGCCTTCTCGGTCGTCAGGTCCTCCGGCGGCGCGTTGAACTCGGTAAAGCCGAACGGCGCCACGATCTGCCCCCAGTCGCCGCTCGCGTGCAGGTCCCGCAGCCCGTGGTTGAACGACGCAACCAACTCGGCGTCCGCGTCGGTGGGGAAGCAGTAGGCGCCGATGAGCGGCGGCCGCCCGTCCGGCAGGAACGGGTCGGACACCTCGAGACCCTGCCCGTTGTTCTTCACCATGTCCCGCAACGAGATGTCGTCGAACGCGAAGCAGTCGGCCGGGCCGTTCCGCACCGCGTCGAGCAGTTGGGTCGGGTCGGGCAGGCGCACGAGGTTGCCGTCCGGCACCCCCGCCGCGACGGCGTCCCCGTCCTCCGGGAGTCCGGTCAACACCGCGAGCTTGGCGCCCGTGGCGACGACATCGGCGTAGGTCCGCAGTCCCTTCGGGTTGCCCGCCGCCACGGCGAACGCGGTGCCGGACACGTGGTCGGGGGCAGAGTAGGTGAGGTGACCGCACAGGTCGGGGCGGATCGTCAGGCCGCCACCGAGGTCGATCGCCCCGGCGGCCATGGCGGTGAGCAACTGCTCCTCCTGGCTCATGACCTGGAACTTGACGTCGGACACGCCGAGCTGGTCGAGCACGGCCAGCGCGACCTCGGGCACCGGACCGGTGACCCCGTCGCCGTCCTGGATCGTGTAGGGCGGGTAAGCCAGGATCCCGACGGTCAGCGCGGTGGGCACGTCCGGCGTGACGGTCCCGGCGTCGCCTTCCGGCGCGGGCCGGGCCGACGGGTCCGGCCGTGGTGACCCGCCGACCGTGGCCGCGCAGCCCGCCGTCATGGCGGCGCCGAGGACCGCACCCGCCCGCAGGAAGTCACGCCGCGCCCATCGCATCGCGGCAGCCTAGTGTCCCGCTCAGTCGAGGCCGTTGGCCCTTCTGACCACGTCGACGATCTCGTTCATGATCTGGGTCAGCTCGTAGTCCTTCGGCGTGAACACCCGCGCGACACCGTTGTCGCGCAGCAACTGCGCGTCCGCGGGCGGCACGATCCCGCCAACCACAACGGGAATGTCCGCCGCGCCCGCCGCACGCAACCCCTCGACCACGTCCGGCACCACCGCGAGGTGCGACCCGGACAGGATCGACAGGCCAACCACGTGCACGCCCTCCTGCACGGCCGCCGCCACGATCTCCGCCGGCGTCAACCGAATCCCCTGGTAGACCACTTCGAAGCCGACATCCCGTGCCCGCACGGCGATCTGCTCGGCGCCGTTGGAATGCCCGTCGAGGCCAGGTTTCCCGACCAGCATGCGCAGCCGGCCGCCCAGCTCTTCGCCGGTCGCGCGGACCCGGTCGCGCACGGCACCGAGACCGGTCGCCGCACCGGCCGCGGACGCGCCGGACACTCCGGTCGGCGCGCGGTACTCGCCGAACACCTCGCGCAGCGCGCCGGCCCACTCGCCCGTCGTCACGCCGGCCCGCGCGCACTCCAGCGTCGCCTCCATGAGGTTCGCGTCGGTGCGGGCGGTGGATGTCAGCAGCTCCAACGCCTTGTCCACTTCGGACTCACTGCGCTGCGCGCGCCATTCCTCGATCGCCTCGATCGCCTCACGCTCGACCTCGGGCTTGATCGTCTCGATGGTTCCTTCACCCTCGAGCGGGCTCGGTTCGGTGGTGTGGAACCGGTTCACGCCGACGACGACCTCCACGCCTGCCTCGATCCGGCGCCGCCGCTCGGCGAGCGAACCGACGAGCTGCGTCTTCATGTAGCCGGTCTCGACCGCGGCGACCGCGCCACCCATGTCCCGCACGCGCTCGATCTCCGCGCGGGCACCCGCGACGATCTCGTCCACTTTGGACTGGATGACCGGTGAGCCGTCGAAGATGTCCTCGTACTCCAACAGATCCGTCTCGTACGCGAGCACCTGCTGCATGCGCAGCGCCCACTGCTGGTCCCACGGCCGGGGCAGTCCGAGCGCCTCGTTCCACGCCGGCAGCTGGATCGCGCGGGCGCGGGCGTTGCGGGACAACGACACCGCGAGCATCTCCAGCACGATGCGCTGCACGTTGTTCTCCGGCTGCGCCTCGGTCAGCCCGAGCGAGTTGACCTGCACGCCGTAGCGGAACCGGCGCTGCTTCTCGTCTGCGACGCCGTACCGGTCGCGGGTGACCTCGTCCCACAACGCGGCGAACGCCCGCAGCTTGCACATCTCCTCGACGAACCGCACGCCCGCGTTGACGAAGAACGAGATGCGGGCGACGACGTCACCCATCTTCTCCGGCGGCACCTGCCCGGAGTCCCGCACCGCGTCCAGCACGGCGATCGCCGTGCACATCGCGTACGCGACCTCCTGCACCGGCGTCGCGCCGGCCTCCTGCAGGTGGTAGCTGCAGATGTTGGTGGGGTTCCACTTCGGCACGTTCGCGACGGTCCACGCGACCATGTCGGTGATCAGCCGCAGCGACGGTCCGGGCGGGAACACGTACGTGCCGCGGGACAGGTACTCCTTGATGATGTCGTTCTGCGTGGTGCCGGTGAGCTTCGCGACGACCTCGTGCCAGTCCGCGCCCTGTTCCTCGGCCTGCTCCTGCGCGAGCGACACGTACAGCGCGAACAGCCACATGGCGGTCGCGTTGATCGTCATCGAGGTGTTGGCCTCGGCGAGCGGGATGCCGTCGAACAGCCGCCGCATGTCGCCGATGTGGCCGATCGGCACCCCGACCTTGCCGACCTCGCCTCGGGACAGCACGTGGTCGGGGTCGTAGCCGGTCTGCGTCGGCAGGTCGAAGGCGACCGACAGCCCGGTCTGGCCCTTCGCGAGGTTGCGCCGGTAGAGCTGGTTCGAGGCGGTGGCCGACGAGTGGCCAGCGTAGGTCCGCATCACCCACGGCCGGTCCCGCTCACCATCGGTCGGATACGGCATCCCACACCTCCGTTGACGCGGATCCTCTGAGGGTACTGGCCGGTAACCTTCTGAGCAGCGCTTGTGTGGTGTATCCCGCAGCCGGCCGTCGTCGAGGGACCCCGACCGGCGGCGGCGTGGCCGGGCATCGCTCTGGCTTTCGCCGCGCGGCGGCGTGACAATAAATGGCGTGTCCACCCTGCTGATCGCCTTCGGGGTCATGGCGCTGTTCGCGCTGGTCCTGCGCTGGGCGTCGAGCCTCGACACCGACAAGGCACACCGCAAGGACTACGGCCTGTTGCGCGAAGTGGCGAAGGTGCCATCGACGACCGCCGCGCGTGTGGTCGAGGAGCGGCTACAGGATGTCGGCGTCCGCGCCACCACGGTCCCGTCCCCCGACGGTGACGGTCTGCGCATCATGGTGTTCCCGGCCGACCAGGACGTGGCGATCCGGACCCTTCTCGCCGACTGAGAATGCCGGTTTCGGTCACCCATCGGTGACCGAAACCGGCCTGCCAACTCAGCCAGCCAGAGCCCGGCGCTACCGACTCGGGTGGACCACCGCGGCCGAGCTACCGCCTCGGCGAACCGGCTCGCCGGCGGCGATCACCTTGCCGTCGCGGGTGAACTCCAGCCCGGAGGCCACCCCGATGTCCGGGCTGATCTTGATCGACGGGTCCAGCCCGCTGGTGTCCCGGATCTCGAACTTGTGGCCCAGCGCAACCAAACCGGCCGTGGTGGGCGCGGCAATGAAGGCGGGCTCCGCCTGCGTGGTGGCGGCGTTGCGCTGCGAGGCCCGAGGGGCGGCGATCGCATCCGGCAGGTTCATGCCGAGGTCGATCCGGTTCACGAGGATCTGCAGCACGGTCGTGATGATCGTCGCGCCACCGGGCGAACCGACGGCCAGGAACGGCCGGCCGTGCTTCAACACGATCGTCGGCGACATGCTCGACCGCGGCCGCTTGCCCGCCGCCGCGAGGTTCGGGTCCGGGGCGCTGCCCTGTGTCGGCGCGAAGTTGAAGTCCGTCAGCTCGTTGTTCAGCAGGAAACCACGGCCCGGCACCACGATGCCGCTGCCGCCGAGCTGCTCGATCGTGTTCGTGTACGACACCACGTTGCCAGAGCGGTCACTCACGACGAAGTGGTTCGTGTGGTCGCCCTGGCTGCCGGCCGGCGTGGCCTGCCCGGCCGGTGCGCACTGGCCGGAGCCGCGTACGTCACCCGGCGCCACCGCACCCGGCGCGGCCGCCGCGGGGTCGATCTCGCACGCCCGCTGCCTGGCGAACCGGTCGGACAGCAGCGCCTGCTGCGGAACGTCCACATAGGACGGGTCGCCGATGTACCTGCCCCGGTCGGCGAACGCGAGGCGGCTCGCCTCAAGGTAGTGGTGCAGCACCTGCACCCGGTCCATCCCGGACAGTCCGAACTGCGCCAGGATGTTCAGCGACTCGCCGACGGTGATGCCGCCGCTCGACGACGGCGCCATCCCGTACACGTCGTACCCGCGGTAGGACACGTGCGTCGGGCGACGGTCGATCGCGCGGTACGCCTTCACGTCGCCGACGGTCATCAGGCCTGGCAGCGGGACGATCGTCGCGTCCGGCGCCACCGGCGGACTCTGGACCGCGGTCACCATGTCCCGACCGACCGAGCCGCCGTAGAACGCACGCACACCCTCGCGGGAGATCTGCCGGTAGGTGTCGGCGAGGTCCGGGTTGCGCAGCGTCGAGCCGACGACCGGCAGGGCGCCGTTCGGCAGGAACAGCTCGGCCGTGGAGCCGAACTGGGCGAACCGAGTCTCGTTCTGGCGGGTCTGCTCGCGGAACGTCGCGTCGACCTTGAAGCCCCGGTCCGCCACCTGGATCGCCGGCTTCAGGTTGTCGCGTAACGAGAAACGGCCCCACCGGTCGAGGGCGCGCTCCCACGTGGCGAGCATGCCGGGCACCCCGACACCGAGGCCGCTCGTGACCGCCTTCGGGAACGCGTAGGGCTGCCCGGTGGCCGGGTCGACGAACATCGTCGGGCCACCGGCCCGAGGCGTCGTCTCGCGACCGTCGATGGTGGACACCTGGTGGGTGCGCGCGTCGTAGTACACGAAGTAGCCGCCACCACCCAGGCCCGCGACATACGGGTCGGTGACGCCGAGCGTCGCGGCGACCGCGACCGCCGCGTCGGCCGCGGTGCCGCCCCGACGCAACACGTCGATACCGGCCTGCGTCGACTCGATGGTGTCGGACACCACGGCCCCGCCGTATCCGGTCGCCACCGGCACCTTTCCTGGGTCCGCCCCAGCCGTCGAGCTACCGGCCGCGAGACCGGCAGTGAGCAGGAGACCAACCGACAGTGCCGAACCGATGCGGCGGGTGCGCATTGCCGACCCCTTCCGAGGTAGCCGTGAGGTGCTCCATGTTCTTACCCGCACCCACCGACAATCACAACGCTGGACAACCGCCACCTTCCCCCGACACGAGCGCCCCCGGAGCGATCAACACCTGGCCAGCACAGCACGCCCGCCAGCTCGCCAGCGACGCGCCACTCCCCCACTCGACCGCAGCCGCGCGGGTCAGCAGGAGTCAGCTCCGGAAGAACTGTTCCAGGGTGGCCGCGAATACCGCCGGGTCCGCGACGTGGGACTGGCCTTCGACGACGAGTCGTCGCGCGTTCGGGAGAGCCGAGGCGACGGCGTCCGCGGCGGCGTCGAAGAAGCCGGGGCGCAGGCCGCCCATGTGCTCGTCGGGAACGCCGCCAGTCGCCACCAACGTCGGCTGCGTGACGCGTGCCAGTCGGTCAACCGGAGGAAGCCCGTCGCCGAGGCAGGCGGCGTCGTGGGCGAGGGCGGGGGCCAGCGCCGTGAGGCCGGGCCAGAACGGCGACTCACGCGCGGCGGTCACGTCCTGTTCCGACGAGCCGGCCAGCCGCATGAACAGCTCGACCGCGTCCGAGCGCTGGTCGGCGGCCAGCAGTGCCGTGAGCTTGTCAACGTAGGTCGACCAGTGCTTCGCCATCGCGTCGTCGCTCATGTACGGGACCTCGTACACCGCGATCCGGTCGGCGGCGAGACCCGCGGCGGCGGCCTCGAGGGCGAGCGCCCCGCCCGACGACGCGCCGAACACGTGCGCCCGGCCGCCGGCCTCGTCAACCAGCGCCACGAGGTCCTCGATCTCGCGTGCCAAGGCGTAGTCGCCGCCACCACCCCTACCGCCACCGCTGTCGCCCCGGCCCCGGCGCGCGTAGTTGTACACGGTGAAGTGGCGCGACAGCTCGGGGACGAGGGCGGCGTTCTCCGAGCCGTCGTCGAGCCCGCCGCCCACCAGGACGACCGCCGGCCCGCTGCCTCGACGTTCGTACGCGATCGACGTGCCATCTCTCGACGTCACGAAGTCCATGGTGCTGCTCCCCTTCCGAGATCCGATTTGCTCCTACTTTAGGAGTGTCTACTGCGGAAAGGCAAGCACGCGGCTAGGATCGGGTGATGCGTGGTTATGGCGACCCGTGCGGCATCGCGAGAACACTGGGTCTCGTGGGGGAGCGATGGGCGCTGCTCGTGGTGCGAGAGCTGGTCTTTGGTCCAAAGCGGTTCAGCGACCTGCGGCGTGGGTTGGCCGGGATCAGCGAGAACGTGCTGTCCCAACGCCTACGTGAGCTGGAGCGGGCGGAGTTGGTGCGGCGACGCAGGTTCGCGCCGAGCAGCTTGTCGGCCTACGAGCTGACCGAACGTGGCCGGGAACTGGAGCCCGTGCTGACGGCGATGAGCCGGTGGGGTGCCGACGTCCCCCTAGCCGAGGGCACGAACCCGGAACTCGGCATCGACGCGCTGATCTTCACCCTGCACACCACCTTCGACGCCGGACTCGCCGAGGGGCTGGACGTGGTGGCACACCTGCGGCTCGGCGACGACCACTTCCGCGTCCGGGTCCGGGACGGCCGCTTCTCCGCGCGCCGCACCGAACCCGACGACGCCGACGTCATCATCACGACGACCGCACCGACCCTGCAGGCCCTCGTGTTCGCCGACCGCACGTTCGAGAAGGCCGAGGGTTCCGGCGAGATCACGATCTCGGGCGACCGAGCCGCCGCCGAACACCTGCTGCGCTGTCTCCCACCACCACGCTGACCTCCGCACCGGGACTGGTTGACCAGTGCGCCGGCATTCTGCAGAACGTCGTCATCGGCGCGGCGGTGTTGGTGTTCGTGGTGCGGCGGGAACGGAGGCGCAGCGAGTCGCGCTGAGTGGGTGCGAGGGCCGGGGAAGTGTCAGGAACGCTCGGGGGCCGCGTTGACGCGGCGCACGTCCGCGCCAAGGTTGACCAGGTTCTCCACCAGACCTGGGTAGCCGCGGTCGATGTGGAAGACGTCCCATACCTCGGTCACGCCTTCCGAACACAGGCCCGCCAGCACCAGGCCGACGCCGGCGCGAATGTCCGAAGCCCACACCGGGGCGCTCGACAGGCACTCGACGCCGCGGACCACCGCGTGGTGGCCGTCCGTCCGGGCGTCGGCGCCAAGGCGGACCATCTCCTCGATGAACCTGAACCTGGCTTCGAAGAGGTTCTCCGTGATCATCGAGGTGCCGTCGGCCACCGCGGTGAGCGCGATCGCGAACGGTTGCAGGTCGGTGGCGAAGCCGGGGTACGGCAGGGTCACGAAGTCGACCGCCGTCGGGCGGTCGTGCTGAACGACCCGGAACGCCTGGTCGTCGAGGATCGTCACCTCGGCGCCCGCGGTCCGCAGCTTCTCGAGCACGAGGTCGAGGTGGTGCGGGTCGACGCCACGGACGGTCACGTCGCCCTTGGTCATCACCGCCGCGAAAGCCCAGGTGGCGCCCACGATCCGGTCGCCGATCACCCGGTGCTCGGTCGGCTGGAGGGCCTGGACGCCGTGCACGGTGAGCGTCGAGGTGCCGGCACCTTCGATCTTGCCGCCCATCTGTAGCAGCATCGTGCACAGGTCGACGATCTCCGGCTCGCGGGCCGCGTTGTCGATGACCGTGGTGCCGTCGGCGAGCACAGCGGCCATGAGGATGTTCTCGGTGGCGCCGACGCTGGGAAAGTCCAGCCAGATCTGCGCGCCGTGCAAACCCTCGGCCTCGGCGACGACGCAGCCGTGCTCGATCTCGCTGCGCGCGCCGAGCTGACGGAGGCCGTTCTGGTGCATGTCCAGCGGCCGCGACCCGATCGCGTCGCCACCCGGCAGGGCGACGACCGCGCGCTTGCAACGGCCGACCAGCGGACCGAGCACACACACCGACGCGCGGAGCTTGCCCATCGACGCCGAGTCGGCGCGGTGGTTGAGGTCCGCCGGCGTGGTGATGGTGACCGTGTCGGCCTCGATCGCGACCTCGCAACCGAGGCTGCGCAGCACCTCGGCCATCAATGGCACGTCCAGGATCTGGGGGCAGTTCGTGAGCGTCGTCGTGCCCTCGGCGAGCAGCGCCGCCGCCATCAGCTTCAGCACGCTGTTCTTCGCGCCGACGACGGCGACCTCGCCGACGAGTCTGGCGCCGCCATGAACCTGGAAGTGCTCTGTCACGAGCGCCCATCATGCCCGAACCCGCGGCGCTCCCCGATGGCACCCGGGTATCCGCCGGGCCGCTACCCTGCCGCCACCCGGCTGTCTAACAAGGGGGTCACCCGGTGAAGGTTCTCTCTCGGCTGGTCAGCCCGGCGGGGTTCGGTCTGGTGCTGTTGCTGTTCTTCCTGCTGCCGTTCGTGTCGGTGTCGTGCGACGTGCCGGGCGTCGGTGACGCCGGGGTGACCTACAAGGGCAGCCACCTGGTCTCCGGCGCGCAGCCGGCGCCCACGATCCCCGCCGAGCTGAACGACCTGCTCGGCGAGGCGCCGGGCTCGCCGGCCAGCGACGAGGAGTCTCTCGACCCCGACGTGCGAATTCTCGCGATCGTGGTGGCCGCGCTCGCCGCCATCGGCGTGCTGACCGTGTTGATCCCGCGGCTCAAGGCGCGCATGTTCGGCGGCGCCGCGGTCGCGGGCGCCACGCTGGTGATGACGATCGTGACAATGGTCGTGGCCCAGTCCAACCTCGACACCGCGGTGCTCGGCCTGGCGCGGGAAACCGGCGCGGCCGAGAGCGCGCCGGGCATGCCGAGCGTCGACTCCCTCGCCGACGAGATGATCCACACCGAGATCGGGTTCTGGCTGATGGTAGTGATCCTCGCGGCGATCGCCGCGGTGACCACGGTCGGCGCACTCTTCGGCAGCCGCCTCCGGACCGCGCTCGCCGGTGGCGGTGGTGGGGCGACACTCGCCGGACTGCCGTTCGACGACCATCAGCACTCACCACCGGCGGACCCGACGCCCGAGCCACCGACCGACACGACCGACGGCACACCGCGCGCCACCGAGTAGGACCGTCGAGACGATGTGTTGACCTCTACATTACTTGAGGTTGCACGCTGAGGTCCTACCGATGTGGAGGACCGATGCGGGCGGTGTGGTTGCGTGAGTTCGGCGGGCCGGAGGTGCTGGTGCCCGGGGAGGCGCCGGAGCCGGTCGCGGGACCGGGTCAGGTGGTGGTCGACGTCGTCAACATCACGTTCGTGGAGACGCAGTTTCGGGCGACGGGCGGCGGACCGTTCGCGGGGAAGCTGCCGGTGATTCCCGGCAACGGTGTCGGTGGGGTGATCTCGGCTGTCGGCGACCGGGGCTCGGCAGCGCTCGTCGGGCGTCGGGTGGTGACCAGCACCGGCGGCACCGGCGCGTACGCCGAGCGGGTCGCGGTGCCGGCCGACTCCGTGTTTCCGGTGCCGGACGGGCTCGCGCTCGACGCCGCCGTCGCGCTGCTCGCCGACGGTCGCACCGCGACGATGATGACCCGCGCCGCCCGGCTGCGAGCCGGGGACCGAGTCCTGGTGGAGGCCGCCGCGGGTGGCGTGGGCAGCTTGCTCGTGCAGCTAGCCGCGTCGGCGGGAGCACGGGTCGTCGCGGCGGTCGGTGGACGGCACACGGAGAAGGTGTCCGCCGTCGAGGCACTCGGGGCCGAGCTGGTGGTCGACTACCGGGTCGCCGGGTGGGCCGACGCCGTCGGTCCCGTCGACGTGGTGTTCGACGGGGTGGGCGGCGACGTCGCGCTGGCCGCGTTCGGGTTGCTCGGACGCGGCGGCCGGATGGTGAGCTTCGGGCTGGCGAGCGGCACCTGGGCGCCGGTGTCGGAGGACGACGCGAACGCCAACGGTGTCACGCTGGTCCGACCGTCGGCCACGCCGGAGGAGCTGCGGGAGTACACCTCGAGTGCCCTGACGGCAGCGGCCGAGGGCCGGCTTCGCCCGCTGATCGGGCAGCGGTTCCCGCTGGACCGGGCCGCCGACGCGCACACCGCGATCGAGTCCCGCGCCACCATCGGCAAGACCCTCCTGGAGACCACGTGAACGTCGGCATGATGCTGCCCGCCGACACACACCCCGGCGCGTTCGCCAAGCACGCAGAGGACGTCGGGCTCGAGTCGGTGTGGACCGGGGACCACCTGATCGCACTGGCGCCAAAGCTCGACAGCACCCTGCTGCTCGCCACGGCCGCCGCGGCCACCACCCGACTGCGGCTGGGCTTCGGGGTGCTCATCCTCGCGTTGCGGCCCACCGCGTGGGCGGCCAAACAGGTCGCCACCCTGCAACTCCTCTCCGGTGACCGGGTGGTGCTCGGGATCGGCACCGGCGGCGCGGTGCACGGGGACGCGGGCTGGCGCGCGGCCGGGGTGCCCTTCGCAGAACGCGGACCCCGCACCGACGCCGCGCTCGCGCTGCTGCCCGACCTGGTCGCCGGGCGACCCACGCCGATCGACGGCGACACCGCGACACTCGCGCCGGGCGCGACCATGCCGCCGGTGCTCATCGGCGGCGGACCCGTCGCGCTGCGCCGCGCGGCCCGGTTCGGGCACGGCTGGTACCCCGCGTTCCTCTCCCCCGCCGACCTCGCCGCCGCGGTCCAGGACTTCGACGGACCGGTGACCGCCCAGGTCGCCATGGCCCTCGGTGATGTGCCAGAAGCCGTGGTGGACGCCCAGGTCCGAGCACTCAGCGGCTACGGGATGACCGAGGAGAACGCCCGCGCGACCCTGCTCACCGGTGGCCCCGCGCAGGCGGCCGACCGGCTCGCCGCGCTCCGGGACGCCGGCGCCGAGCGGGTCGTCGGCCTGCCCTTCGGCGGCGACCACCACCAGCAGGCCGAACTGCTCGCCGAGGCCGCCCGCCACGCGGCGGGCTACGGTTGAGGCGGCTGGCCCCGGGCCGCGGCGCGTGTGCGGGTCCCGTGCCAGCCGTCACTCACCCACGTCAGTCCATTGTGGACATTGCGGCCGACGGCGCCGGAGGCCTTGCTCAACCGTCGCAGATGATCAAGCGGACCTGCATCTGTGTTGGGCTCTCGGCTCGTCCTCATGAGCGTAGCCGCGCGACTACCGAACGTCAGGCAACCGGCGTGATCTGCGGAGGTCCTTCAGGACAGGTCGCGGCGCCGAGCGAAGCCGACGAGCGCCCGGTAGATGTCGGCCCGCAGCGCGAGGTGTCCGGCGTCGGGCCTCTTCGAGTCCCGCACCCCAGCCCCGAACGCCACCTCAACACAGTTGGCGTCGCCGCTGAAGCTGCTCTTGCGCCATGGGGTGTGGAAGTCGACGCGCGCGGTCATCGCGCTACCTCACTCTCTCCAGGTCCTCGGCGATGGTGTGGAGCAGCCGCACTGACTGCTGCTCGTCCACCGTCAGGTCCACCAGTCTCTCCGCAGTAAGCCTATAGTCCGCGATCTCGTCGGGTTTCTCGGGAAACATGCCCGACATCCGGCCCTCCATGAATACGATCGCCGGCTCGTCAGTGAACTCCACCACGACAAGCCGCCGAACATGCCAGGATGCGCCGCGACGTGCGCCGGCACGACCCTGATCGAGACGTTCGGGCGCTCGGCCTCCTCGATCATTCTGCGCACCTGCCGCGCCATCACGGTCGGGCCGCCGACAGGTTGGCGCAGAGCCAGCTCGGACACCAGGAACAGCAGCTCCGGCGCGTCGGGCTTGGTGATGATCGCCTGGCGGCCGAGACGCCGGGACACCCGGCCCTCCAGTTGCATGGGGTCGACCCCGAAGGCACTGAACAGCACCCGGCAGTAGTCCGCCGTCTGCAGCAGACCGGGCACCAGCAGCGGCTCGACGTCCACGATCCTGGTCGCTCGGGCCTCGAACTTGAGGTAGGTGCGGGCCTGGTCGGTCAGGTGGACCCTGTTTCCCTCCCACCAACCCTGCTCGCGGTAGCCCTTGGCCATCCGCATGAGCCTGTCACGATCCGCGCCCGTCACCCCAATGGCTGCCAGGATCGCCGACACCTCCTCGGCGGTTGTCTCCGGCCGCAACCCTCGCTCCAGGCGACTGATGGTGTTGGCCGACCAGTCCAGTACAGCACCCGACCTGTGCGCAGCTCATCCCCACTTTCTCCCGGTAGTCGCGCAGCTCCATACCGAGCCCGCGCTCGCCGACCCCGCCGAGGTATTTCGCCTTCCGCGCCATACCAAGCTCCTCACAATTCATGTCACCGATGACACACCTTAAGCCGAAATAACACAGAGTCGCAGCGGGAATCACTCGATTGTGCATTGCTGCCACATGAAAGGCCATGTCAGTGTGCTCGACATACGACACGGCGGCAATAGTCGAGCCGATACACGCAAACGTGAAAGAAATGAAATATGAGTGTACAAACACGGCGGTTCACCCTGGCCGCAGAGGATATCTCGAACCGGTGGCCGCATATCGGGCGGTTTTCTACGAGTCAACGATTCGACCGATTCGGTTGATGGCGACTACCCGAGGTTCTGGCATGTCGAGGACCGGCTGGAACCGGCCGACCGCGCGGCGTCCTATGAGGAGTGGGCCGACTTCTACAAGTGGCAGTTGGCGCGGCGGGCCGACGAGTTGGCCGCTGATCACGTCAAACGGCACCTGGTGGCGGAGTGGACGGAGGGCATGGCCTACTCCTGCCGGCGGAGCGCGGCCTTCCCGCGGGGTGAGGATCCCGGAGAGTCAACTCCGCTGTCGGTCCGACGTCCCGACCTTGCCGCGGAGAGGCGGGCCATCGTGGCCGAGATCGTCGCGAACCTGGACGCACCCAATGAGCCGGCCGGGCAGTTGTCTGTGGCGGGATAGCGACGACACCGATGCTCCCCTATCTGCGGCGGTGGGCCGTGCAGGGCCGCAAACCCAACGGCGACAACGCGACCACCATCTTCGACCTGCAACACGACTATCAACACGTCGTGGTCTATCCGGCCACAGTGGACACCTACGCGGTCACCGTCATGGCCCCGGCAGCGCACATGCTCGCCGCCACCGCGAGTTCCGGCACGGCCTGCGCGGTGCCGGCCGAACACGCCGCCCACGGCCGGCGGCTGCTCGGCCTGCGCCCCTACCAGTCGGCCCACGAACCGTCCTGGCTGAACCGGCCCGCCGACGCCCCGCCCTACCCCGGCCCGATGGAGCTCTACCTCGTCCTGCCCGGCGACGAGATCCACATCGTCTACCGGCACGACCGGCTGCACCTGCTGGCCGACACCCTCACCGAGATCGCCAACACTCTTGTCTAGGAGAACCCGTTGTCCCGCAAGCAACTCCTCACACTGCTCGCCGCCGCAACCCTCACCGGCTGCACCGCGCCACCCGCCACGAACCACGCGCCCACCACTCCCCCGCCCTCCGCGCAGTTGGGCACCGTCGACCCGGCCTACCCGGTCGGCCCCGGCCTGGCGCCCGGCATCGAGGTGCTGGAAACGATCCCGGTCACCGAACTGTCCACCGCCGAGCCGGTGTCCCGTCGCCCGCCAGAAACCTGCTCCGTCACCTCGACGGCCAGCGGCCCGGCTGGTGGGAGTCCCGCGTTACACCAACCGGGTGACGTCACCGGTTCACCACCCTGTGTCACCACTGTTCGCTAAGCTGCGTGGTTGGTGAGGGTGCCGCGGGGGGGCGCCCGAGGGGAGGACCACCATGCCATTCAACGTGACCGGCGAGACGAGCGGCGGCCCGAGCACGAGCACGCTACGGGTCGAACCCGACCAGGTGCTCCAACTCAAAGCCGAACTCCAACCCATCCACGACGAGGTCGAGGAGTTCCTGAACACAAAAGCGCCGGCCATGGTAATGCAGCCACTCGGCGCCGATCCAGTCAGCCGGGAGACCGCCCATGCCTTCAACGAGAATGCCCAGGCCGCAGTTGACGCTGCCTTTGGCTACCTGAACGCGCTCAAGGGCGTCCTCGGCGCGCTCGACCAGGCAGCCAAGACCTACAACCTCGTTGAGGACACAAACGCGCAGACCTTCCGACAGGGCGCCCAGTGACCCCGACTCGGTGGTTCCCACTTGCCGCCGTGCTGTCAGCAGCGCTGACACTGACTGGCTGCACCCAGACGTCCGCCGGCTCACCCATGCCCGACGACACCGCGACCACCAGCAGCGAACCGGACACCACCGACCCCACCACCAGCACGGAACCGTCCAGCGAGCGACCTCGGGAGATCAACCTCGAAGGCAAGGACCCGTGCGGACTGGTACCACAAGCCGACTGGCCGACATTCGGCATCGAACGGCCCGGCAAGCCGTCTGATCACCCGGACTTCAAGTCGCCTCAGTGCTACTACTCCGGTGTTGGAAACGTTGCGCTAGTGGTGACCGCAGGTATCGAGATATGGACCGAGGACACATACAACGCCGAGATTGAGGACGCTGCCCCCATAGACGGGTTCCCCACCATCACCGTAGCGAGCAACATCGCCAGGCAAACTTGTTGGGCGGTAGTGGATGTGGCGGATGGCCAGTTCCTGATGACCACGACATCACCTGACCCGAACGACCCGAACAATCCAGAACGGTGCGATCTCGCTCATCAGTTGGCGGAGTCGGCCATGACGACGTTGGTGGCGTCGTGACCATCATGAAGGCAGGGGGAGCGCGATGAACTCCAGAAACCTGTGGGACGGCTACTCCCACCAGACGCTGTACGACCGGATTCACGGCAGGGGCGGCTTCTTCGGTCAGGACGGCGCGGGGGTCTCGGGGGCGACCGGCGCGCAGGACGGGTGGGCCGAGTTGGCCGCGTTGATGGGCCGTGCCCGCGAACGGACCGAGGCCGCGCTGACCAGATCCGGCGCGGTGTGGGAAGGCGGCGCCGCCGACGCAATGCGGTCTGGGGTCACGCCACTCGCGCAGTGGGCCGCCGACGCGAGCACCGCCGGCACCGCGAGCCAGTCCAGCACGGACCTCCACGTCGCCTCGTACTCCGCCGCGAAGAACCTGATGCCAGAGCCGGTCCCGGTCACCTCGACCGCCAACGGCGACTTCGGTGGCATTCCCGCCGGGTTCACGCACCTGTTCGGTGGGCAGACCGACCAGGACAAGCAGGAGGCCGCCGCGCAGGACGCCAAGGCCGAGGCGGTCCGGGTCATGGCCGGCTACGAGGGCGAGTCCGGCATCGCCCAAGCCACCGTCGGGCAGTTCGTGCCGCCGCCGTCGGTCACCGTGGAGGTGCCGCCGCCACAGCCGAAGGGCGGCGACGTTATTCCGGTCGGCGTCAGTGAGTGGCGCGGGCCCGGTCAACCGATCGATGACAGCACCCGGTCCGCGGGCGACACGGCAGGCCACACCGGAGGCCCCGGCGCCACGCCACCCCCCGGCGGCAGCCCGGCACCGCCGAACTCCACCACCCCGAGCACCGCCACGACGACGCCACCGTCGTTCAGTCCGACAACAGCCGGCCTCGTGCCCGACCAGCAACGGCCCGGCTCAGTGCCGATCCCGCCCGGCTCGGGCATGGGAGGCAACCCTGGCGGTCCCGGCACCGGCAGGGTCGGCGGGCACGGCGCGGGCAGTGCCGGACGCGGACCCATCGGTGGCGGCGGCGCCAGCGAGCGGAGTCCGGGTGGCGCCCGAGGTGCGATGCCTGGCGCCGGCGGACTGGCCAACGAGACCGTGGCCGGCCGGTCCGGCGCGGCCGGCGCTCGTGGCGGCGGCATGGGCATGAGTCCGGCGGGCAACCGCGCTGAGGGCGAGGAAGACAAGGAACACCAGTCCGCGGAGTACCTGCGCACCACCCACGACAACTTCTGGGACGACACACCACCGGTCGCGCCCCCGGTGATCGGCGAGGATGACGACTGAGTGATGGGCAGATTCACGCTGTCCTGGTTGGAGTACGACTTCCTGTGGGAGCACCTCGAGCTCCGCCGGCGCCCACCGATCCTGGACATCGACGCGCACGGCCACACCGTCGACGAGCGTGCCGAGCTGAGAGCGGCGGCGTGGCGATCGATCGCCGGCAAGGGATTCGGTGAGCCCGGCAACGTCCACCCCGACCTGGAGAGTTGCCTCGGTGTGCTCGCGCGGCCGGAGTGGGAGATCGACGCCCGGCTACACCTGTCCCAGGACGGCCCGCGCACCTCGGCGCTCATCGGCTCGACCAACTCCAGGGCCGCCGTGGGAGTCCTGGACACCGAGCACCTCACCGTGTGGCGGACCTCGGCCACCGGACTCGCGCGTGTCGCGGTCGCCCTGCTGCCGGCCCATCCACCGGGCACCGGCGTCTCGATCACCCTCCCCGCCGAGACGCTGGACGCCTGCGCGGCACGCGCCGGCAGCGACCCGGACGCGTTGCGTAGGGCGTTGGTGTCCGCCGGACTCGGCAAGGACGAGGCACGCAAGCTCGTGGAGGTGACCGGCCAGGTCGTCCGCTTCGGCCACCTCGGCGCGGCGCACACCCCCCGGCACGGCAACCGGGTGCGTGCCGACCACGTCGTCAGCTTCTACGACAACCCGCTTGGCCGGTACCTCTTCAGCCGCCGGCCAAGCGGCGGCACGCTCTGGGTGACGCTCACCCCGGGCGGCCCGTCCGCCATCACACGACAGGTCGAAGAGCTACTGCCCGGCCTCGCACGGACCCCTCGGTAGTGTGCGGGACATGGCCGTTCACATCACCCGCGTCTATACCAAGGTCGGCGACAACGGGACCACCGCGCTCGGCGACGGAAACCGGATCCCCAAGACCGACCCCCGGCTCGCGGCCTACGCCGACGTCGACGAGGCGAACGCGTCGATCGGGGTCGCCATCGCGCTCGGCGCACTGTCCGACGATCTCGCCGACGTACTGCGTGGCGTGCAGAACGATCTGTTCGACGTCGGCGCCGACCTGTGCGCGCCGATCGTGCCCGACCCGAAGTACCCGCCGCTGCGGGTCACCGAGCCCTACGTCACGCGGCTCGAGGAGTGGTGCGACGACTTCAACTCGCGTCTGACCAAGCTCAGCTCGTTCATCCTGCCGGGCGGCACGGCCGGCGCGGCGCTGTTGCACGTCGCGCGCACGGTGACCAGGCGCGCCGAACGCAGCGCGTGGCGGCTCATCGAGGTCGACGCGGACCGCACCAACCCGCTCGCGGCGAAGTACCTCAACCGCCTCTCGGACCTGCTGTTCGTGTTGTCCCGGGTCGCGAACCCGGACGGCGACGTGCTGTGGGCGCCCGGCGGCGGGCGGTGATTACTGCAAACGGACCGTTCGGCCCTGGTGTGACCGGGTAGTTCCCTGCTTATGGCGTCCACTGCCCAACGGGCCAAGAACAGCAAGCTGGCACAGGGACTCGGTCGTGCCGGGATGGTGTGCGTCGGAGTGGTGCACATCATCGTGGCGGTCCTGGCGATCCAGGTCGCGTTGGGCGACAAGTCCCAGCAGGCCGACCAGAAGGGCGCGGTCGCCGAGATCGGCTCGACCCCGTTCGGCCAGATCCTCCTGTGGGTGCTCGCGGTCGGGCTGGTCGCGTACAGCGGCTGGCAGATCATGATGGCGGCCGTCGGCTTCCATTGGATCACCAAGTCGGGCAAGCGCAGCCGACGCCGGATCGGCGCGGTCGCGAAGGCGGTCATCGGGATCTCACTGGGCCTGTACGCGGGTCAGGTCGCGATCGGCGACGACTCCGGCGGCTCCGGTGACCAGCAACAACAGGAGTTCACGGCGAAGCTGCTGTCCCTGCCCGCCGGGCAGGTCCTGGTCGCGATCGTCGCGGCGATCGTGATCGGCGTCGGCATCGCGGCCGTGTTGAAGGGCGTGCGGAAGAAGTTCCTCGAGGACCTCGACCTCGGCGACCTGCCGAACGGCACGCAGCAGTGGGTGCGCAAGCTCGGCATGTTCGGGTACACCGCGAAGGGCGTGATTCTCGGGATCATCGGCGTGCTGTTGGCGTTCGCGGCGTTCCAGTCGAACTCGAAGGAGGCAGGCGGCCTGGACGCGGCGCTGAAGACGTTGGCCGCGCAGCCGTTCGGCACCGTCGCGTTGATCGTGGTGGCGATCGGTCTCGCCGCGTTCGGCGTCTACGGCTTCGCCGCCGCGCGAGCGCACAAGACGTAGGGCGGGCGCACAAGACCTAGGAGGCCCAGGGCAGCCGGCCCGGGGGCGCGGACTCCAGCCACGACAGGAAGCCGGTCAGCGCGTCCGGGCCCATGGCGATCTCCACCTCGGGCTCCTCGTTGGAGTCGCGGTCGTGGAAACGCAGCACGCGGGACGACGGCGGCATGTTGTACAGCTCCGACCCCGACGGGTCGCGGCGGTCGGCGATCTCCAACGCGCTGCGACTGATCACCCGATCGGGTCCGGGACGCAGGCTGAGCACCCGGAACCACACGAACTGGTCACCCTGGTAGCGACCGACGCCGAGGTGCCATCCCTTGCCGGAGTCGTCGAGCCTGGTGCGCAGCGCCGCGTGCACGCCGCCGGAACGCAGCGCCCGCAGGCGCCGGACCCCGAACCAGACCAGGGCGGCCGCCGCCAGGAGAAGGGCCGCTCCGACCATCACAGTGATGTCCACGGCCCGCCCCGTTCGCCCGGCTCAGTCCTGCTGACCCGCGGCGCGGAGTCGGCCCGCTGCTCTGGCGCGCGACTCCTCGTCGTCGGCGGAGAGGTCGGCGCGTGCCGCCTCGATGTCGATCTCGCCGGCCAGCTCGGCCGACTCGGCGAGGATGCTCACCGTGTCGCCGGTGACAGACAGGAAGCCGCCGTGCACCGCCGCGGTGACCGTCTCGCCGTCGGTGGTGCGCACCGTGACCACGCCGCCCTCGGTCAGCTGACCGAGCACCGGCTCGTGACCGGGCATGATGCCAATCTCACCCTCGGTGGTCTGCGCCACGACGAACGTGCCGGTACCCGACCACAGGCGTCGTTCGACGGCGACCAGCTGGACGGACATCTCGGCCACGCCGTACCTCCTATGTATGGGGTGTTCTTCCCAAGTCTAATTGGTCATCTGACAACCTCCCCAGCCAGGCTGGTGTCAGAACGGGTGAGACAAGTCACCGACGACACTGGGGTGCCGATGAACGAAGCCGATTTCACGGACTTCGTGACCCATCGCGCTCCCGCGTTGCTCCGCACGGCCTACCTGCTGTGCGGCGGCGACCGGGGCGCGGCGGAGGACCTGCTGCAGGAGGTGCTGGAGCGCGCGTACCCGCGTTGGCGCCGGATCAAGGACAAACCCGAGCCCTACCTGCGGGCGGCGCTCGCGAACGCGGCGGCCAACCGCTGGCGGCGGCGGTCGCGGCGGGTCAACGAGGTGCCGCTCGAGGCGGCCGCCCCGCCGACCGGACCGGGGCCTGAGCAACAGGTCGTCGACCAGGACCTCGTCGTGCGGGTGCTGCACACGTTGCCGCCGAGGATGCGGGCCGTGCTGGTGCTGCGCTTCTTCGACGACATGTCCGAGGCGGACGTCGCGAAGGCGCTGCACTGCGGCGTCGGCACGGTCAAGAGCCAGACCTCACGAGGGCTGGCCCGCCTTCGCGAGCTGCTCGACACCGACCTACCCGCCACCATGATCGAGACGGGATGACGATGAACACCGACGAACTCACCACGCACCTGCGCGCGGCGACCGACGGCATCGAGCTGCCCTCGGACTTCGCCGCCGCGGTCGCGCGCGGCGGTCGCCGCAGGCAGCACCGCTACCGGCTCGCGATCGCGGCCACCACGACCGCGGTGCTCGCCGTCGTCGGCGGCGGCGCCTACGCGGTGGCGACCTACACCGCCGTGCCCGAGAACGCGATCATGGCCGGCTGGCTCGACGGGCCGACGAAGGGCGATCTCGCCGGCGACCAGCAGTTCCTCGACGCGGCGGTGGCCGCGTGGGAGTCCGGCCTGCCCGACTCCCCCAACGCGAGCGCCGGCGTCTTCGCCGACCTGCGGAGCGACCCCCACGTGTACTGGGCTGGCAACACCGCCGCCGGGCGAGCCGCCGTGGTGATGCAGCAGGCATACCTGCACCCACACGAACAACTGCCCGCCGGCGCCGCCGACACACTGCAGACGCTCGTCGGACTGGTCGCGACCGATCCCGCCGACGGCCGGTTCAAACTCGTCGGCGACCAGTTCCGGACCCGGCGGGACGGTCCGTTGCCCGGCTCGTTCCTGTTCGGCGCCAAGGACCAGGTGCTGCTGGTCGTCGACTCCGGCAAACCATTGTGGGAGAACCACATCGCACTCGGGTTCGCGGCGGGCGAGGTGCCGACGGAGGAACGCCTGCGCAGCGCGTGGCAGCCGGTGATCATCGGGGACGGGGTGGCCGTCGAGGCGTTCACGGCCGACCCGCCGCCCGAGTTCGTGGTCACCGGCGAGGACCCCATCGCCGATTCGGCCGTCAAGCTGCCCCTGCTCTCCGCGCGGAGCTACGTGGACGCCGCCAAGGCGGGCGGCACCGGCCCGCTCAGCTCGCGGGGCGAGAACGCGCTCGGCTGGAAGACGGGTGAGCTACGCGCCGGGCGAGCGGGCGGACCCGAGTTCGACACCGAGGAGGTGTTCCTCGACGCGCTGTCGACGGACCCCGAGGAGTCGCGGCGGATCGAGTCCGGTGGGTCGATCCCGAACTACGAACGGTGGTTCCTCCGGGTCGGCCTCGCCGACGGCTCCGTCGCGGTGCTCGGCTCCTATCGGCACGCCTCCTCCGAGCCCTACCGGTTCTACGTCGTGCTCGTGCGGCCGGACCTGTCCACCGAGGTGCTGGCCGGCGACCGGGTGAACCGCAACAAACCGCTGCCCGTGCGGTTCCTCCTGCCGAACTGGCAGGGCTGGCTCGTCGCCGAGCAGGGCGCGGAGCTGAGCTACCGCACCACGGCCGACGACGTGTGGCGGGACATGGGCACCGACCTCGCGGTCGTGCCGGAGGAGACGACACAGGTGAAGGTCGGCGACCGGGTGGTGGACCTGCCGAGGTGACTGGGGGTACAAAGAACGCCGCGTCCACTGTGGACGCGGCGTTCTTTGCTGTGCGGCAAGCTACTTCTTCGTGATCTCCTTGTACTTCTTCTCCAGGTCGTCGAGGCCGCCGATACCCAGGAAAGCCTGCTCGGGGTAGGAGTCGAAGTCGCCCTTGGCGATCTTGTCGAAGGCCTCTACGGTCTCCTCGCGGGGGACGGTCGAGCCCGGCTGGCCGGTGAACTGCTCGGCGACCAGCATGTTCTGCGACAGGAAGCGCTCGATACGACGCGCCCGGTTCACCGTCACCTTGTCCTCTTCGGACAGCTCGTCCATACCGAGGATGGCGATGATGTCCTGCAGCTCCTTGTACTTCTGCAGGATCCGGATGACCTCGGCGGCGACGCGGTAGTGGTCGTCACCGACGATGGCCGGGTCGAGAATCGTCGACGTCGACGCCAGCGGGTCGACCGCCGGGAAGATGCCCTTCTGGAACACCGACCGGGAAAGCTCGGTGGTGGCGTCCAGGTGGGCGAACGTCGTGGCCGGCGCCGGGTCGGTGTAGTCGTCCGCCGGCACGTAGATCGCCTGCATCGAGGTGATCGAACGGCCCTTGGTCGACGTGATGCGCTCCTGCAGCTCACCCATCTCGTCGGCCAGCGTCGGCTGGTAACCCACGGCGGAAGGCATACGACCGAGCAGGGTCGACACCTCGGAACCGGCCTGGGTGAACCGGAAGATGTTGTCGATGAACAGCAGCACGTCCTGGTTCTGCACATCGCGGAAGTACTCCGCCATGGTCAGCGCGGACAGCGCGACCCGCATACGCGTGCCGGGCGGCTCGTCCATCTGACCGAACACGAGCGCGGTGTCGTTGATGACGCCGTCCTCGGTCATCTCCAGGAAGAGGTCGTTGCCCTCACGGGTGCGCTCGCCGACCCCGGCGAACACCGAGGTGCCACCGAAGTTCTTGGCGACACGGGTGATCATCTCCTTGATGAGCACCGTCTTGCCGACGCCGGCACCGCCGAACAGGCCGATCTTGCCGCCGAGCACGTACGGGGTCAGCAGGTCGATGACCTTGAGGCCGGTCTCCAGCATCTGGGTGCGACCCTCGAGCTGGTCGAACGGCGGCGGCTTGCGGTGGATCTCCCACTTCTCGAAGTCCGCGCCGTAGCCGGGCTCGTCGAGGCACTCACCGAGCGCGTTGTAGACGTGGCCCTTGACCTTCTCGCCGACCGGCACCGAGATCGCCGCGCCGGTGTTGGTCACCTCGGAGCCACGAACCAGACCGTCCTGCGGCTGCAGGGAAATCGTCCGGACGAGGTTGTCGCCGAGGTGCTGTGCGACCTCGAGGGTCACCGTCTTGCGCAGCTCCTCGAACTCGATCTCGACCTTGAGCGCGTTGAACAGCGGGGGCACCGCGCCGCGCGGGAACTCGACGTCGACCACGGGCCCGGTCACCGACACGATGCGGCCCTTGGCCGCTGGCTCAGTGTTTGCCGGCGGAACGTCTGTTGTAGTCATCAGTCTTCACTCCCTTGGGCGGCGAGTGCGTCCACCCCACCGACAATTTCGCTGATCTCCTGGGTGATCTGGGCCTGCCGGGCCTGGTTGGCCAGGCGGGTGTAGGT
>Ga0193717_1000472_pt1 | contig 27130 bp, 29 predicted proteins | sample U2c2metaG_FD_145900 | JGI IMG/M metagenome (GOLD analysis project Ga0193717, IMG submission 145900) | Soil microbial communities from a riparian zone of the East river system, Colorado, United States - U2c2 | ecosystem: Environmental > Terrestrial > Soil > Riparian zone | place: USA: East River...
CCGCTGGGGGTGGCAGACGGCATCCCTCGGGCCGACCGGGGCGAATGCGGCCAGCAGGACGAAGGCCCGGACCTCCACCACTCAGCAACCTCCCGCCAGTGCCCCCGCCGGAGCGGCTCCACGCCTGCGCCGACGCCCGGCCGGGAGGTTCCGGTGCCTGGCCGGGAGGTTACTGAGTGCTGGGCGTCCGGGGCACCCCCTGCCGAACCACCTAGCGGAACGCGCGCACCACCAGGTGGACCAGCCGGTGAACCGCCCGGCCGATAGCGGCCTGCTCGGCCGATACCGTCCTGTAGACCGGCATCGGTCCAACGACCCGGCATCCGACCGGGCGCGCCTGCCGCCGATAGCGGGCTGTTCGACCGATAGCGCCCAGTAGACCGGCATCGGCCCCACAAGCCGGCAGCCGACCGAACCACGCCACGACCTCCAGCACGGCCCCCCACCCAGACCTACAGAACCCACCGAAACCGGGAAACCGGTTCCCGGACAGGGTTCCGCGACTTCTGTAGGTCCGGATGGGGTCACGTCGGTAACCGGCGCCACCCGGGCCGACGGAATCAGCGGAATCGCCGAACATCCCGCCGGGACCACCCGGGCGAACGGAATCCCCTGATGCTGCTCACACGTCAGCGCGGATCCGCGTAGCTGCGTCCTTCCCTGGCCGAGGTGGTGGGTGTCAAGGGTCGAACTTGTTCGAGCCCGAAGGGCCGCGAAGCGCCCTTGACACCCAGTACCTCGGCTAGCACCATCACGCAGCGGAGACCGCGCAACCACAGCACCAATGCACCGGCGCAACCACATCACCAAGGCGCGGGCGCCGCAACCACATCACCAAGGCGCGGGCGCAACCACATCACCAAGGCGCGGGCGCAACCACATCACCAAGGCGCGGGCGCAACCACATCACCAAGGCGTGGGCGCCGCAACCACAGCACCAAGGCGCGGGCGCAACCACAGTCCCAATTCGCCCGATGGCAACCACCGACCCAGCGCACCGTCGTACCAGGTCTCAGAGTTGCTGGCGGCAACCACTTGGGATCGGGGCGGTCGGTCCTGGACGGGGTGCGGGTGTGGGTGCCTGAATGGGAAGGGTTCTGGTCGGTTCGGCGCGAGGGATCCGGTCGGCGGGCATGATGATGGCCTTGGTGTCTACGGGGGAGGGGCTGGGTGTGGCGATCGACTGGGGTGTTGGGCGGTATGAGCCGACGGGGGAGTACTTGCGGCCGGTGTCCGAGGTGGTGGTCGGGTTGTCCGGGGCGTTGGCCGGGAAGTCGGTTGTCGACGTCGGGTGCGGAACTGGCAACGCTGCTTTGATGGCGGCGGAGCGAGGGGCGGTCGTGACTGGGGTTGACCCGGCCGCGCGGCTGCTGGAGGTTGCTCGGGAGCGGGCTGCTGCGGAGCAGGTCGAGGTGAACTTTGTGGCAGGGGACGCGGCGTCGATCGCCGTGGCAGATCAGTCCGCAGACCTGGTGTTGTCGGTATTCGGCACGATCTTTGCGCCGGATGGTGAAGCGGCGATCGCCGAGTTGGTTCGCGTGACCGCGCCCGGCGGGATCATCCGCTTCACCGCGTGGCCGCCTGGTGGACCGCTGTCGGCGATCAACAAGGTGGCCGAGCAGTTCATGGCCGAGGTGATGGGCAAACCAGCCGAAGCCGGAACCGCCGCACCCGGAACCACCGCACCCGGAACCGCCGTCGGCGCGGCTGGAAGGGTCACGGGCGTAGCCGTTCCGGTGATCGCTGTAGCTGCTCAACCGAAGCCGTTCGCCTGGTTCGATGTGGACGTGGTGCGGGCCGCGTTCGCGCCGTACGGGTTCGAGGTTGAGCTTGCTCGGCGCGGGCTGGAGTTCAGGGAAGTGTCGCCGGAGGCGTATCTGGCGAAGGGGGCGCAGCATCCGATGTCGGTCAGTGCGATGAGTGCGCTGGCCGGGCATCCCGACGGCAAGGAGCTCGAGGCTGAGCTGCTGTCGCGGCTGCGGGCCGTGATCACCGAAGTGAACGAGGATCCCCCCGCCTTCAAGTCCACTAACGACTACGTCATCCTCACCGCCCAGCGGGCCTAGCCGGCTTGGGCGGATGGCGCCGTTGAGGGTTTGGGGCGGAGGACGCCGGCGAAGAAGGCGAGGCCGGTGGTCAGGGCGGTGACGACGATGAACGACATCGTCAGGCTGCTCGCCTGAGCGATGCCGCCGATGATCGACGGAGCGACCAGGCCCGAGGCGTAGGTGACCGTGGCGACGCCGGCGATCGCCTGGCTCGGGTTCGGGCCGGTGTGGCCGGCTGCGGCGAAGGCGAGGGGAACCACTACCGCGATGCCGAGTCCCAGCAGGCCGAAGCCCGCCATCGCGATCACCGGATTTGGTGCGATGACAACCAGCAGGCCGCCGAGGGTGGCGATCAGGCCGCTGATGCGCACAGTACGAACCGCGCCGAAGCGATCCACCACCGCGTCACCCGCGATCCGCGCCACCGCCATCGTCAGCGTGAAGCCGGTCGTCGCCGCGGCCGCGACACCCGCGGAGGTCGTCAGCACGTCCTCGAGGTAGATCGCGGACCAGTCCAGGCTCGCGCCCTCCGCGAACACCGCGCAGAAGCCGACAGCGCCGATCAGCAGCGCCGACTTCGGTGGCAACGCGAACCGTGGAGGTGCGACCTCATCCTCTGTCGGGTGCAGGTTCAAGACGTAGTGGCAGGCGAACGCGCCGAGGAGGGTGAGCACGACAGCGACCACGGCGTGATGCAGTTGGGCGCTGATGTCGAGGTGCGCGGCGACCGTGCCGACTCCGGAGCCGAGCAGAGCGCCCACGCTCCACATGCCGTGCAGGCCGGACATGATCGACTTCTTCAGCCGATGTTCGACCTCGACGCCCAAGGCGTTCATCGCGACATCGGCCATGCCCGCGGTCGCGCCGTACACGAGGAGGGCTCCGCAAAGAGCCAGCAGGTTCGGCGCGAGCGACGGCAGGATGAGTGCGAGGGTCCACAGCGCCAGCAGGCCGCGGAGTGCGGTGCGGGTGCCCAGCCGGTGGCTGATCCGGGCCGCGAGCGGCATCGCCAGCGCGGCCCCGAGGGCGGGGAACGCGAGCGACAGCCCGAGTTGCCCGGCGCTCACGCCGGCGTGGTCCTGGATCCACGGCACCCGGGTGGCGAACGATCCTGTCACCGCTCCGTGCACGCAGAAGACCGCTCCGACCGCGTAACGCGCGCGGCGAACCTCCTCGACCACTCGATCAGCCCCTTCTAGAACCAAACAAAGATTTTGTTTGAACGCTCATTGGGATGTTAGATTTTCCCTCATGAAGAGTCTCGAGCGCCAGCGGGTCATCGTAGAGCGCCTGAGGGGGTCAGCGCGGGTCGGTGTCGCCGAACTCGTCGCTGCCACCGGGGCATCCGACATGACAGTCAGGCGTGATCTCGATTTCCTGGCGGCCCAGGGGGTCCTGAAGCGGATCCACGGCGGGGCCATCACTTCCCTGCCGACCGGGGTCGAGCCGCCCTTCGTCGCGCGGGCGACCGAGGCGATCGCGGCCAAGCAGGCGATCGCGGCGGCCGCGGTGGAGAACATCCGCGACGGCGAGACGATCGTCCTCGACAGCGGCACGACCGCACTCGAGGTGGCGCGGCTGCTCCGCCATCGCACGGTCACCGTGATGCCGCTGTCCCTGCAGGTCGCCAATGAGCTGACGGGAGCGCCTGGTGTCCGCCTGCTGATGCCCGGCGGCGAACCGAGACCGGGTGAGCTGGCGATGGTCGGCCCGCTGACGCTGGCTTCGCTGCGGGCGGTGCGCTTCGACGTGGCGGTGCTGAGCCCGTGTGCGTTCAGCGTCGAGGCCGGGTTGACCGCATACGACCTTGACGATGCCCAAGTGAAGCAGCAGGCGCTCGCTGTGGCCACCCGCTCGATGGTCCTCATCGACGGTGACAAGTGGGATCGCGCCGCGCTCGCCTTCGTCTGCCCTGCCGATCGACCTGATCTCATCGTGACCGATTCCACCTCGCCCGAAGAGGGACGCACAGTACTCGCCCAGCGCGGCGTACTGGTGCAGATCGCCGGGCAGCAACCGGAAGGCTCCTCTTGACCGCCGCAGGCACTGCCGACACCAGTACTCCGACCTTGGGCGCGCCGCCGCGGGCGGCCCGGGTGGCGACCTGGATCTACTTCGGACTGAACGGGTTCGCGATCGGTATGTGGGTGGTGCACATCCCGAACGTCGAGCAGGCGACCGACATCTCGCACAGCACGCTCGGCCTCCTGCTGCTGGTCCTCGGTGCCGCGGCCTTCATCGGCATGCAGGTCGCCGGTGACCTGGTCGACCGCATCGGGCAACGGCGGCTGGTTCCGGCGGCTGCGGTGTTGCTGGGGATCGCGCTGTTCGGGCCCGGCCTGGCCAACAACTGGTGGACGCTCGGGCTCACGCTGGTGGCGGTCGGCTTCGCCAACGGCGCGCTCGACGTCGGCATGAACACGCATGCGGTGGTGGTCGAGCGGCTCTATCCGCGCCCGATCATGGCGGCCTTCCACGCGATGTGGTCGATCGGTGGGGCGTTCGCGGCGGGGATCGGCGCGGTCGCCTTGAGGCTCGACGTCCCGACCGAGGTCTCGCTGGGCGCGTGCGGTGCCCTCATCATCGTGGTCGCGCTCGCCACCGGCCGCTACCTCCTCGGGGACGCTCCGGTGGAGAAGGTCGCTCCGGTGGAAACAAGCGCTCCCCAAGAGCTGGAGGTGGCGCCGCCGTCCTCGAAGCTGGTCTGGCAACTCGGCGGACTGGCTTTCGGCCTGATGCTCGCCGAGGGGGTTGCCAACGACTGGGCCGCCCTGCAGTTCCGCGACGTCCTCGGCACCTCGACCAGTACTGCGGCCTACGCGTACGGCGCCTTCGCCGTGGCCATGACCATCGGCCGGTTCGCCACGGACCGGGTGGCGGCGTTGATCGGGCCGACGGCGATCGTCCGCTACGGAGCCGCGCTGGCCGCGATCGGACTCGCGCTGGTGATCGTGGCCCCGTGGGTGCCGCTCGCCCTGGTCGGCTGGGCACTGTTCGGCCTCGGTCTGTCCGGTGGAGTGCCACAGCTCTTCACGGTTGCGGGCAACCTCGACGCGCGAGCGACCGGCGTACTGATGGCTCGTGTCGTCGGGCTCGGGTACGTCGGACTGCTCGCGGGGCCGGCGGTGATCGGTGCGCTGGCGCACTGGATGCCGCTCAACATCGCGTTCGTGCTGCCGGTGATCCTGTGCGTTCTGACGGTGGTTTTCGCGTCAGTGATGAAGTCGGCCGAGCCCGCCAAGGAGACCGCGGTCAAGCCTTGAGGGCCTGCTCCAGGTCGGCCCAAAGGTCGGCGGGGTGCTCGATGCCGACGGACAGGCGGATCAGGTCCTCGGGGATGGTCGGTACTTCGATCGCCCAGCGCCGGCGGCGTTCTAGCATCGACTCGACCCCGCCGAGGCTGGTCGCGTGCACCCACAACGACGTGCTCTCGCAGACCCGCTGAGCGCCGGCCGCATCGCCGCCCAACTCGAACGACAGGATCGCGCCGAAGCCGGACATCTGGGCGGCCGCCCGCGCATGGCCCGGGTCATCCGCCAATCCGGGATAGCGCACGCGGCTCACCCGCGGGTGGTCCAGCAGGCGCTCGGCGAGGAACGCCGCGTTCGATTGAGCTCGATCTAGTCGGAGAGCGAGAGTCCGGAGGCCGCGCAGGGCCAGCCAGGCTTCCATCGGGCCGGGGATCGCGCCGAGGCTGCGCCGACGTCCTTCGAGAGCGGTCCACAGCGAGTCATCCGCGGTGATGATCGCGCCCAGCAGTACGTCGGAATGCCCGGCGATGAACTTGGTCGCCGAGTGCATCACGATGTCGGCGCCGAGCTTCAGTGGCTGCTGCAGCAGTGGCGTCGCGAAGGTGTTGTCGACGACGACGGTCGCGCCGGCCGCACGCCCGGCGGCCGAGATCGCCGGCAGATCGGCGACCTCCATCGCGGGGTTGGTGGGCGACTCGACCCACAACATGTCGGCGCCGACCACGGCGGCTGCCACTGCGTCCGTGTCGGCGATGTCGACGCGGGTGACCGAGAGCCGCCCCGTTGCCGCTTGCTGATCGAGCAAAGCCAGCACTCCGCTGTACGCGTGCTGCGGAGCCACCACCCGGCCGCCGACCGGCGCGAGATCGCAGATCGCGGCGACCGCGGCCATTCCTGACGCGAAGGTCAGACCTCGTCCGCCTTCGAGCTGACCCAGGGTCTCCTCGAGCGCCGCCCAGGCCTCGTTGTCGAACCGCCCGTAACCGCGGTCTCCGCCGGCGATGTAGGTCGAGCTGAACACCGGAGAAGGCCCGAGGGGCGCATCCGGGACCCGAGCAGGACGCCCGGCGTGCACGACAACGGTCGAGGGATCCAACTCAGCGCTCATACCCCGCATCCTCCCAACCTCAACCCCCACAGCTCCGGGTCGGGGGCCGCTTACGTCCGAAGAACCGCGGGGCAGGCCCCCCGGTTCTTCGGACGCAACCGAGGGTGCGCGGGGTCAGTGTTCGGCGGTGGGGAGGGGGATGCCGCCGCCGCGGAGGACGCCCATGGCTTCGCGGGCGAGGTCTTTGACGTCGGTGCCGTTGGGGTTCTCGGCCCAGGTCTGGACGACGATCTCGATGATGTTCATCGTGGTGCCGGCCGCCAGCGCCGCGATGAACTCGACCGTGTCACCGGGTGCCAGCCGGCGGATCAGCTCGTAGGCCAGTTCGTTGCGCCATCGCCAGGTCAGGTCGGCCAGGTGGGTGCTGAGCGAGTTCGTGTCGCCGGCCAGTTCGTAGACCATCCGGACCCGGTCCGGGTTGCTCTCCATCTGGTCCAGCACCCGATCGATCACGCCCTGCAGCGAATCCGGCAGATCGGCGTCGGCGGGCTGCTCGCGGAACCACTCGAGCGAGCCGAACAGGCTGTCCTGGACGAACTCCAGGACGAGGGTCTCCTTGGTCGGGAAGTACCGGTACAGCGTGCTCGGCCCGACCTCGGCGGCGGCGGCGATCTGCTCGACCGTGGTCCGGCCGAAGCCGTGCTCGGTGAACAGCTCGAAGGCCTTGTCCGAGATCAGCCGGCGGGTCCGCTCCCGCTTCAGCTCGCGCAGTCCCATACCCATCCCCATGCCACTACCCCGCCTGGTCCGCTCGTGCGGGCAGCGTACACGCCGCCGACCCGCCGAGGGTTGATTTCAAACGACATGCGCTGTCATATGGTAGTCACTGTCAAATTATCTGACCAGAGCATCTGGGGGTTCTGCCGATGACCGAGACACCCGCCTTCCCGAGCACCCGCCCGGGCCGCTGCCCGTTCGACCCCGCCACCGGGTACGCCGAGCTGCGCGAGACCGACGGCCTGGCGAAGGTGTCCACGCCGGCCGGTGTGGACGCGTTCCTGATCAGCCGGTACGACGACGTCCGCGCCGTACTCGCGGACCGCCGGATGAGCTCGCAATCGGCACCCTCCGGTCACATGGAACCCCAGCTCGATCGGCAGCGCGAGGTCGAGTCCGGCTCGATCCTGCAGAACGACGGCGCGCAGCACACCCGGCTCCGCCGCCTGCTGACCAGTGAGTTCACCGTCAAGCGTGTGCAGGCGCTGCGGCCCCGGATCGTGGAGCTGATCGAGGACCACCTCGACGCGATGCTGGCGAGCGACGGACCCGTCGACCTGATCGAGGCGTTCGCCCTGCCTATCCCGTCCCTGGTGATCTGCGAGCTGCTCGGCGTCCCGTACGCCGAACGCGACGAGTTTCAGCGCCGGAGCGCGATCCTGGTCGCGGTGGACGTCGACCAGGAAACCGCGGATCAGGCCTTCGAGGAGCTGGGGGAGTATGTCGCCGGTCTGGTTCTGGCCAAGCAGGCCAAGCGTGAGGACGACCTGTTGTCCCGCTTGATCACCCGGAGCGAGGAGCAGGACGAACCGCTCACCGTTGAGGAGCTGGTGTCGATCGCCGTCGTCCTGCTGATCGCCGGCCATGAGACGACGGCGAACATGATCGGCCTCAGCACTCTCGCGCTGCTCCGCGACCCCGACCAGCTCGATGCCCTGCGCAACAACCCGGAGCTGGCCCCGAGCGCGGTGGAGGAGATGCTGCGCTACTTGTCAGTGATCCAATTCGGGTTGTTCCGGCAGGTGCAGGAGGACATCCCGCTAGGCGACGAGACGATCAAGGCGGGCGAGTACCTGATCGCGGCGCTCGCCGTCGGCAATCGCGACGAGCGGATGTTCCCGGACCCGGACCGGATCGACCTGTCCCGCAAGGCATCCAAGCACCTCGCCTTCGGCTTCGGGCCACACCAGTGCCTCGGGCAGCAACTGGCCCGGGTGGAACTGCAGGAGGTCTTCAGCCGGCTCTACCGGCGGATCCCCACGCTGCGACTCGCTGTGCCGTTCGAGGAGATCAAGTTCAAGAACAACACCATCGTGTACGGCGTGACCGCCCTGCCCGTCACCTGGGATCGCTGAGAGGAGACGTTGATGATGGACGTCACCATCGACCAAGAGGGCTGTGTCGCGGCGGGTCAATGCGTCCTGGCCGCCCCGGACGTGTTCGACCAGCGGGACGAGGACGGCGTGGCCGTGCTGCTGCAGAACCCGTCGGCCGACCAGTACGACGCTACGCGCGAGGCGGCGCTGCTCTGTCCGGCCAGGGCCATCCAGTTGAGCGAGTGATGGAGCACATCGTGATCGTCGGGGCGTCGGCCGCCGGCTCGACGACTGCCCAGACGCTGCGCCGTGAGGGCTTCGGGGGAGCCCTCACGGTGATCGGCGACGAACCACATCTCCCGTACGACCGCCCGCCGCTGTCCAAACAGGTTCTACTCGGAGCTTGGGCCCCCGACCGAACCAGCTTCGGCCCAAGTACGACGTACGCGGAGCAGGGGATCGAGCTGAAGCTGGGCAGCCGGGCGGATCGGCTAGACCTGGACAGGCGGACGGTAGAGCTGGCGACGGGGGAGCAGGTCGCCTACGACCGTCTGGTGGTAGCCACTGGGGTCCGGCCGATTCGGCTTCAGCAGGGGCACGAGCTCAAAGGTGTGCATCTACTGCGGACGCTCGACGACGCAATCGAGCTCCGCAAGGCTCTGGTGGAAGCTGCATCGGTAGTAGTGGTCGGAGCGGGTTTCCTTGGATCCGAGACCGCTGCGGCCGCACGGCAGCTCGGCTGCGACGTCACGCTGGTAGATGTGGCTCCGGCGCCTATGGCTCTGCAGTTGGGGGCTGAGGTGGGCTGGATGATCGCCGACCTGCACGCGAGCAACGGTGTGCGTGTCATAGGCGGCAGCAAGGTCACGTGCCTGCACGGCACGACTGCGGTCGAGGCAGTAGAGCTTGCGGACGGTACGAAGGTGAAGGCAGACGTCGTACTGATCGCAGTCGGCTCCAGACCGGCCACGGAATGGCTGGACGGTTCCGGGCTGCCGTGCGCGGACGGCGTACTCCAAGACGAGGCGCCGGCCGACGTCTATGCGGCCGGCGATGTGGCCCGCTGGAGCAGTCGGCGGTTCGGTCAGTCCCTGCGGCTCGAACACCGGTTCAACGCGACCGAGCAGGCCGTGCACGTGGCCCGGCGGATCCTGGGAAACGACGATCCGTTCGACCCGGTCCCGTACTTCTGGACCGACCAGTACGACGCCAAGATCCAGGTGTACGGCGTGGTTCCACCCGACGCGCGACTCGTCGTCACGCAGGGAGATCCGGCCGCCCGGAAGTTCGTCGCTCACTACGTGTCAGAGGGCCGGCTGAGCGCAGTACTGGGCTGGAACATGCCCCGGGAAACCCGCCAGGACCGGGCACTACTGACAGCAATCTGAAGAGGTCTTAACTAAACCCTGGTCAAAACCGCAGCCCAGGGCCGCTATCGTCGAGCCGGTGAGTGAGTACTCGAGGGAAGAAAAAAGCAAGCCCCGGATCGCTGTGGTTTTCGGCGGCCGGTCGAGCGAACATGCCATCTCCTGCGTGACCGCGGCGAACGTGCTGCAGGTGATCGACCGGGAGAAATACGACGTCGTCCCGGTGGGGATCACCACCAGCGGCCACTGGGTGCTGGAGAGCGGCGACCCGGAGCGGTTGTCGATCACCGACGGCAAGCTGCCGGAGGTGGACGTGACCGCGCTGCCGGTGCTGTTCGGTGCCGATCGTGAGCTGGTCGTCACCGAACCGGGCGAAGTGCCGGCCACGCTGGGCGAGGTCGACGTGGTCTTCCCGCTGCTCCACGGCCCGTGGGGCGAGGACGGCACGCTGCAGGGACTGCTGGAGATGTCCGACATCCGGTACGTCGGCTCCGGCGTCCTCGCGAGCGCGGTCGGGATGGACAAGCACTACATGAAGGTCGTCTTCCAGGCGGCCGGCCTCGAGGTCACCCCGTACGTCGTGATCCGCGACCGCGACTGGTCCCGCGATCCGCAGGCCAGCCGGGACGCTGTCGACAAGCTCGGCTACCCGGTGTTCGTGAAGCCGGCCCGCGGCGGTTCCAGCCTGGGCATCAGCAAGGTGAACAGCCTGGCCGAACTGGACGACGCGGTCGCCGAGGCCCGTGCGCACGACCCGAAGGTGATCGTCGAGGCGTCGGCCAAGAACCCGCGCGAGATCGAGGTCGGCGTCCTGGGCGGGCTGAACGGCGGCAACCCCGAGGTCAGCGTCTGCGGCGAGATCACCGTGTCCGGCGGTGGGCACGACTTCTACGACTTCGAGACCAAGTACCTGCCGGAGGGCGAGGAGTACACCGCGCTCTCGGTGCCGGCCGATCTGCCGGCCGAGATCGTGGCGGAGGTCCAGGCCAAGGCGCTGACCGCGTTCGACGCGATCGAGGGCGAGGGGCTGGCCCGGGTCGACTTCTTCCTGGACGCGGACGGCCGGGTGATCATCAACGAGATCAACACCATGCCCGGGTTCACCCCGACCAGCATGTTCCCCCGCCTCTGGGCCGCCTCCGGGGTGGACTACCCCGCTCTCGTCGACCGCCTCCTCACCCTCGCCATGACCCGCCCCACCGGCCTCCGCTGACCGCTGATTCGCTGATCGCTTACGTCCGAAGAACTGGCGGGACGTCCCTCCAGTTCTTCGGACGCAGCGGGGCTTGGCGTGCTAGAGGCGCGCTGCGCGGCCGTTGAGGTAGCGCTGCTGTGGCAAGCTCGTCGTCCGGGTCGCCGCCTCCTCGTACGCCGCACGTGCCCCCACCGGATCCCCTGACATCTCCAACAGATGAGCCTGTACTGCGAACAGCCGGTGGTCCGCCGCGATCCGCTCGTCCCCTTCGATCTTCGCCAGCAACGCCAGCCCCGGACCAGGCCCGCGGGCCATTGCCACGGCGACAACGTGGTTCAACGCCACCATCGGGTTGTCCGACAGGTGCAGCAGCACCTCGTACAGCGCGACGATCTGATTCCAGTCGGTCTCGTCCGCTGTCGGCGCCTCGTCGTGAACTGCAGCGATCGCGGCCTGCAGTTGGTAGGGACCGATCGGCCCGCGCGGGAGCGCCTCGGTGATCAGGTCGACCCCTTCATCGATCGACGAGCGGATCCAGAGGGACCGGTCCTGATCGGCCATCGGGATCAGCTCACCGCCGGGCCCGGTTCGAGCCGGCCGGCGTGCGTCCGTCAGGAGCATCAACGCGAGCAGCCCGGCCACCTCGTTGTCGTCCGGGAGCAGTTTGCGCACGATCCGGGCCAGGCGGATCCCCTCGGCCGACAGTTCGACTCGTTGAAGACTCGGACCCGTCGTACTGGAATAGCCCTCGTTGAAGATCAGGTAGATGACCTTGAGGACCGCGTCCAGTCGCTCCGCCTGGTCCGATGGCAGCGAGAAGCGTGCGCCGCTCGTCTTCACGCTTTGCTTGGCCCGGGTGATCCGCCGGGTCATCGTTGCCTCTGGCACCAAGAAGGCCCGGGCGATCTCGGCGGTGGTCAGACCGCCCACGGCGCGCAAGGTCAGGGCGATCTGCGACGCGGCCGACAGGGACGGGTGGCAGCAGAGGAACAGCAGGATCAGCGTGTCGTCGGACGACGACTCGGCCGGTTTGTCCGCGCCGGGCGCCAGCCAGTCGTCAGGCAGCACCCACTGGGCGACCGTGTCCTCGCGCCGCTGTCGGGCCTGTTCGCTCCGCAACAGGTCGGTCAGCCGGCGGGATGCCACGGTGATCAGCCAGGCGCGCGGATTGTCCGGACGCCCCTCGGACGGCCATTGCTGCGAAGCCGCGAGCAGAGCCTCCTGCACGGCGTCCTCCGCGGTGTCGAAGTGCCCGTACCGCCGGACGAGCGCGCCGAGGACCTGCGGCGCCAGCTCCCGCAACAGGTCCTCGAGCGCAGCCCCGGACATCAGACCTCCCGGCCCTTCGGTGTGGCCCCGGCCATCAGCCGACCAGCTCCTCCCGGCCTTCCACGAGCGGCCGGACGTCGGCGTACGCGGTGGCGCGGACGAACTCGGGGGCAGGGGTGTCGGCCAGCTTGGCGGCGATCTCGGTGGCGCGGTCGAAGCTGTCGCACTCGACGATCCAGTAGCCGGCCAGCACCTCCTGGGTCTCGGCGTACGGGCCGTCCGTCACCACGGTGCTGCCGTCCTTCGTGCCGAGCCGGCGGGTCAGCACCGGTGCGGCCAGCCCGCGGGTCTCGACCAGTTCGCCGGACTCGATCAGGTCGTTGTTGAACTTCTCCATGAACGCGCCCATCGCGGCGAAGTCCTCGCCGGTCCAGGCGGGCTTACCGGTGTCCTTGCCGGCCATGCCGTCGTAGTCCTGCTGCGAGGCGTAGCTCAAGATCATGTACTTCATCGGAATCTCCCGTCGTCCGGCACCACTCTGGTGCCTCTCACCCGGTACGTCGATGACCACACCCGGAACCGGACACGCACCGGCTGGGAACACCCCCTGCATCAGGTGCAGGGGGTGATCAGCTTGTTGTGGGCGAGGACGGCGTCCGAGACGTCGGTGAGGGCGTTGGCCTCGGGGCGGTACTTGTTCGGGACCGCGATCTCCAGATAGACCGCGCGGCCGATAGTGGTGAAGATGACGCCATTGGTGACCTCCTTGGCGAACCAGCCGACGCCGTTCACCTCGAAGCACTGCGACTGCGCCTCCGCCATCCCGGCCGGCGCTGCGACCCCACAGGTCACCTCGATCGGCGGATCGCCGTACGCCGTCGTCAGCGGGCTCTGAGGCTCGGCCTTACGGCGCTCGGCATCCAGCACCTTCGACGGCAGGGCCTGCACCAGTGGTGCGCAGGCAGCGGCCACCTCAGGCGCCGGCGACGGTACTGCGATGTCGACGGGCCCGGGGCTGCAGGCCGTGAGGAGAACGGTGGAAACGACCGCGGCCGCAGCGGCCCACCGCCTGGCGGGTCGCGTGGAGGCAGGCCGCTTGGCGGCGCGTGCGTCCACGGGCCGGTGCAGGGCGCGTGCGTTCACAGGCCGGTGCAGGGCGGCGCGTGGGTCCACGGGCCGGTGCGGGGCGACGGTACGAGCGGTGATCGGGGTCAGATGTGGACGACGGGGCAAGTCAGCGTGCGGGTGATGCCGGGCACGTTCTGCACCTTCGCCACGACCAGCTTGCCGAGCTCGTCGACGTTCCGGGCCTCGGCGCGGACGATCACGTCGTACGGACCGGTGACGTCCTCGGCCAGGGTGACGCCCTGGACCTCGGCGATCTGCGCTGCCACATCGGCCGCCTTGCCGACCTCGGTCTGGATCAGGATGTAGGCCTGGACCACCACGTCGTTCTCCACTCAGTCGTCCTCAGCTGGCTCCCGAGCCACGGTACTGCGAAGCGGCCGGGCGTACTCTTCGTTGCTCGGTCACCGTACCGCCTAGACTCCGTGAAGCGATATGGGAGGTCTACTGACGTGACAGAGACGTTGGGAAGCACTGGTGAGTTCGGCCTGATCGAGGCCATCACCAAGAGCCTTCCCCAAGGTGAGGACGTCCTGGTCGGGCCCGGTGACGACGCGGCCGTGCTGGCGGTGCCGGACGGCCGGCTGGTGATCACCACCGACCTGCTGATCGAGGGCCGGCACTTCCGCCAGGACTGGTCCTCGGCATACGACGTGGGCCGCAAGGCCGCGGCCCAGAACCTGGCCGACGTGGTGGCGATGGGCGCCCGGGCGACCTCGATGGTGGTCGGGTTCGGCGCGCCCGCGGACCTGCCGACCGCGTGGGCACTCGAGCTCAACCAGGGCCTCGCCGACGAGGCGGAACTGCTCGGCGTCAGCATCGTCGGCGGCGACACAGTCCAGTCCGACAAGATCGTCGTCTCCGTGACGGCCTTCGGTTCCCTCGACGGCCGTGCGCCGGTACTGCGGTCCGGGGCGCGCCCCGGCGACGAGGTGGCCGTGGTCGGGCGGCTGGGCTGGGCCGAGGCGGGGTACACCGTGCTCACCCGGGGTTTCCGGTCTCCGCGCACGGTCGTGGAAGCCCACCGCCGGCCGCAACCGCCGTACGCCGAAGGTCCGCGGGCGGCGATCGCGGGTGCTTCGTCGATGTGCGACGTGAGCGACGGGCTGATCGCGGATCTGACGCACATCGCGCAGGCCAGCGAGGTGGTGATCGACGTCCGCTCGCTGGCGCTGACGATCCCCGAGCCGCTGCAGGCGGTCGCCGCGGCGACAGGTCTGGACGCGCTGGCGTTCGTGCTCAGTGGCGGCGAGGACCATGCCCTGGTCGGCACCTTCGAGCCGGCCGACGTACCGGACGGCTGGACCGTGATCGGCTCAGTTGCCGAGGGCAACCAAAACCTGCCGGCCGGCACGGTCACCGTCGACGGCGCCACCTACACGGCGACCACCGGCTGGGGCCACTTCAGGAGCTGACCATGCCGACCACACAGAAGCCGGGCAGACCCACCGCTCAGGAGCTGGGCCGGCCGATTGTTCGCGAGCTGAGCGGGATGATTGTGGTGGAGGTGTTGTCGTGAGTGGTGCGCCGCCGAGGGTGCTGACGATCGCCGGGTCCGACTCCGGGGGAGGGGCCGGGATCCAGGCCGATCTGAAGTCGATGCTGGCCAACGGGGTGCACGGGATGAGTGTGCTGACCGCGATCACCGCGCAGAACAGCCTGGGTGTTCAGGGTGCCTGGGAGGTGCCGGAGGAGCAGGTTGTAGCGCAGTTCCGCAGCGTCGTCGACGACATCGGCGTAGACGCGGTGAAGACGGGCATGCTCGCTTCCGCCTCGATGGTCCGGGTCGTCGCATCGCTACTGCGCACGCTGCCGGAGGGCGTGCCTGTGGTTGTGGATCCGGTGTCGGTGTCGAAACACGGCGACGCACTGCTGGCTGAGGACGCGATGGAGGCCGTGCGCTCGGAGATCGTGCCGCTGGCGACCGTGCTCACGCCGAACCTCACCGAACTCGGCCCTGTCGCGGGCATCGAGCTGCACACGCTGGAGGATCGCGAGCTCGCCGCGAAGACCTTGCTGGACGCCGGTGCCGCTTGGGTGCTGGTGAAGGGCGGGCACGACACGGGACCGCTCGCAGTAGATGTGCTGCACGGACCTGGAGTGCGGCAGGAGTTCAGTGGACCCAGGGCGGACAACCGACCCACCCACGGCACCGGATGCACATTGGCCAGCACGATCGCGTCGTACCTGGCCCGCGGACACGACGTACCGACCGCTGTAGAAGCGGCCAAGCAGTACATCAGCGGAGCAGTCGCCGCCGGTTATGCCCTAGGCGCCGGCATCGGCCCGGTAGACCACGCCTGGCGTTTCCGCCCACCCTCCACCTGATCCGGAGGTCTGTTCTGACTAGGGTTCGACTGTCGGGGCTGCTGAGTGTCGGCAGGACCCGAGCGATCGAGTAGGAGTGAGAGTGGAAAAGCGCCGCCCGCCGGTGGATGGACTCTGCGAGGAGTGCGGGTTCAACTACGACACGGGTGACCTGCAGGGCACGGTGACGACGCTGATCCGGCAGGCCGCCGAGTGCAGCATGGCGTTGACCAAGGCCGCGGCGGGACCGGATGCGAATGTGGTGCGGCTGCGGCCGGAGCCCGAGGTGTGGTCCGCGATCGAGTACGCCTGCCACGTGCGCGACGTACTGGAGGTGCAGCGGTTCCGGATCGCGCAGTGCCTGGCGGAGGACCGGCCGGTGTATGCGCCGATGGACCGGACCGGGCGGGTCAAGCAGGCGAAGTACGAGGACCAGGATCCGATGGAGGTGGCGGCCGCGCTGATGCGGTTCGCCCGCGAGTTCGGTGCCGCGGCCCGCGTCCTGACGCCGCCAGAGCTGGGCAAGCTCGGACTGTACAACTATCCCGTCCGCGCACCCCGGTCACTCAGCTGGATCATCCGCCACACCGCCCACGAGATCCAGCACCACCGCCAGGACATCATCACCATCCTGGCCAAACTCGAGCCACCGATCGTCCCCGCCCCCAAACCGGTCGTGCCGGCCGAACCCGACGAGAGCGCCGAGGCTGACCCAGAGACCGACGCCGCGTCCGGACCAGACAGCGGGGCCGGACCAGCAACCGACGCCGCGTCCGGCGCACCTTCCGGTACTTCGGACGCGGGCGTCGGCGGCTAGCTCAGGAGCGTCGGCTCACGACCGTTCGCTCAGGAGATGGTGCCGAGGAACGTGTACGAGCTGGCGGTCATCGGGATCTTCGAGACGAAGGCGACGCGGACGTCGTACCCCTTCAGCCCAGCGGTGTTCAGGTTGGTGGAGAAGGCGCCGGTGCGACTCGTCGTGGCGGTCGCGCGGGTCGTGTACGCGACCTTGTGCGGCTGGCGGACCTGGACGACCACCTGCTGGTTCTGCACGTTCACCAGCCGGCCGTAGTAGTGCCAGGACTTCAGCGTGCCCTTGACGTTGACCTTGCCCGCCTTGGGGACCAGCTTGCCCTTCGGCGTACCGGTGAGCACCGAGGCGTAGCGGCTGGTCAGGATCCGCGGCGTGGTCTCCTTCGTGAATGTCTTCACGACGAGCTTTCCCGCCTTGTCCTTCACCGCGATCTGCCGGATCATCCAGGAGCCGTAGTCGTCCAGGCCGAGCTGGTGGGTGTTCCGGAACGCGTTGGACCCGCTCGTCACGGCGTACTTGCTCGCGTTGAGGTTGCGGAAGCCGAAGGTGTTGGTCCGGCTGATCCCCATCGACACGCGCATCCCGTTGCAGAGCGACCCGAAGTACTCATGGGTGTAGAAGGTCAGCGAGCCCTTCGTGGTCATGGTGGTGTCGTAGCCCCAGCCCGTCTTCGCACTCAATTGCTTGAGGCAACTGTCGGCGGTGGCAGCACTCGCAGGCTGAGCAAGCGCGACCGTCCCCCCCACCGCAGCAGCCGCAGTCACCAACGTGACCACAAGCCTTCCAACCAAGTTCTTACGCATGATGATCTTCCCCCTGTTTGCAATCAACTGACTGCAGGTAGAGACGAGGTGAGACCGCAATAGGTTGAATGACGATGCGATAACGGCCGGTACTGCGCTTGCTCCCGGCTGAAGGCGATCCGAGAACGTCAGGCGACCTCAAAGTCCCACGGACCGTCCCGTACGACGACCAGGGTCCGATGGCCCTGGCCCTCGGGCTCGCCGAGCAGGAAGAACGGCTGGGCCGCGTAGAGCTGGTAGCTGCCAGGTCTCAAGGACACGGTGTCTGGCGCCCGGTTACAGCGCCGCAGGTTGACGCTCGACTTGTACTCCTGACTCGCGCCCGGCTGCAGTACGTACACGTGTCCGCTACCTCTTTGCCGCGCGGGCATGGAGACGACGATTCCGTTCTGGGCGACTGTCAGTTTGGCGGCTTGAGTCATGAGGTGGAGGACAGAAGTGGACACGTTCGTCACCCGCATCTCGATCTGCGCCCGCAGGAGCGGTGTCTCCGCAGTCAGTGCCCCACTCGGCAGAATTGCCGTGAGCCGCAACGGCAGGTGCCCCGTCGCCAACTTCCCGATCTGGGCTCCGCACCCACCGAACGTCAGCTCGCCGGGATCCAGCCCGGGACCTGAGTAGGCGTTGCCCCTTGCATCTCCGACCGGCCGCGTCCAGGAGTCGCTCGACTGCCTTGGTCCGGGTTCTGTCCGGGCGACGGTGACCGGCCACGGACCAGCTTGGACGACGAGCCAGGTTTGGCGGTCTTCGCCGAGGGTGAATGGTTGAGCGGCGTAGAGCTGGTAGGTGCCAGGCTCCAGAGGCACGGTTGATGGTGGGTCCGAGCCGCAGCGGCGGAGGCTGATCGCGGATTTGTAGTGTCGGCTGGCGCCCGGCTCCAGGTTGAACGTGTGGGCGGAGTCCCGCTGCCCCGCGGGCGTTGCGACGACGAGCCCGTCTTTGACGAGCGTCAGGTGGGCGCCCCTGCCGGTCGTGACACGTAGCGCTGTGTCGGACACGTTGGTGACCCGCATGTCGACCTGTGTAAGGCCCCACGCAAGCTGCTCGGTGAGGGGCTCGGTCGGGATGGTTGCCGTGATCTGCAGCGGTAGGTCCTGCCGCGGCTGCCAGTAGAGGCGTTTCCCACAGTTCGGCAACAACGGATCAGCAGCGTCAAGCGGAGCGCGCGAGTCGGCGTGAGGAGTGGTGGTCGGGTCGCCCCTGTCGGGACCGAGTGCGGCTTCGCCCATCAGAACCTCCCATCGACCGCCAGGCACGGTGAACCGGGCAGACCAGCCCACGGCGGCCCCCGGCCCTCACTGACCTGCCCACCCTGCGCGCGAATCGCCCACACCACAAGACGAGCGCGGGACCACTCCGGACCGCGACAGCTGATCCAACCTGCTTACGTCCGAAGAACCGGAGGGCAGGCCCTCCACTCCTTCGGACGTAAGGGGTTGTCTCGGGGGAGTGCGAGCGACGAGATCTCAGGCTGAGATTGGCAGCCCGTAACGGCTCAGCAGTGACCGCAGGGCGTCGGTTCCGTTCTTCAGGTCGTACAGCTCGGCGTGGAGGCCGACGCTCAGGGCGCCCTCGATGTTGTCCGCGTTGTCGTCGATGAAGAGGACGTGGTCCGCCGGCCGGTCGATGGCCCGCAGGATGGTCTTGAAGTACGCCGGATCCGGCTTGGCGACCCCGAGATCGCAGGAGTAGAAGGTCTGGTCGAACCAGTCCCCATAGTGCCGCTCGTCGTGCATGATCGCGCGCCGGTCGGCCTGCTGGTTGGTCGCCAGGTGACACTCGATCCCGGCCGCCCGCAGTTGCTGGATCAGCCCGACGACGACCGGCTCCGCCTCGAAGCGGGTCCACAGCTCCAGGACGGCTTCTGCCGGAGTCTGCGACCCCCACCGCCGCAGTACTTCGGTGATGGCGTCGCGGAAATCGCCCTTGCCGACCAGCGAAGGACGCTCCGCGACCATCAGATCGAGGACGAACTCGTCGGCCGACCGCCCGGGCTCGACGAACCTCGAGAGGGCTGCGCGCCAGTCGATCGTGGGGCGCTGGATCACGCCGTCGGCGTCGAAGAGGACGGCATCGATCGTCGGGTTCGGCATGCCACCATCCTCTCAGCCGATCCCTGCCCCAGACTGGCCAGGGTCCGGTCTCCGGACGGCTCGGGGTCGCGTTTCCGGGCCGGTCGGGGCGGGCACAGGATGAGGCCTTGACCGGTTCAGTTGGTATGCGCTTACCTTAGCGATAGCTGAACATTTGTGGACAACTTCTAGCGCAAATGAACATCGAATGTAGCCCCTCCCGGTTGCGATGCGAAGGTGTAGGTGAGGCGATTCATGTCAGTGTCACGACGGCGGTTCCTGGCCCTGGGGGCCGGGAGTGCGGCGGCAGCAGGTCTCGCCGGCTGTGGTTCCCGAAGTTCGCTCGGCGGATCGAACGAGCTGAGCATGTGGTGCTGGACCGGGTCGGTGAACGACGGCCTGATCGCCGAGGCGCAGAAGGCCATCCCGGGCGCCACCTCGAAGCGGCTCGCGATGACCCGGATCGGCACGAACTACAAGACCAAGCTGCTCACCGCGCTGGCCGGCAAGTCGCTGGTGCCGGACATCGTCGCGCTGAACGACGACGTCGCCACCTACTTCCCGAACGCGGACCAGTTCTACGACCTGCACGAACTCGGCGCCGACAAGCTGGCCGGCGACTTCCTGCCGTGGAAATGGAAGCTCGGTATCACGCCGGAGAACCGGATGATGGCCTACCCGATGGACACCGGTCCGATGGCGCTGTTCTATCGCAGCGACATCTTCGAGAGGGCCGGCGTCTCGGTGGATCCCGCCGAGGTGGCCGCGGCGGCCCCCGACTGGGACGGCTTCATCCAGCTCGGCAAGAAGGTCCGCCAGGCGGTCCCCGGGTCGGCGATCACCGACAACATCGCCGCGGTCTTCGACTACGCACTCGCCCAGCAACGGCAGCGCTACATGACCGTGGAGGGCCAGTACATCGGTGCCGGTGACCACATCAAACAGGTCTGGGACCTGTCGGTCCGGATCGCGAAGGAGGGCCTGTCTGCCAATGCGCAGAACGGCAGTACCGACGCCGACGCGGTGGTCACCAACGGCCGGCTGGTCGCCTACAACGCGGCCGTCTGGTGGGCCCAGCTCGGCCCGAAGAACGCCGCCCCCGCGACCAAAGGCAAGTGGCGGGTGACCGCATCGCCCGGAGGTGCGGGGAACCGTGGTGGCTCGTTCCTCGCGATCACGAAGTACTGCAAGGACCCGGAGGCCGCGATGGCCCTCATCACCTGGCTCGAGTCGTCGAAGAACCAGGCCGAGGCGTTCCTCGATCCGGTGCTCTTCCCATCCACCCCGGCCAGCTACACCGATCCGCGGCTGGCCGCGCCCGACCCGTTCTTCGGCGGCCAGCGCATCGTCGACGTCTTCGCCGAATCCGCGAAGAAGTACCCGGGCACCTATCTGAGCCCCTACGACACGATCATCGGTACGCCGATCAAGGCCGAACTGGTCAACGTCGAGGTCGGCAGCAAGTCGTCCGACCAGGCCTGGAAGGACGCCCAGCACCAGGTCGAGCGGGAACTCACGAGAGTGGGGGCGATCTGAGATGGCCGTCAGCGATGTGATCCGCCGGACCACCGCGGTCGCGACGAAGGACCCGGCCCCGGACAAGCCCCCGAGCAGGTTCCGTCAGGCGATGCCGCAGTACGTGGCTGTGTCGCCCTTCTTCATCTTGTTCGCGGTCTTCGGCGCCTTCCCGGTGCTGTTCTCGATCTACCTGTCGTTCCACTCGTGGGACGGCATCGGCGCGATGAAGTGGGTCGGCCTCGAGCAGTACAGCTACCTGCTGTCCGATCCGGCGTTCTGGGACGCCATCACCAACACCCTGATCATCTGGGTGCTCTCGACCGTGCCGATGCTGTTGCTGGCCCTGGTGATCGCCAACGCACTGCACAACGCGACCACGTTCCGCGGCTTCTACCGGGTCGCCTACTTCCTCCCGAACGTGACCTCGGTGGTCGCGATGACGATGGTGTTCGGCTCGATCTTCAGCAACAACTTCGGCCTGCTGAACGCGTTCCTGCAGTCGATCGGGCTGAACAAGATCGAATGGCTGAGCCAGCCCTGGGGGATCAAGATCGCGATCGCGACGATCGTCACCTGGCGCTGGGTCGGCTACAACGCGATCATCTTCCTGGCCGGCCTGCAGGCGATCTCGGCCGACATCTACGAGGCCGCCAAGGTCGACGGCGCCTCGTCGTCGCAGACCTTCTGGCGGATCACCGTGCCGATGCTGCGGCCCGTGATCCTGTTCACCGCGGTCACCTCGACGATCGGCGGGCTGCAGATCTTCACCGAGTCGCGGGTGCTGTTCGGCGACACCGAGAACATCGGCGGCCCGGGCGGCGCCGGCACCACGATCGTCTCGTACCTCTACCAGAGCGCCTTCATCAAGAACCAGTTCGGGTACGGCGCCGCGATCGGCTGGGCCCTGTTCATCCTGATCGTGCTGTTCTCGATCATCAACTGGCGCCTGATCGGCGGCAACGACGACGAACGGATCACCAAGCGGGCGGCCCGCCGCGCCAGACGACGGATCGCCGAGCAGAACGCGCGACGCAGTACCGGCGTCCCGGAGCGGAACTCGGAGCGGAAGGAGCCGGCCGATGTCGGTTGAGCGGATCCGTACCGTCGTCGGTCACGTCGTGCTGATGCTCGGGGTGGTCGTCTCGATCTTCCCGTTCTACTGGATGCTGGTGATGGCCTCGAACACCACACCGGACATCTTCGCCTACCCGCCGAAGCTGCTGGTCGGGTCGCACCTGTTCGAGAACATGGGCCGGGTGCTGGACAACATCGACTTCTTCGGCGCGATGCTGCTCACCCTGATCGCGTCCCTCGGTGTCACCGTCCTGGTGTTGTTCTTCGACTCGCTGGCCGCGTTCGCGTTCGCGAAGTACGAGTTCCCGGGGCGCAATCTGCTCTTCGGTCTGCTGCTGGCGACCTTCATGATCCCGTCGCAGCTGTCGCTGGTGCCGCAGTTCGTCACGCTGGCCGAGTTCGGCTGGATCGGGTCGCTGAAGGCGTTGATCATCCCGGGCGCCGCGAACGCGTTCGGCATCTTCTGGATGCGGCAGTACGCGAAGGGCGCGATCCCGGACGAGCTCATCTCCGCGGCCAAGGTCGACGGGGCCGGCTTCTTCCGCCAGTACCGGACCGTCGGGCTGCCGGTACTGCGACCCGGGCTGGCGTTCCTGGGCATCTTCACCTTCATCAACGTCTGGAACGACTACCTGTGGCCGTTGATCGTGATGACGGACCCGAACAAGCTCACCCTGCAGGTCGCCCTGGACCAGTTGAACGGGATCTACGGCACCGATTACAGCATGGTGATGGCGGGCGCCTTGATGAGCGTGATCCCCTTGATCGGTGTGTTCATCATCGGTGGCCGCCACTTCATCGCCGACCTCGCCGCCGGCGCCATGAAGTTCTGACCGCACGCCTACTACGAGGGGAACCTCTGTGTCATCGAACAAGCTCCGCTGGGGAATCCTGGGCACCGGCAACATCGCCTCCAGGTTCGCCAGCCAGCTCCCGTCCTCGGAGACCGGCGAACTCGCCGCCGTCGGGAGCCGCAGCACCACCTCGGCCGATGAGTTCGGGGACAAGTACGGCATTCCGAACCGGCACGCGTCGTACCAGGCACTGCTGGACGACGACACGGTTGACGCTGTCTACATCGCCACGCCGCATCCACTGCACGTGGAGTGGGCGATCAAGACCGCCGAGGCCGGCAAGCACGTGCTCTGCGAGAAGCCGCTCGCGATCAACCGGGCCTGGGCCGCGGCGATGATCGAGGCGGCGATCCGCAACGACGTCTTCCTGATGGAGGCGTACATGTACCGCTGCCTGCCGCAGACCAAGCTGATCGCCCAGCTGGTTCGCGACGGCGAGATCGGCACCGTGCACCAGATCCAGGCGTCCTTCGCGTTCCAGGCCTCCTACAACCCCGGCAGCCGGATCTTCGCCAACGAGTTGGCCGGCGGCGGCATCCTCGACGTCGGCGGGTACCCGGTCTCGATGGCCCGGCTGATCGCGGGCGCGGCGATCGGAGCCCCGTACGCCGATCCGGCGGCGGTGACCGCCGTCGGTCAAGTGGGCGAGACCGGGGTCGACGAATGGACGGTGGCGACGCTGTTCTTCGACAGCGGGATGACCGCGCAGGTCAGTACTGGAGTCCGGCTCAGCGATGAGAACCGCGTCCGCGTGCTGGGCAGCAAGGGGTACCTCGTCGTCGAGGACCCGTGGTTCGGCGGCGATGGCAAGCCGACCCACGTCACGATCCACCGGGCGGGGGAGGAGCCGCGGGATGTCTCCGCGGAGCCGGCCTTCATCTACGCGGCCGAGGCGGATGCGGTCGCCGCCGCGATCGATCAGCGGCAGGCTCCGGAGATGTCGTGGGCGGACACCCTCGGCAATCTCAAGGTCCAGGACGCCTGGCGGAAGGCGATCGGGCAGCAGTACGAGATCGAGCGGGACGACGCGATGATTCCGACGAACACGGGTCGGCCGTTGGCCCGGCGTACGGACGCGCCGATGACGTACGGCGAGGTGCCGGGCCTGGACAAGCAGGTCTCCCGGCTCGTGATGGGCGTGGACAACCAGGAGACGCTGCCGCACGCGGCGACGATGTTCGACGACTTCGTGGAGCGCGGCGGAACCACCTTCGACACGGCGTACATCTATGGCGGCGGGCGCGGCGAGAGGCTGCTCGGGCAGTGGATGAGGTCGCGCGGCAACCGCGACGAGGTCGTTGTCATCGGCAAGGGTGCGCACACGCCGTACTGCGACCCCGAGTCGATCACGCGGCAGTTGGAGGAATCGCTTGAGCGGTTGCAGACGGACCACGTCGACCTCTATCTGATGCACCGCGACAACGAGGAGATCCCGGTCGGGGAGTTCGTCGACGTCCTGGACTCGCATTTCGCCGCGGGACGGATCAGGGCGTACGGCGGGTCCAACTGGTCGACCTCGCGGTTCGACGAGGCGAACGCGTATGCCGAGGAGCACGGCAAGCAGCCGTTCACCTTGCTGAGCAACCACCTCAGCCTGGCGAGGGCGTACGACGTACCGTGGGCTGGGTGCCGGCATGTCAGCGACGAGGAGTCGCAGGTGTGGTTGCGGGAGCGGCAGGTGGCGCTGTTCCCCTGGTCGAGCCAGGCGCGCGGGTTCTTCACCGGGCGGGCGAAGCCGGAGGACCGGTCCGACGAGGAGCTGGTCCGCTGCTTCTACTCCGACGAGAACTTCGGCAGGCTGGACCGGGCCCGGGAGTTGGCGGCCGCGCGTGGGGTGGAGCCGACGGCGATCGCGCTGGCGTGGTTGCTGCACCAGCCGTACCCGGTGTTCCCGCTGATCGGACCGCGGCAGATCTCAGAGACTCGGACGTCATTGCCCGGTCTCGGGGTGGCGCTGTCGGCCGCGGAAGTGGCGTGGCTCACGCAGGGCTGAGCGGGTTCGGACCGAATTGGTGGAGGCTCTGACCGCTGTGTAACATGGTCTGTCGGTGTCTCGACCCTAAACACGGAGAATCATGTCTAAGAAGTGCGATGTTTGTGGCAAGCAGCCGACGTTCGGCAACAGTGTTGCGCGGCTGGGTAAGGGCGCGATGATCCGCCGGGTCAAGGCTCGTACGCCGCGGCGGTTCAACCCCAACATTCAGCCGATCCGGGCGATCATCAAGGGCACGCCCACCAAGCTGAAGGTCTGCACGTCCTGCATCAAGGCGGGCAAGGTTCAGCGCGTCGTCGGCTAGAACACCCCCGGCCTGACAAGGCCAACCTCCGTGTAGGGCTCCCACTAGGCGCCCCGGGATCCCCGGGGCGCCTACTGGTGTTCCCGGTCGGCTACTCCGGTGACGTGAACCACTCGCGGGATGAGCGGGGTGCGATCAGAAGCAGGAAGAGGACGACGCCGAGGACGGGCGCTCCGATCCCGATGACGGCCGTGTCCGTGTCGTTGAGACCGGACAGGACCAGGAACAGACTCAGTGCGACGGTGATCACTCGAGAGCCGCGCGTTGCTTGCCAGAGGCCGAGCGCGGCGAAGGCGGTCAGCAGCGGGAAGATCAGCGCGATAAGCGCACTCGCTCCGATCTCGGACACGGCGAACACGATGGCGGCAGCGCTGGACACGGTCAGCAGCGCCAGCAGGACGACCGTGGCGATGATCGGCGCAGGAGGTCGATTCATGCCGACAACCTAGTGCTGGACCGGTGACGCGGCGCCGCACAGGTCCGGCTGCGGCGCAGGGGTCCGGATGCTGCGCCGCACAGGTCCGGTTGCGCGCCGCACAAGTCCGGCTGCGGCGCCGCAGGGGTCCGGCTGCGGCGCTGCATAGGTCCGGCTGCGGCGGGCGGACCGATGCGTGGCCGGCTGCGCAGAGCAGCCAGGCCAGCAGTTGCCAGCAGTTGCCAGCAGTTGCGTAAGTTGCCAGCAGTTGCCAGCAGTTGCCAGCAGTTGCCGGCCGGCGCCGGTCCGGTTACCGGGCTCGGGCGATGACGGTGATTTCGCGGCGGTTGTGGTGCAGTTGGCGGGCGTGCAGTACGTCGTACTCCTTGCGCAGGACGTCCATCCCCCGCCTGGCCGCGTCCAGGGGATTCCGTCCGCCGCCCTTGAGCGTCACGATCGCGAGCGCCCCGCGCCTCAAATGCGGTACTGCGTCGAGCATCACCCGCGCACTCAGTACCTGATCCATCCGCATGTCGTTCACCACCACGTCGAACCTGGTCTGGTTCTTCCGGAAGAAGCTCCCCGCCGTCGTCGCCTCGTGATGGATCCCGCGATCGCCGGCCAGCCGTCGATCCAGCTCACCCGGATCGACCGACCAAACCTCCAGTCCGTGCTGCCGGAGGATCCGGGTCCAACCGCCGGGGCTGGCCCCGAGATCCAGCGACTTCGCACCCGGTTCGAGTTCCAGCCCGAACGTCTGAATCGCCTCTTCCAGCTTGAACTCCGACCGCGACACCCGATCGTCGGACCGAGCCAGCCGCATCCGGCCTCCGGGCCAATCCGACAAGCTGTCCTCAAGCCGGTTCACGCCGATCAGCACTGCCTTGGCAGACACGAAACACGACACGACGACGTCCTGTCCTGAGCGGCTGACCGCGACGCCGCGCGCGCCCAACGCGTCTTCGAGGAGGTGGTAGTAGGACCCACCGGTCCCGGCTCCGTCCGTCCAGGTCTGCACCGCCAGCGCCTGCGGATGTGCCGGCAACTCGCTCAGAATCAGCTCAGCCAGCTCGTGGCCGTCCGGCACGTCACCCGGCCGGAACCCGGCGATCTCAACGGTCAGATGCCGAACGAAAACAATCCGCCCGTCGCCACAAGCCCGGGCCAACTCCTCCACCGGCGGCGCGTTCTCGACGATCCGCCCCAGGTCCCCGCTGATCCGCTCGACCCGAACCCCGGCCCCGAACTCCTCCCGGATCTCCCGAACCGCCAACTCATAACTGTCCGCATCCACCGAAAACAACAAACCAAGCACGCCCCATCGTAGATCCCCACCGACCGCCCTCTGACCGCCCTCATGTCGGCTCCGGAGAACCGTCCGTCTGCGTGGCGGACGCTTCATACGCCGGTACCAAGCCGGCCGCTTCCCACAGTCGCTCTCCAAGATCCGGTACGCAGAGCAGCCGGGGACGGTGGTTGCCCCGGAGTATTGGCAATGTGGACCCGCCGGCGCGCCGCCACCGCGGATCGGCCGCGCTGGTTGCCTGCACGAGGTGCATTGGCAGTGTGGTTGCGCGGTC
>Ga0193717_1000473_pt1 | contig 27069 bp, 25 predicted proteins | sample U2c2metaG_FD_145900 | JGI IMG/M metagenome (GOLD analysis project Ga0193717, IMG submission 145900) | Soil microbial communities from a riparian zone of the East river system, Colorado, United States - U2c2 | ecosystem: Environmental > Terrestrial > Soil > Riparian zone | place: USA: East River...
ACATTGCTCCCCAAAAATTGATGACAGCCGCCACGCCGCCGGGGCTGCCGGCAGCGGGTTGAGCCGTATCCCCCGCCAGCTTCAACAGGTCCCCGGGTTTACTGTATGCAGCCTGCAAAGCAACGATCCCGCCAGCTGAATTACCGCCCAGGATAATGCGATTGGTGTCGATATTCCAGGTTTTATAATGAGCCTTGAAATAAGCCACGGCTTCCCGGGCATCTTCGACAGCCAAGGAACAACCTTTGACCAGCGCGGGAAACCTGGTGAGCGTTTTTTTCACAGTCATCCGATAGTCGATAGACGCACACAAATAGCCGCGCCGGGCAAAGCTGGTACACCAGAAACGCGCTCCCCGCGCCTTCCGGGAGCCGAATCTGAAGCCGCCGCCATGCATCCAGATGATGAGGGGCCGGCCGGCAGCACCTGCAACGGTGGCGGGGAGAATCGTGCCAAAGAGGGGAAGATCCCCTGATCCGGAGGCTCCGAGGTTTCCCGGCTCATACAGATCAAAGCGATAAGCCTTTCCCGCTTTCCCTGCCGGCAGCGGGCTCCGGTAAGCCAGGTTGGACTCGACCCTGACAGACGAAAACACCGTATCCCGGTACTGGACGGGCTTCGTCTGCCCGGCACAAGCGCAAACAAAAAAATAAAACCCCATCACAGACACAAGCTTTATCATACCATTCGAATGTATTGTAAATTAGCCGCCTGAAACCCAATTTAAATTAAAAAAAATTGATATGATCGATGGGCTTGGCATCGATATAGTTGATGTAGACCGGATAGCCGGTAAGATCAGTAAAGAGGCAGGTTTTAAGGAACTTGTTTTTTCTCCTGGTGAGATCGGTTACTGTGAAACAAAAGCCAACAAGTTCGAACATTATGCAGCCCGCTTTGCTGCAAAAGAAGCGTTTTTTAAGGCGTTGGGAACCGGATGGGCGGAAGGAACTGCATTCAGCGAAGTGGAGATCACGAACAATGCATCCGGCCGGCCGGACCTGAATCTTCTTGGTAAGACCCGGGACAGGCTGGCCCCTTTAAAGATCATTAAAATTTTGGTTTCTTTGTCCCATATAAAAACAATGGCATCGGCAGTAGTCATAATAGAGAAATAATCATGAGCCTTCCCGACATCGCATACCGGCCAGCCGGTGAGCTTAAAATCATACAAGAGGAAAAGCTACAGGAATTACTGAGCTTCCTGGATCAACATTCGCCTTTTTACCGCCGGGTCTTTTCCGGTATAGACATCACGACGATACGCACCCTGGAAGACCTGACCTGTATTCCTGTCACTACAAAAGAAGACCTGCAAAAATTCAACTGGGATTTCCTATGCGTGGAGAAAAACAGGATAGCTGAGTATACGTCTACCTCCGGTACGTTGGGCAGCCCGAATATGCCTCCTTTTCAACAGCCGGAGGGTCACCGGAAGATCTCTATCAGCTGATGCTTACGCTGGACAGACAGTTTATGGCGGGCATCGCCTATTATTCAGGAGCCCGCAAAATGGGCGCCGGTGTAATTCGCCTCGGCCCCGGAGTTCCTTCCCTGCAATGGGAGACCATACAGCGTCTCCAGCCCACGACCATCGTGGCTGTTCCCTCTTTTATCTGCAAGCTGATAGCCTATGCCCAGGAAAATGGCATCGATATCAACCAGTCATCAGTCAAAAAGGCGATCTGCATCGGAGAAGGCATCCGCAACCCGGACTTCACCTTTAACGTGCTGGGCCGGAAGATCAAAGATTCGTGGAACATAGATTTATTCTCTACCTATGCGTCTACGGAAATGCAGACCGCCTTTACGGAATGTCCGGAAGGAAGAGGCGGCCATCTCCGGCCGGAACTATTGATCGTCGAGTTGCTGGACGACCAGGACCGGCCCGTTCCTCCAGGTATTCCGGGAGAAGTGACCATCACTACACTGGCAGTGGAAGGAATGCCGCTTTTGCGTTACAGGACCGGGGATATATGTACCTATGACGACAACCCCTGCGCCTGCGGCAGACATAGCCTTCGTCTGTCTCCCATATTGGGCCGGAAGAAACAAATGATCAAATTCAAAGGCACAACGCTCTACCCTTCCGTCCTGTTCGATCTGCTCAACGGATTAACCGAGATAAGGGACTATGTAGTGGAAGTTTCTACCAATAAATTGGGGCTGGATGAAGTCTTACTATATTTGCTGCCTGTCGCCCTGACGGATGATACCGATCATAAGGTCAGGGCCTGGCTGCAGGCTAGACTGAGGGTTACGCCTTTTATCAAGTACGTAAGCCCGGAAGACCTGCAGAAGCTGCAGGTATCAGAGACAAACAGGAAACTTATTAAATTCATCGATAAAAGGGGTGATGCCCTATAAGCTCTAATCACTTTGCCCATGGTTTCAATTGGACAAAACGCACTTTCACTGGAAGATTTCTCGGCCATCCTGCACAACAAAGGCGCCGTCACCTTACGAAAAGAAGACCTCGAAAAGGTCGATGCCAACTTTCGCTTTCTGAAGGAATTCTCTTCCGACAAGCTGATCTATGGACTGAATACCGGTTTTGGTCCCATGGCCCAATACAAGGTCAGCGAAGAAAATCTTATCCGGCTTCAATACAATCTCATTCGCAGTCACAGCTCGGGCAGCGGTCAGTTGCTACCCGTACACTTGATAAAAGCTACGATGATCGCGAGGCTGAATAGCCTCATGCGCGCCTATTCAGGTGTACATACGGATACCGTGGAATTGCTGAGAGACCTCATCAACAAAGAGGTATATCCCTGTATCTATCAGCATGGAGGCGTGGGAGCCAGCGGAGACCTCGTACAGCTGGCGCATCTTGGCCTGGTTATGATCGGCGAAGGGGAAGTTGTTTACGAAGGCGCCGTATTTCCGGCTTCGGAGATCTTTACCCGGCTGCAGATCAAACCGCTTTCCATTTCCGGCCGGGAAGGACTCGCTATCCTCAATGGCACTTCGGCTATGACCGGCATCGGGATGGTCAACATCATACAGGCCTGGAAGCTGTTGGAATGGTCGGTGCTTTTATCCTCCATGGTCAATGAGGTCGTAGAGGCGTATGATGATCACTATTCCTATGAATTGAATATCGTAAAACTTCACCGGGGTCAGAATGTCATTGCAGGTCTGATGCGGGATATCCTGAAAGAGAGCAGAATGGTGCGGCGGAGATCGGATCATTTATATCATCCCGGAAATATCGAACAGGAGGTATTTGAAGACAAGGTGCAGGAATATTATTCGCTTCGATGTGTGACTCAGGTGCTGGGCCCGATCTATGACACGATCCACCAGGCCGAGAAAATAGTGGCCGACGAACTCAACTCCGTCAATGATAATCCTGTTATCGATCATGTCAACCACAACATCTTTCATGGGGGTAACTTCCATGGCGACTATGTTTCGTTGGAGATGGACAAGCTAAAGATCGCTGTCACGAAATTGTCGATGCTGGCTGAACGACAGCTCAATTATTTGCTGAACGACAAGCTGAACCAGAAATTCCCTCCCTTCCTCAACCTCGGCGTGCTGGGATTCAATTTTGGCATGCAGGGTATGCAGTTCACCGCCACCTCTACCGTTGCGGAGAATCAAACCCTGTCCTTCCCGATGTATGTCCATAGTATTCCCAACAACAACGACAACCAGGATATCGTAAGCATGGGCAGCAACAGCGCGCTGATGGCGGAAAGGGTGATCGATAATTCTTTTACCGTATTAAGCATCCAGCTGATGACCGTTCTGCAGGCTGTCGATCATCTGAAGTGTACCGACAGGCTGTCGCCTGTCACCCGGTTGGTATATGACCGGGTAAGGGCCTTTTTCCCTTCTTTTGTAGAAGATGCTCCGAAATACAAGGATCTCCGCGCGATGAGGGATTTTTTACGAACTTACGAACAGATCATTCCTATCCGGCAAAAGAGTTAGAGTATGACAACAAAATATGCAAATGACTGACGTATTCGTCGTTTCAGATAATATTCTTTCTCCTCTTGGATGGACAACCGATGAAAACTTTACCCGGTTGAAGAATTCCGTTTCGGGTATCCGTTGGCATGACGATACTGCTCTCTCTCCCGAGCCCTTTTATGCAGCCCTGTTCAATAAAGAGCTGGACCAGGACCTGGCGGCAAAATTGCCGGGTGCCGGAGAACTGACAAGGTTTGAACAAGTGCTCGCAGCGTCTATCCGGCAGGCACTGGAGGGTTGTAAGGTAGATCCGGCCGACCCTGAAACTATCCTGATCATCTCTTCCACCAAAGGAAATATTCCTTTACTGGAAACCGCGGAGCCGGGAGACCCGGAATTGAAAGACAGGATCTCGCTGTTTGGTTCCGCTCAACGGGTTGCCGGGCATTTTAATTTTGCCAACCGTCCGCTGGTCGTTTCGAATGCCTGTATCTCTGGCTTGCTGGGTATCATCACCGGTGCGCGGCTGATCCGGTCGGGGCGATACAAACACGCCGTCGTCGCAGGCGCCGATTTGATCTCAAAATTTGTTCTTTCAGGCTTCCAGTCCTTCCAGGCGGTGAGCCCTGAACCCTGCCGGCCCTTTGACAAGGACAGAACGGGTATTAGCCTGGGTGAGGCAGCGGCAACGATGATCCTCTCCGGCAAAAGCGAAGAGCTGCCCAACCCTCTTATAAAAGTAATGGATGGTTTGACAGGTAATGACGCGAATCATATTTCCGGTCCGTCCCGAACTGGCAGTGAGCTAAGCTATATTATTCAAAAAGTTCTGCAGAACGTTTTGGTCAGAGCATCGGATATCGACTTTATCTCGGCACATGGCACGGCAACGCTGTACAACGATGAGATGGAAGCAAAGGCTATCGACCTGGCCGGGATGGATTCCGTTCCCGTCAATAGTCTGAAGGGATATTATGGTCATACCCTTGGTGCGGCCGGTCTGGTTGAATCGATCATTACCATCGCATCGATGAAAGAAGACCTGGTACTTCCAACCCTTGGCTTCCGGGAACATGGCGTGACAAAACCTATCCGGGTTAGCAGCAGTTTGCTGCAAAAGCCCCTGAAGCACTGTCTTAAGACGGCTTCCGGTTTCGGGGGATGTAATGCAGTCGTATTATTTAGTAAGAACACAGAAAGACCTTGAAGGATCTCAATTATATCATTTCCTCTTGTACGATTGGACGCAACAGCGTCTTTAAGGGTGACACTCGTCTCTATTCGCAGGCCGAGGAACTCGGTCAGCGCCTGTTGTCGCTATATCGCAACCTGGGGCTGGACTATCCCAAGTTCTATAAGATGGATCAGCTGAGCAAGCTGGGCTGGCTGGCTTCGGAGATCTTGCTCAAGGATAATACGATCCTTAGCACGTTGCAACCCGAGGATATCGGTATCGTTCTGACCAATGCCAATTCAAGCCTGGACACCGATATAAAATATCTCGACTCGGTAGCCAATATTGCGAGCCCGGCGGTGTTTGTATATACACTGCCAAATATTATGATCGGAGAGATCAGCATCCGCAATAAATTCAAAGGAGAAAACGCCTTTTTTATCTTCGATCGGTTTGATGCGGAATTTATTGAACTTTATGTCTGTCAGCTGCTGGATACGGGTGTCTTAAAAGCCTGTGTCTGCGGCTGGGTCGATGTGTTGGGAGATGATTATAAAGCTTGTTTGTTTTTGGTGGCTCGTGGGCAGAGTGGCAAACCATCGCCGGGCAGCGAGTCGCCGGAGCCCGGGAGCATAACATTTTCAAAGGAGAACATGGACAAAATTTTCAGGGAGGGCGGAATTGAACAGTAACCCTATCTATATTTCCGGTCTGGGAGTCATCTCCGCCATCGGGAGGAATGTGGCTGAGAACCTCCATGCGCTGGAGACCGGAGAAGCCGGCATGCAGGCTATCCGGTATCTTGAGACCGCGCATCGTTCCACCTTCCCTCTTGCGGAAGTAAAAGCCAGCAATGAAGAGTTGGCGGCGATGACGGGCGTGGCGTCGAAAAACGTTAGCCGAACAGCTTTGCTAAGTTTTATTGCGGCCAAAGAAGCATTGGAATCGGCAAATTTGAAAATATCAAACCTTCGCCTTGGCATGGTCTCGGCCAACACAGTCGGGGGAATGGATAAAACAGAAGAATTTTATCGATCCTTTCTAAAAGACCCCCGAAAAGGAAGATTAAGAGATGTCGTCCTTCACGAGTGCGGAAGCATTACCGAATGGGTAGCCGACCGGCTCGGCATCAGCGATCATATCACGACTATCGATACGGCCTGCTCTTCTTCAGCCAACGCCATTTTCTTTGCGGCCAGGCTGATCCGCCATGGCTTTTTGGATGCGGCGGTGGCCGGAGGTACGGATTCGCTCACCCGGTTTACCCTAAATGGATTTAATACCCTGATGATCCTCGACAGGGAATCCTGCACGCCGTTTGATGAGGACCGGAGAGGACTCAATCTCGGGGAAGGAGCGGGTTATGTCCTGCTGGTCTCCCAACGCGTAGCAGCCTCGTTAAAGACAGCGCCCATCGCCAGGCTGGCTGGCTTCTGTAACAGAAATGACGCTTACCACCAGACGGCCTCTTCTCCGGATGGCAGAGGATCTTTTATGGCTATGCAGGGCGCCCTTGAAAGCAGCGGATTACAGCCTTCCGATATCGACTATATCAACTTGCATGGTACCGGTACCCCAAACAACGATCTGGCCGAGGGGCTCGCTATAAAACGGCTGTTCGATCCATCGTATCCTCCGATGAGCTCTACAAAATCTTTTACTGGTCATACACTGGGCGCCAGTGGGGGGATAGAAGCTGTTTTTTCCGCGTTGTCCGTTCAAAAGGATCTTATCTATCCTAATCTGCGTTGGCGGACCGCGATGAAAGAGCTGCCTTTTACACCCGAGACCAGTTTGATAAAAGACAGACCGATAAGACATGTTCTATCCAATTCGTTTGGCTTCGGCGGCAATTGTTCATCTTTAATCTTTTCAAAACACTAAGATGAAGATCTATATCCGAGCCACCGCCAGCATATCTCCCGCGCCCGGCGCCGCAACCACCGGCAACCGCTTAAAAGCTGTAGAGCCTGGCTACAGCGCATACATAGACCCAAAGTCGATCCGCCGGATGAGCCGCATCGTTAAGATGGGTGTGGCGGCAGCATTTCAATGTTTAAAAGAGGCAGAGGTCCCGGTTCCCGATGCCATCATAACAGGAACGGCCTATGGATGTCTTGGCGACACCGACATTTTTCTGAGCCGGCTGATCCAACAGCAGGAAGAAGCGCTGTCTCCCACCGCCTTTATCCAGTCAACGCATAATACAGTAGGTGCGCAGATAGCCCTGATGCTTCAATGCACCGGTTACAACAACACTTTTGTTCACCGCGGCTTTTCCTTTGAAAGCGCCCTGCTCGACGCCATGATGCTGTTACAGGAAGGAGCCGCCAAAACCGTATTGACCGGTGGCCTCGACGAGATCACAGATGCCAGTCATGCCATCCTGGAAAGATTTGGATTATACAGACAGGGCGCCATGGGCGCCGGGGTGACGGCCGCCGCTGTCGACGGCGAAGGGGCGACATTTTTTCTTTTATCATCCGAGCCTTCCGGAAAAGATCATGCGATCTTGGAAGGATTGGATACATTCTACAAACCCGCAACAGCAGCGGAGATCGAAAACAAGATCGACCGGTTCCTATCCACTCATTCACTAAAAAGAAAGGACATCGATCTGGTGCTGACAGGCGCGGACTATAAACATCTCTGTGGCGAATATCCTACGGCTTCCGCCTATGCCCTGGCGATGGCGGCGGGGGCGCTCAACGTAGCTGTAACGGGCAACCATAAACGAATTCTCATCCATAACGATTACCTGAACATCCATCACTCCCTGATGCTGGTAACAAAATGCTAAAAGACAGCTTCTATACCATCTCCACAGGATCCTTGACGATTCCGGTCAGCAGAATAAAACTATGCTGACGGCCTTTATAGGTATTATAGATGAGATAGTTCCGCGCGCCCGCACTTTCCGCCTCCGACAACTGATGATAAGCAAGCCACAACGCAAAAGCAGAGGCCGTGGGATATTCTCCACAAAAGCGTTTGAACTGCAAAACGGCAGTACCCCTGCTCATTAAACTCTCACACGCTTTATAATAGTCGTTCATTCTTGTATCCCCGTTCTCTCCGCTGACAAGACAGGTGATGCCCTCCCCTGCCGGCAGATGGGTGGCAAGAAAATTTTCCAGCTGCTCCCTAACCACCTCCACATCATTGCTATGTAGTGTTGCGACTGCCTTCACGGCCGCCAGCGCATTCTGCGCCTGCCCCGACACGAGGAAGGCGGCGGCCCCTTCTCCGGCGATGATTCCGGGAGGATACCATCCTTCCATCTCATCCAGCGCATAATTGGAAGGCGACAGCTCATCCACGCCCGCAAGCAAATAAAAAGCGGATTCATCTTCGAGGGACAACAAACTCACATCCAGCAGCGCCATTTCAAAAGCCAGGCCCCGGTGCACATGGGTCAGATTGTAGTTTTTGTTCTGATCCATCATGCTCAGCTGCGAGGCCATAGCATTAGATGTACTTTGGGCGAAACTTCCCGGTGTAAGCATCTCTTCCCCATATTCTTTCATCTGCTGCAAAAAGCTGTAGCTGTCTGCCGTCCCTCCATTGCCAGTTCCAATCACAATACCGGAAACGGGCCGGGGTGTCGACCGGAGGATGGGTGCACTCGCGCCGATGCCCATCCGTACCGACTTTCCCATCCGCCGTAAAAGATTCCGGGGAATTCCTTCATAGGAGGGCTCTCTGACCTCCAGCTTATTGTCCACTGGCTGATAGATCCGGGTGAGATCAAAGGAGGGGAAAGTTTCCTGCGGAGAGATAGCTACGGCCTGATGGATATATAGCATGCTTAGGATTTAGAGAAGATTAAAGACACACAATTTCCTCCAAAGCCAAAAGAATTTGACATGATGTGACGAAGCGGCGACCTTCGATAAGTCGTCACCGGCTCCAGTTCTGTCCCGGTGATGACGGAACTAAAATGCAGACCCGGATATATTTCCTGGTTCTCCAGGCTCAGCAGGCTGTAGACGGCTTCGACGGCCGCGGCGGCGCCAAGCGTATGCCCGGTATTAGACTTTGTCGAGGCAAAGGGCGGTGGCTCTCCAAAGACCCGGATCATGGCCCTGCTTTCCGACTCATCGTTGTTTTCGGTCGCCGTACCATGAGCATTGATAAAATCCACCTCGCCGGCCCGCAATCCCGCAGTACCAAGGGCTCCCTGCATGGCAAGATATGGTCCTTCGCCATTCGCCGACAAGGAGGTCGGGTGAAAGGCGTCGCTTGCATTGTAATAACCTCTTACCTCGGCATATATTTTTTTATCGGCACTGATCTCATCTTCGCCTTCGAGGACCAGGAATGCCGCTCCTTCTCCCAGGTTCAGCCCCTGCCTGTTACGATCGAAAGGACGACAGATCTCCGGAGAAAGGATATGCAGTGCATTGAAGCCACTGATCGTAAACTTCGACAGACTGTCTGCACCTCCTACTATGGCCTTGCCCGCCAGGCCGCTGCGGATCAGCCGCATGCCATACCCGATGGCGTTGCCGGCAGAAGAGCAGGCTGTGTTGATGGTATCGATGACCCCTTTCATCCGGTATTGTTCCTGGAGGAACATAAAGACGGAAGAGCAGTCATAGGAAGAAAGAAAGGGGGAAGCGGCATACCGCTCTGAGACGTCTCTGTACAACTCATCTGACTGAGACATCCCACCGACGGTTGTTCCTCCTATCAGGGCTGTCCTTTCACTGCTGATCTCCTCCCCACTAAGCCCTGCATCCTGTACAGCCTCACGAAATGCATGGAGGGCAAGTAAGGTCGTCCGGGTGACGGCAGGGTCAAAGACCTGTAACCTTTCCCGTAGAAGTTCATTGCTCAATGAAACTTCTGCAAGAGGGACCCGGCCAAGATCAGGAGAAGAATGGGGAGGCATCGTTATCCCGCAGACGCCATTTTTCAGCGCGGAATGATTTTCTGTCACCGTATTGCCGATAGCACTTATAACACCCATTCCGGTAATGAACACCCTTTTCAATCGGCAAAAATTTACTTTGTTCTATGCTTTTCAATATAATCGGCCATGGTCTCGATGTCGACCAATACCTTGCGGCCTTCCTTGGGATCTTTTATAGTAATTCCATACATGCGATTGAGCAGTACGATCAGCTCAAGAGAATCTATAGAGTCCAGACCCAGCCCTTCTCCGAAGAACGGTTCGTTATCCGCGATCTCCGCAGGCTTTAATGATGTCAGGTTCAGGAACTGGATGACCTGCTCTTTTAGCTGTTGTTTTAATTCCGTCTTGTCCATTATTTATAGTTCAGATCAGTTTTTTTCTTTTCAGTGTCACGACAATTGCCAATTGAATAACAACAGTAATGACCAATAAAGGTAAGACATTTATCAAAATGTCTTTTAGTTTTCCCCCTTCCAGGAAGAGTCCGTAGTAAGATTGAAGCGCCCAATGGAGCGGTGAGAACTGCATGATCGTTTGGAAGCCGGCTGGCATAATAAATGAGGGGATCATCAATCCTCCGAGAATCGAAAGGATGACGACCGATACGGCTCCAAAGCCATTCGCCTGTTCCTGCGTCCGCGCGACAACGCCTACCAGGATCGCATAACTTACTGCGCACCAGCCACAGAGCAGGGTCACCAGGACGAGGCCCAGTCCGTCGTGGGGAAACCTTAGCGCTGGAAGACCGATAAACGGGAACAGCCAGACGCCCATTCCGAAGAGAACAAAAGCCTGTAGAAATGTTACCCCGAGATAGGTGATCTGCTTTGATAGTAAGGCGATGATATAATTTGTCGGCAGGGTCTTGAGCCGGATAAAACTTCCGTTCAATTTTTCCCTGACCACGCTGCCCCCCAGCGACATGACCACAAAGAACATCGCAAAGATCGTCCAGGCCGGCACATTATGCTGCGTAGCATTTAGTGGAATGACAGGCCCGCCAAGGCTTACAGGGATCTCTTTGAGTCCTGCGCTGCTGCTGAGCATCTCCGAAGCCAGGGAGTCAGGCAAGGGTTTTTCATTGACGCTGAGATAGATGTTTCTTATGATCTGACGGCTTTCTACCATCTGTATGGTGCCGTTGATAGCGCCCGATGCGGAGAGTTTAAGCGATGGTTCGATGCCAGGATTAAACAAAAGCGTCAACGAATCGGCATCGGCGGTGGATAAACCGCCAGACCCTACTCCCGTGGCTGGCCGCGCAGTTGTATCACCTTCAAGTCCGAAAGAATGCAATGCCTTGTCCGCTTTCCCCTTTGCGGCAGCCGCCACCTTCGTGGAAAAATCCGCCGGGATCACAAGGGTCAGCATACCGTTGCGTTTCCTCATCTCCAGAAGAATGTCTTCCCGGCTGCCGTTGGAGTCGAGCGATTCCAGCCGGAACAAGCCGACCTTATCGACAGCCCGGATCAGATCCTGGCTAAGCCGGCCATTATCCTTATTATTGATAAAAAGTAGGACCTTGTTCTTTGAAAAAGGTTGAAACACATTGTTCTGAATACTCGTAACAATCAGCACAAGCAGTACAGGCATGCCAAACATCAGTATCAGGCCGATCCTGTCCCGCATCAAAATGCGTAAATCCTTTTTTATGGTGGCCAGCAGCTTCATCTTTCGAAAGCGTTACCGGTTAAGTGTAAGAATAATCCCTCAAGACCCTTTTGCCGGTGTTCAGCCAACAAGGGGCCAAGATCATCGCAGGCAATGATCTTCCCTTTATCGATCAACGCTATCCGCTGACACAATTCTTCCGCTTCGTCCAGTTGGTGTGAGGTATAAACCAGTGTAGTCCCCTTCTTATTCAACTCAATGAGATAACGGATCAGCTCATGCCGGGTGTGTACGTCCACCCCTACCGTCGGCTCATCAAGGAACAGGATGCGCGGCTGATGGATGACACCTATGGCGAGGTTTACTTTTCGTTTCATGCCTCCGGAAAATTGACCGACCGCTTTATTTCTTACTGCCTGCAGATTCATGACCTCAAGAAGCTCTTCCGTTCTTTGACGGGTCTCCCGGGGAGTCAGCCCTGCCCAGGCACCAAAAAATTCGAGATTTTCAACAGGGGTCAGCTCCTCATAAAAGGAGAAGTCCTGCGGCACTAGCCCAAATAGACTATTGACGATCTTGTTTTTCGTTTTTACCCGATGTCCGAATAGTTCAATGCTGCCTTGTTCATAGGTGAGTATTCCCGTCATCAGATGCATGAGGCTGGTCTTGCCGGCGCCGTTGGGGCCGAAGAGGCCAAATCGAAGACCTTCGGCTATTTCGAGGTCAAGGCCCTCAAATAAGCGTTCTGGCGTGGAAGACGAGGACTTAGCGGATGAGGACCCGTGAGACGAAGACTTCGGAGATCCGGTTCGGGCAGTATAAGAAAAACCGAGATCGGTGATAGAAACCGCAGGCTGATCCATTTAATGCCATTTGATTTTTGACAAAACAGTAAACGCCTTTTTTTCCATCTCTGCAATCTCCAACAGATAGTCTCCCATAATATTAAAATCCTGCTGGCTGCCTAGCCTGCCTTTATAGATCCCGGCGGCCTGTACGGCGGAATCCCGCCAAAGGTCACCCGCCCGGGTAAACTCGGCAGAGATAAGCGGGAGCTCGTCGGCCTTGTGAAATTCATAGGCTTCCTGCAAGAATGCCGCATAGATATACCGAAAACCGCCGCCGCCGGTGCCGATCTCTTCCTGCATGCGGACCAGCTGCGCAAGATAGAGACCGGCCTTGGTAAGCCCCAGCCCATCCCTCCATTTTTTGATCCTCCTGCCCGTAAAGCCTATCCCCTTTACACCCGCTATCGGACCGGGGATATGCAGCATATTAAAGATATTCTTTTTGATCCCATGACGGATGGCTTGTTTCATCGTCGCGTCATCGATGGTTTGTCCTCCCCGCATGCTGGGATAATAGATCTGTCCCCGTGGTGCAAGCGCGCCTTTTGCAAACCTTACTCTTTCCAATTCATATTCGGACATCGACGCCACCGTTTCCATGATAGGATCACTCACGAAATAATGATCCTTTTCCTTTTCGTAAACGATGAGATTATGCGCGTTGAAATGGAAACGATATTCTTTGGGAAAATAAGGCAGGTAATATACGCCGACCTGGCACCCCACTGCCCGGTCTTCGGCCAGACACTGATCCAGAAAGATCCGCGCTGCCTCGCGGGAGCTGAATTTTTTTCGGGTCACCTGAATGTCCAAGGACTGGCAGGTTTGTTTAAAAATAATGCCCGGGAAGGAGCGGAAGGCAATCGCCGGTCCGCCATTGATCTTCAGAAAGGGAACGTAGACAAAGAACAGACCCGAGCCTATCCCAAAGGCCAGCGGCTCCGTCATCTGCTCAACACCCGCATGCTGGAGTAAACTATTGGTAACGCCGCTTTCACAATGTGCAGCCTGGATATGTCTGAAAGCGCTATGCATGTACATTCATCGTTTTTAGCTCCTCTACGGTGCTGTTGAAAACTTCCGCATACTTCTGCAGGGCCTTATCGGAGAGCTTGCTGAAAACTACAGGTTTAAGATGACGTCTGATCCGCCATTTCCAAAATCCCGTGTAGGAAGAGAGAATGGCCATGTCCATCACATTCTTTTCCATAAAATAAAGCAGGGGACTTACTTCACCTCTTTCCATTTTTTCCTTTGCTTCCTTCATTCGTTTCTCGACATTCTCCCAGGTAACATCCAGCGCGCCTATCTTTACATCCCAGCCGCGGCTTTGCTGCGTAGTATATTTCCCCGACTCATCTGTTGCATAACAGATCTCGGTGGTGATCTTTCCGAGCGAGCTCAAATCCTGTGGAACGTCTTCTTTCTTCATATTTCACACTTCATTTAAACAACCGTTAGCATCGCATACATATAAGAGAAACGCGCGCTTTCCGGAACCAGCAGCAGCATCTTTTCCCCTTTTTTTAACCGGCCGCTATGAAATAACTCATGGACCATAAAGTATGCCGAAGCGGCCCCCACATTACCCAGACGGGTCAGATTGACAAACCAGCGTTCATACGGCACATGCCTGCCCAGGACCGACATCATCTCGAAGATCTTGCTCTTAAAGAATTCGCTGGACATATGCGGCAAAAAATAAGTGATGTCATCTACGTCAAAGCCCCTGCGGTCGGCTATCTCTTTTATCCTTCTGCCCCCCAGCGGCACGATATTATTGCTCAGGACCGAAATATCCTGTTTGATGCTCAACAGCGATTTTTTCATGATCTCTTCCGGGGTAAAGTCGAGGTAGCTTTTCAGCGTACCGTCCGGCTGCTTCTCACTGGCCATATACATACAGGTTTCCATCTCATTGGCATAGGAAACGCCTTCGATCCAGTCTACCCGCAGGCTGAGGCCATTCGCATTCGGCGTATTGCTCAGGGCAAAGGCTGAGGCGCCATCGGACAACATCCAGCGGAGGAATTCCTTGTCAAAGCTGATGAATGGATTCTCATTCAGCTCTTTTAACTTTTGGGCTTCTTCTTCGAAGACGTTGGCTACCAGGGAAGCCGAGAATCGTTCGGAGCCGGTCGCTACAGCCTTCCGGACATCACCGGCCTTGATGGCGAGATACGCGTACTTGAACGCATGCATCCCCGCGCAACAAACGCCAGACGGAGATACGACCTCGATCGGACCTGTCTCCGGCAGCCAGCCATGGGTCATGACACCATGTGAAGGCATCATCTGGTCGGGAGAGGAAGTGCCGCAGGATAAAAGCTCTATCGTCGCAAGCTGTTCAGGATCATTATCAAACAGTTCACGCACCGCAGCGGCCGTCATCTGCGCATTCGTATGAGTGGGCTTCCCGCCTTTTGACAGGGCATAATAACGGGTCTGGATGCCATTGTTTCGTAAGACAATTTTTTTCGATTTCGAAGGCTTGTCATTGATATAACCAAGATACTCTTCCATGTCATCGCTGACGACAGGATCGTTGGGAAGAAAAAGGGAAGTTTTTGTTATATAGACCTCTTGTACGGACATAATAGTTTTAGTGTATTAATTCAATCGCAAACAGGATTCTTTTTTAGCATTTACATGATTTGACAGAAAAGGCTTGAAAAATAACAGATCGATCACAAAGACGATCGGTGCAAACAGGAACAGTGCAAGTAATAGATAATATTTGAATGCAACAAGCCACACTTGTCTTTTTTTCCGGGTGCTGATCCACCTCGCCCAGAGTCCGAACATGATTGCGGCTTTTGTTTCCATGAACATCAGGTGGTATTTCCAATTGACAGCATCCTGTGTGAGGAATTCGGCCTGCATGCCTTCCCACTCCCCGCTATCCAAATGTCTGAGCACGGTGGTACCCAATGTCGAGGCGCCGCTGATATCCGCATCTGACACGCCCGGCCGTGGGAAAAACCCCAGATAGCGGTCTTTCTTTCCGCCCAGCATCCAGTGAAAGATCGTAAAGATGCTTACCAGGTTGAGATGCCGGTCCATCATCGCGATGGTGCCCACATGACGGGCGCCGGTGTCGCTGACTAATTTTTTTACTTTCCCGAATGCATTCACCCACATATTCCTCGCACCCGTGACGGTGATGACGGGCGTATCCTTCAGGATGGCTTTTATCCCCGGCTGGTGCATGAGGGAATTGAACGGTATGCTCGGTGACAGGAACCAGGCCTGGTAACCCAGGATAATGAGGTCATACCTGGTCTCTCTCAGGGTGAATGGAGCCAGCTCCGCCGTCCTGCCCAGGACAGAATCGGGCATTACATTAAAAAAGCTTTTGGAAGTCCATGGAAACGGATAATCATTTTGGAGATGAATCTGCAGTCTCTCTATAGTATAACCTGCCTCTTCAAGAGGCCGGCAGAGATTATCGATGATATCCCTCAACTGACCGGACTGCGAATAATAAATAGCCAAGATTTTTTTCCCCATAGGTAGTAGGTAAAGTTAAAGGTCAAGATCAGTTGGATGCAGGACGGAAGACGTTCTACTATAGTCTTTAATAACCTGCTGCAAGGCCGCCGGCAATTCCTTATAATGCAGACGTACAAACTCGCTATCCTCTTTTAGCTGATCGTGATATTTAGTGATCTTTGGAGCATGTTCCTGGATGATCAGCCGGAGGAACCGGTATTCTGCATTGCCGCTGTTGAAATGAATGACGGTTTCCAACTCGGTTCGTCCTTTTTTAAACACTTCCAGCTTGTCCTTTGGCTTTTTAAGAAGACCAGCCTTTTTCATCAGCAAAGCGCCCCTGTATGCTTCTTTTCCTGGCGACCGAAGGTCTTCGATCCCCGATAGCTCCTTATCGACCTCCTCCAATCCCCCGGTTTTAAGAATAGTATAATAAGCGGCCAGGTCAAAATTTTGAGCTGTACGGGGCGTTAGGGGAAGGGAATTCCCAATTTTTACTGTTACCGATAGGAAAAGGAATAGAAATAGCCTTATTTTCATAATCCAGTGAAGTAAATACAAAGATAAATTACTTTTGCGATTCAAATATATTCGACAATTACCTGAAAAACATCAAGTTGGAAGTTAATAGCAAACAATTTTCCGGATCATGGGCGGTCATTTTGGGGGGCTCCAGCGGATTTGGCCTTGCCACAGTCAGAAAACTGGCGGCACATGGCATGGATATAGCCTTGCTCTACCGGGAAATGGCGTCAACGGAAAAGGTCGTCAAAAAGGAATTAGGTCAGATCGAAAAAGAATTTGATGCGAAGATCCTTTCTTTTAATCTAAATGCCCTGAGTGAAGAAGGACAGCAGACCTTCGCCCGGGAGTTCAAAAGGCTGGTCGGCGCCCAAAAATGTGTTCGACTGCTGATGCACTCCATAGCCAGGGGCAATTTGCGGCCGCTGGAGGAGCTTTCCGCCCAGGATATGAGGGATACCACCCAGGCCATGGGCACAAGTATGCTGGATTGGGCAAAACTGTTATTAAAGGAAGACCTGTTCCAACCCGATGCAAGGATCATTGGGCTGACCAGTGAGGGAACGCATAAATACTGGGAAGGTTATGCGGCTGTTTCTGTTGCCAAGGCTGCCCTGGAGAGCCTGGCTTCCTATATGGCCGTCGACCTGGCCCCTTATGGTATCAGGACCAATGTGATACAGGCAGGTGTTACGGACACGCCATCCATGAAGAAAATACCGGGAAGCCAGGAATTGCTCGATCATACGATAACGCGCAATCCTTTTGGCAGGATGACCGCTCCGGCAGACGTAGCCAATGTAATCTACCTGCTGTGCACGGATGAAGCATCCTGGATCAACGGCGCCCTTATCCATGTTGACGGCGGAGAGCATTGCCGGTAAATCCCTCACTTTTCCAAATGAATGCAGAAATGTACCAGCATATATTAGATAAGCTACCGTATAAATCTTCCTTTCGTTTTGTTGATACTATCCTTTCACTGGACGAGAAAGGCGTGACGGGGGAATACACCCTGCGGGAAGATGCTTTTTTTTATGAAGATCATTTTGTTGGCAACCACGTCACTCCGGGCGTTATCGTGACAGAAATAATGGCTCAGATCGGCGTTGTGGTGCTGGGTATCTATTATATCCTAAATTCGCCGGAATTTAAGGGCCTGGAGGGGGAGAATCTTTTCCCTCTGCTGACCTCGACGGAAGTATCTTTTTACCGGATGGTATTTCCGGGTGAGAAGCTGAAGGTCGTTTCGCAGCAGCAGTATTTTCGATTTGGCAAGCTGAAATGTTATATTGAAGCCCTTGGAGAAGACAACGAACTGGTTGCCAGAGGGATGTTTGCAGGAGTAATTAAAAAAACCGACAAAAAGGACAATTAATAATGGATCGCCGTGTTGTTATAACTGGTATGGGTGTAGTCTCGCCGAATGGAGTAGGCATCCCGGATTTTCTGAAGGCCATTCAACAGGGCACTTCCGGATTAAGATTCGTGCACCGCCATGAGGAGCTGAATTTCTTCTGCCATGTGGCAGGGAAACCGGAGTTCAACTGGGAACAGCTGCGCAACTATCTGCCGGAAGTCACTTTTCATGGTCTGAAGGGCAGTACGATCGGGTATGCCATAAAGGCTGCGGCAGATGCCTGGCTGGATGCGGGTTATTCACTCGGCGGGGATGAGATACATTGGGATACAGGCTGTGTCTTTGGGAACAGCGTCGCGGATACGGAGGCCATGAAAAGGGTCATTTCCTTTGTGGATTCCAAACATGCCCGTAAATTGGGCTCCCGCGTGATAGAGCAGTCGATGAACAGCGGGGCTACGGCTTACGTTTCGGGTCTGTTAGGCCTGGGGGGCAGGATAATTACCAATTCCGCCGCCTGTGCAACAGGCTCACAAGCCGTCCTGCTGGGATATGAATATATAAAACATGGTTTGGAAAAAAGAATGGTTGTTGGGAGCAATGAATATATAGATTCATATATATTTGGAGCTTTTGATTCCATGCGGATCCTTTCCCGGAAGTTCAATCAGACGCCCGAGCGGTCTTCCCGGCCTATGAGCGCTTCGGCCAATGGTTTTGTGCCGGGTTCCGGAGCGGGTGCGCTGGTGTTGGAAGAACGGGAGTCGGCACTCGAGAGAGGCGCCACCATCTATGCCGAGATCCTGGGTGGTGTCACCAATTCAGGAGGGCAAAGAGGCGGCGGTTCGATGACGGCGCCCAATCCGGCCGGAATTGTCAACTGTATCCGCGGTGCGATGGAGAATGCCGGGGTGAGCGGTTCAGATGTAGACCTGGTCTCGGGCCATCTGACGGCTACCGTGGCGGATAAAATGGAGGTCGCTTGCTGGGCCACAGCGCTGGATAGGACCAGGGGGGATTTTCCCCAGATCAACTCGCTGAAGTCGATGATCGGTCATTGTCTCAGTGCGGCAGGGTCGATCGAGATCGTGGCTGTTGTTTTGCAGTTATGGCATCAGTTTGTGCATCCGAACATCAACCTGGAGGACCCGCACCCTGAAATAGTCGATATGATCGGGTTGGGCGCCATGCCGGTGCAACGCGTAGATAGAGAGATAAATATTGCAGCCAAAGCAAATTTTGGCTTTGGAGATGTAAATGCCTGTTTAATTTTTGCAAAACACAAATAAAAATGGATAGACAAGAAATTTTGGCTGAGCTTAAAAAAGTATTGACCCCCTACACGGCTAATAAAGAAGCGCTAAATTCTCTGAATGAACAAACCGACCTTATAAAAGACCTGAAGATCAATTCCGCTAACCTGGTGGATATTTTTATCGACGCAGAAGCAAAATATGACATTGAGATAGATATGGATTCAGCCGAAAAGATCCATGATGTAGGCAGCTGTATCGACGTTATCATGGAAAAGCTGGGTCAGCAAAAATGATCAGCGTTGGGAACGATATAATTGCACTGGACCTGATTGACGCGGGCCGTACTATACAGCCCGTTTTTTATTCCAGGATCCTTGACCCCACTGAAGCCGGGTTGTATTCTGAAGAAAAATTCCCCTCCCTGCCCTTTGAACAGTATGTCTGGCTATTGTGGTCTATCAAGGAGTCGGTGTATAAGTGTATTAAGAGAGAACACACCGAACTTCGCTTTTCTCCCAGAAAAATTATTGTCCGACAGATCGATCTATCGGACACTTATCAGAGTGTTGTCGATTGCAATTCGACACCGGTTTCTACACGATCATGGGTGAATGATAATTTCATATCAACCGTAGCAACGAATGATAAAGGGTTTGACAGGATCTGCTGGGATATCCAACAGATCGAAGAGACCGATCCTGAGATTCAATCAAAGTGTATACGATCTTTTGCATTGGACCGGCTGCAGTCTTTTTTCCCCAACGACCGATTACAGATCGAAAAAGCCGAAGCGGGTTACCCCGTATTGGTAAGAAACTCCACCCCTACAAATCTGCCGATATCTTTCTCCCATCATCATAATCTTGTTTTCTACTCCTTTATTTCTCCTGCCTCACCTTTGCCACCTCTTCGATTGTAACGGGTTCATTCACCTTATTGAATCTGAATTTCACATAGGTTAAAATGGATGCAATGGCATGATCATCCAGGAACAAACCATGTGCGGGCATTACCCCATTGAAGGTCCTCCCTCCTACCTTTATCTCGCCCTGTAAGCCATGCATCACAATACTTATTGCCCTGTGTTTGTCCCCGGTAACCCACTCCGAGCCCACCAGCGGCGGATAACGGCTGTTATCCCCCTTTCCATCCCGCTGATGACAGCTTGCGCAATAGGAGTTGTAGAGGATATGTCCTTCCATTTCTCCGCCCTTACCCAGGTTATCTTTTTGCTCATCCGGGGTCTTGATATAGGAACGCGACTTGCGCGACTCCATGCCGGCCAGTTGCGCCTCTCCGAATTTGGTCCTGTCACTCTTGTACATGACACGCCAGATCTTTCCCTTATTCGATTCGGAGATATACAGCGAGCCATCCGGTCCTTCGGCAAGACCCATCGGCCGGTAGACAGCATCATGTGTATTGACGACTGTATCCACGCCCGTAAAACCATCGGCGAAAACCTCGTATTTTCCTGTCGGCGTTCCATTTTCGAACGGCACAAAACATACGATATACCCCGCCTGCGGATAAGGCGATCGGTCCGTAGAACCATGGAAGGCAACAAAGGCCCCTTTTCTATACCGTTCGGGGAACTGGTTCCCCCGGTAGAACAGAAGATCCATCGGAGCCCAGTGTCCGGGGAAACCCATCAGCGGTTTATCAAAAGCAGCGGCCCTCCCCACGATCTTGCCATCTCCTCCATATGCGGGCTGCAGCATATTTTTTCCCTGGATCTGATCGTAATACGCATAGGGCCAGCCGAAGTCGGCATGTTCCCGCACTTTTAACAAAGGTTCTGACGGAAGGACGGCGGATTGCCAGGAAGTATAAACATTTGGATAGCGGGTATGGAAATTATCCATTCCATTCATGGCAACATACAGGTAATTGTCATCCGGGTTCCAGGCGATGCCAAGCACACTCCGGATGCCCGTCGCATATTTATAGCCATCCTTTTGTGTCTGTCCCGTTTTATTGGCGTCGAATCGCCAGATCCCTGCATGCATCTTCAGATCGGGAGAAGGATCCAAACCCTTACCGCCGGGTATACCCGCAGGACCGACCGTCGTAAGGTCCTGTCCTCCATCATCTGGTGCGCCAAAAGGCACATACATATGACCGTCATTGTCAAATGCCAGCGGTTTTGCCGAATGCCAGTGTTTCATCAGGTCGGGCTCGTCGTCTGTGAGGATGACCTCTGTCTTTCCTTCGGGGATCAGCTGCCCCGGTGTCAGCTTATTCCGCAGCACATATTTTACGGTAGAAGTATAGAGATAGCCATTATAGATGCTCATGCCCGCGGGCAGACCGCCCTCATCCACATAGTCTCCAAAGTAGGTGATGATATCCGCCTTGCCGTTGTTGTCGGCATCCCGTAGTCCTACGGTGCCCCCTCTTCCATGCATAAGATCATTGTATTCGAGCTTGACATAGATGTCGCCATTGTCATTGACGGCGATATGCCGGGCCCTCCCTATGCTGTCGACGACCACTGCCGCGGCAAAACCTCCGGGAAGGAAGAGGCCGCCGTTGTTGCTGTCGCCAGGTGGCTGCGGTTTAATTTCTTTGGTTTTACACTGAACAAGGAAAATTATCCCCAAAAGGATAATGATGGAAGGTCGTATCATAAGCTTAGTTGGTTGGCGGGTAAATTTAGGCGGAACTCCCGCATGTGTATCACACCTAAATTAAGGAATTTATCCTAAAAACGCATCCCCAGACTGATATACGGATACCAGCCTTCGGTCGAGTGACCGGCGATGACCCTGATCACGGCCAGCTGAGCGGGAGCATAATAAATTCCACCACCTACGCCATTGTGCCAGGTATCGGACTGGTCGTTTGAGGTCCAGACCCTGCCGATATCAAAAAAACCGGAGACACCCAGCTCGCCGGGAAAGATATAGCTGCTGATGTCGGCCAGTTTGGCCCTGCATTCAAAATTATTGTAAAAGGCATTCCTGCCGGCAAAACGATATTGGCGATAGCCAAGAAGATTGCCCTGACCACCCAAAAAAGCCAGCTGGTAAAAGGCAGGATTCCCGAGGCTGATGATTCCCCCTACCCGATCGCTTACCACGATGGTCCCGGCGGCATTGAGGGGCTGGTCCAGGGCTACCAGCGGTGTGATCTGTCCATAATCTCTTGCATAATCACCGGTACCTTTAAAGGTGCTGACATTGATGCTGATCAGCACCCCTGAATCGGGAAGCAGCTTGTTCTTTCTGCTGTCAAAGGTAAAGTTCAGCTTTCCGCCGAGGTGCAGCTTCCTTTTGTCAAGAGTAAGACTGTCATATGTTCCGACGACGGAGGGCTGACTGATGTGCCTTCCGTCATTGTCGTCATTATCATATGAATAATATTGCAGCGCTGGTCCGACCGTAATGGACCAGTTCTTTTTATGACGCCAGCGCAGGCCGGGAGAAAAATCGTAGGTGCTGAAACGCGCCCGGTAGAATTTGACCCCGTCCGATTTCTGGTAGACCGTCTCGTTCCCCAGTCCGAAGAAATTGATGGTATTATGCGGGGCATTGATCTCAGTTTGCAGAACGACGTCCGTTTTACCCAGGACATTGATCCATTCGCTGCGATAGAATAATTTGAAGGCCTTCGTCGAAAAGGAATGCGTCAGCATCAGCTCATACATAGCGGAGTAAGGGTCCTGCCGGAAGCCTTTCTGCCGGACAAAGCGGAAACCGGCTCCGAACAAAAAACCATCATCCGAATTCAGCCCGGCATTTATCAGGGGGTAGGTGAGGCTGTATAAATTGACGGGGCTGTAGGCTGTATTGGCAGAGTCATTGGAAAAATGCAGCCGGGCGCCGGCGCTGCCGCCAGGCAGAGAGATATTGTCCGTACGGCCATAAAGATTAACGGAGCGGTCGGCCGCCGCAACTGTTATGACCTTACTGCCCCCGGCAGTGATCAACCGGACCTTTACAGGCACACCGGAGTGGTTGATAAAAATGCTGTCGCTGCCATCCATCGTGTACACCCTTAGCTGGCGGGTAAGCGAGGAAGGATAAACTTTTGATACAAGGGTGGCTCCGTCTGGGCTTCGCTTGACGGTCAACTTTAATCCATCGGTCGTATCGCTGATAAAAACTTTTTCATCTTTATTGGAAAGCCGTACATCTACTATCTCATTGATGAACTGGTAATAATCTTCCATGGCAGCCCGGAGGCCGTCTATCCTGGATCGCAGCTTGCGCAGGAACTCATCGTGCCTCAGTTGGTAAACGGGTTTCGGAAGCCGGGCCACACTCTGTTCCAGGACAGAATCGGTGACGGCGCCGATGAACTCTTCCACGATGGCCATCCACTGTGCGTGGCTGAACTGGGAAGCCGGTTCGGCGTTCATAAAAGCGGATTTAAAGAAATAATGCCTTGGCTTGCGGATCTTATCCGTAAAACCCGGAACTCTCGGCATGGTATAGATGTCTTTTACGACGTCGGGTATCACCCCTTGCGTAAGACTGACCACCTGGTCCCTGTCACGGGGGATGGGCATGAATTGCTGTCCTTTTCCATCATTGACGTTATGCCAGCGCCACTGGTCCTCGTGACGATCCCAATCCGCAAACAACAGGTCGATCATCCTCGCCTTTAAAAAGGTGACAGCGTCATACGAATTGTTGTTGTTGGCTGTCAACTTCTGCACTACATCCGGTGTGTTATCCGATTTTTTATAAGGGGCGCGTTCTTCCAGCAGGACGACCGTGCCTTCAAACGTTTTTTCGTATTGTCCCAGCGCCTTATCAGGTGCGACATAACAGATTACCGGGTTGGTATGGGCTACATGGACTGCATCTGAAACAGGAGGGACCAGCAATGCGGCAAAGGGGTTCTGAGCGCTGGTAGCGTCATCGACCAGGTCTTTTGCAAAGGTCTGGCGGAGTTTTTCCGGGACGACCAGGTCCGGGACCTTTTCGACGCTGCGGATCACCCACTCCCAACCTTCCCCATCTAAAAGCCGGAGCGACTTTGTTTGCATTCCCCCACCCATCTGTTCGGGAGTAAGTCCTCCTTTGAAGCTGGAAACATGCAATATGGGAACACGGACCTCCATCGACCATTCCCGGCGATAGTTTTCGCCCAGAAGCGATTTGTGCAGGCCGTTCGCGTGACCATAAGAACGATGGATCTTTACGACTATGCTATCCTGGGCCAGGTTCTTTTGCAGAAAAAGACCGAGGAAAGAAAGCAGGAGTAATAGAATTTTTATACGCCGTGGCATTGGTGGATCTGTTTGATAGGTTTGCCAAAACGCGAAAATAGCCCTTTCGAAAGGCCATGTCAATGTCTATAACCCACCAAAAATGGTATAAATTCTGTGTAAATCCTATAGACATTCTATACAAATGGCGGGTTTTGCAATGCGGGCTTTTGGCACCCCACAAGGAAACGGGTTGGATTCTCAGCCCTTTATGCGTATCTTTCAGGCGCTGACACGAGTCAACCCAATTCAACCTATGACACCAAAATCGCGCAAAAGACTCCTTCGTTTTATCTTAATTCCCATTCTGCTTCTCATAGTCCTGGCAGTTACGGCGATAGCGATCCTGTACACCCAACGTGAGCGCCTGGTAGGTCTGGGAGTAAATGAGCTTAACAAACAGCTCCCCGGCCGGCTGACGGTCGAAGGAAGCAATATCTCACTCTTTGAGAACTACCCTTATATCTCCATCGGTTTGAAGAATGTCCGGCTATACCCCAGCAAACAGGGCAACGTTAAGCCCATTTACGAAGCGGAACGTGTGTTGGTTGGCTTTAGCCTGGATGATATCCTGCGGCAGAAATACCGGGTAAAAATAGTCGTCCTGAAGAATGGGCATCTCGACCTGGTGGAAGAAAACAACGGTGCGCTGAATATCGTAGAGGCCAGTCGCATCAAAACCGACACGACCGCCACAAAAGATACCTCCTCCTCCGCCCCGCTGAAGCTCTCTGTCAAGAAAATTGTCCTTAAGAACATGGATATCTCTTTCCTGAACATGTCCAGCGGTCAAAAGATCGCTTTCCATATCGATAGGATCCAGGCCTCCTTTAGGGTCAATGGCCCAAAGATGCTGGCGGACCTGGATGGATCCCGTCTGAATCTTTTTTTCCGGGACCCTGCAAGCGGACAGCAGGTGGTCTCCCATATCGACCAGATCAAGTCTGCGCTTCGGATCGACAGTCTGACAGTCATGGGCGACCTGAAGATGAGTGCAATCATGGACTATACCCGCCCGGGTGATACCACTCTCTTCCGCAACAAACACCTTGTTACCGAGTTACAGTTGTCTTACGATAGGCCCGCCCGCCTGCTGAAAGTACCGGTGGGAAAGATCCGGCTGGAAGATGCTGTTTTCAACATTACCGGAACAGCCGATCTGCTCCACGACAATACGGTTGATCTCAAAATCTCAGGTGACAAACCGGATTTCAGACAGCTGTTTGCCTTCGCCCCGGCGTCGGTGGCAAAAGAGCTGAAGCATTTCAAGTATGATGGCATTTTAAACTTCGACGCAACGTTGAAAGGCAAACTGAAAGATGGGGAAATGCCCGGAATAGAGCTCAGCTTTTCCTGTTCGAATGCCTGGCTGCATAATACGGAAGCCAATAAAAAACTGGATTCCCTTTCCTTCAAAGGCTACTATACCAACGGTGCGGCGCATTCCCTAAAAACATCGGAGCTGCGTCTGACAGACATGCACGCACGCCCCGACAAAGGAATATTCAGCGGGAACTTTATCATGCGTGATTTTACCGATCCCAAAATACTCATGCAGATCAACTCCGAGCTGGAGCTGGGATTTGTCGGCGCCTTCCTTGGCATAAAGGACCTGCAGCGTATTACGGGTTATATCAACCTGAAAATGGACTTTAAAGAACTGGTGGACCTTAGCCTGCCCGAAAAGTCGATGGCTAAGCTTACCCAGGGTATTCAAAGTGAGCTGATCGTAAAGAACCTGACCTTCCGGGTCCCCAACTATCCTTATATCATTGAAAACCTCGACCTGCATGCAGCCATGAAGAACGGCCTGGTAAAGCTCGATTCCATGGCTTTTAAGGTCGGCAACTCCGATCTTCGCCTGGACGGATCTATCAGCGACCTCCCGGCTCTTTTCCATCAACAGGATAAACCCGTTCAGCTAACCCTCAATGCACACAGCAACAAGCTGATCTTTAAAGAGCTGCTGGCCTTTGATACGGCCCGGAGCCGGAAAGCAAAAGAAGAGATCTATGGGTTTAACATAGGACTGTCGCTTGAAACCAGCGTCAACCAGCTGCAGCATCCATCGCCCCTTCCCAAAGGGAAGTTTAAGCTGCAGAATTTATTCGCGACCTTCAAACAATACCCACATGGTTTTCACAACTTTGGCGCAGACCTGACCATCAATGACACAGCCCTCATGCTCCGGAATCTCGCCGGAAATATCGATAGCAGCGATGTCCGGTTCAGCGGCCGGGTAAATAATTATCAGCTGTGGTTCGAAAAAGTGAAAAAAGGCAAAACCCTGATCGCCTTTGATCTGAAGTCAAAGCACCTGGCTATGAAGGATCTCCTGGGCCGTCGCAGCCGCGACTATGTCCCCAAAGATTATCATGAGGAAGTAGGTGCCAATATCTGGCTGCGCAGCAAATGGGAGCTCCGCTATGACTCGGTGTTTAAGTTTGCAAACGTGAAGATCGCCAATATATCCGGGGAGCTGAAGAAGCATGCTTTTCGGCTCGACAGCGTCAGCGGAAATGTAAAATTCGGTACGGATAATTTTGTCAGAGTAGACACGCTCAAAGGGAAGATCGGCAACAGTGACTTTAACCTCAGCATGCGTCTGTATACCGGTAAGGATACTGCGCGCCGAAAAAAAGAAAATTATCTTCAATTTGCCTCCCGTTTCCTGGACGTAGACCAGCTCACCAACTATCGCCTGACGGCGGCAGAAGACGAAACCCCTGCCCTGTCCAGCGCGCCG